>MDSV01041293.1_pt1 | contig 10650 bp, 9 predicted proteins | sample 810851 | NCBI WGS metagenome assembly MDSV01 (sample SAMN05326640, study PRJNA326480) | marine metagenome | isolation source: seawater | place: Atlantic Ocean: North East | collected 2012 | reverse complement strand
TAGCTGATTATGGAATTAAATGCATAATTGCTCCAAGTTATGCAGACATTTTTTATAACAATTGCTTCAAAAATGGCATCTTGCCTATAACTCTGGATGAGGCAACGGTATCAAGGTTGCAAGATACATCTGAGAGTACATTAAATTTCGATATAGATTTAGAAAAACAAAATATTACTTTCTTAGAGAATAATGAAAAAAAAGAAATTAGTTTTGAAATTGATCCAGCTAAAAAGAAATGCCTACTTGAAGGACTTGATGACATAGGTCTAACTTTAAATAAATCAATTTCAATTGATCAATTTGAGAAAGGTCAAGAAAATGAAATTCCTTGGCTATATGGAAATAAATTTAAATGAGTAAAATTTTTAAATTATTAATTCTGCCAGGTGATGGAATTGGTCCTGAGGTAATGATTGAGGTTGATAAAGTAATTTCTCTTATCTCATCAATGTTTAATGTCCAATTTGATATTGAAAAAGATGACATAGGAGGCTCAGCATATGATCGATATGGAACACCTCTTGCGGATGAGACTTTAGAAAAAGCTAAATCATCTCATGCAGTTTTACTAGGAGCAGTAGGTGGAGAAAAATGGGATAACTTAGATTTCTCATTAAAACCAGAGCAAGGGCTATTAAAGATCAGAAAAGAATTAGATCTATTTGCAAACCTTAGACCAGCACTATGTTTTGAGTCTATGGTTGGGGGCTCTTCATTAAAACCTCATTTAGTTTCAGGCCTTGATATTATGATTGTTAGAGAGTTAACGGGTGGTATTTATTTTGGTGAGCCTAGAGGTATTGAAATAAAAAGTGATGGGAACCGTATTGGTATTAATACCCAAGTTTACGAAACTAATGAAATTAGAAGAGTAGCAAGAATTGCTTTTGAATTAGCAAAAAAAAGAGATAACAGAGTAGTTTCTTGTGAAAAATCCAATGTAATGGAATCGGGTATTCTCTGGAGAGAAGAGGTTCAATATGTCCATGATAATGAATTTGAAGATGTTTCACTCTCTCATATGTATGCTGATAATTGCGCAATGCAGCTTGTAAGAAATCCAAAACAGTTTGATGTAATTGTAACAGATAACCTATTTGGAGATATTTTATCAGATGAAGCCTCTATGTTAACAGGATCCTTAGGAATGCTTCCATCAGCTTCCTTGGGTGAAATAGATCAAAATAATTTTAGAAAAGCCTTATACGAGCCTGTTCACGGATCAGCCCCTGATATTGCTGGGCAAGGTATTGCAAATCCAATTGCTTCTATTCTTAGTTTTGCAATGTGCTTGAAGTATTCATTCAGTATGGACGATGCAGCCGATCTGATAAGTGCAGCAGTTAACAAAGTCCTTGAAAATGGATTCAAAACTAAAGATTTACTTGGTGACGAAAATAAAAATCTTACAACGCAGGAAATGGGAGATGAGATAGTCAAACAAATATCTGATTTAGGTAAAAATGATGGATCATAAGATTGCAATAGTTGGAGCGACAGGAAATGTTGGGCGAGAAATGCTTAATATTCTTCATGATAAAAAATTTAAATCTGAAAATATTTTTGCAATAGCATCTAGTAGAAGTCAAGGTTCAAAAGTGAATTTTGGTGATGAAGAATTAGTTGTTGAGGATATAGAAAATTTTGATATTTCTAAAGTTAACATCGCTCTTTTTTCTGCTGGTTCAAGTATCTCAGAAAAATGGGCTCCAGAATTTGCAGATAAGAATTGTGTTGTCATAGATAACTCAAGTCATTTTAGAATGGATGACGATATACCTCTTATAGTTCCAGAAGTTAATCCTGATGATTTAAAAGATTTTAAAAATAAGAATATTATTGCTAATCCAAATTGTTCCACTATCCAATTAGTTGTAGCGTTGAAGCCTCTTCATGATTTATCCAAAATTAAAAGTGTGATTGTTTCTACTTATCAATCTGTCTCAGGAGCTGGTAAAGCTGCAATGGATGAGCTCTTTGATCAAACTAAAAATATGTTTTCAGATGACATAAAAGATAATGTAAATTTTACTAAACCAATTGCTTTCAATGTTATTCCTCATATCGATAAGTTTGAAGATGATGGATATACAAAAGAAGAAGTTAAAATGAGACAAGAAACAAATAAAATTCTAGATAAAGATATAAAATTTAGTGCCACTTGTGTGAGAGTCCCCGTTTTCATTGGACACTCAGAGGCTGTAAATATTGAGTTTGAAAATAAAATATCTGTGGATGAAGCTCGTCTTGCTATAAAGAATGCTCAAGGCTGTACTTTACTCGATGAAAGAAAAGATGGTGGATATGTAACTCCACGGGAATGTGCTGGCAATGATCATACATATGTTTCAAGAATAAGAGAGGATACAGCGATAAAAAATGGTTTATCAATATGGGTAGTATCTGATAATTTAAGAAAAGGTGCAGCATTGAATACAGTCCAAATAGCTGAAATGTTAATAGAGAGTTACCTATAAATTATGAGAAAAGATGTCAGAAAACCAAGAAGAAGTGTTCTTTATGTTCCTAGCTCAAACGAAAAAGCATTAAAAAAAACCTCTCAGCTTGATGTTGATGCACTAATTTATGACCTTGAAGATTCGGTTGCAGCAAGTGCAAAAGAAGCTGCACGTCAATTTGTAGTTGATATAATAAATTCAGAAGTAAATAAGAATAAAGAACAAGTCATAAGAATAAATTCAATAAATTCTGAGCTAGGAAAAGAGGATCTAAAAATATTAGATCATTGTAATCCGGACGCTATTCTAATACCAAAAGTGAATAGTGCAGATGATGTAGTTCAATGTGAAAAATTAATTAATAATAAAAATATTAAAATATGGGTCATGATGGAAACTGCCCTCGCCATTGTCAATGCCTATGAAATTGCCCAAGCCTCAAAATCTTTAAAATGTTTTGTGATGGGTACAAATGATTTATCTACAGAATTAGGAATTGAAGAAGACCTTAAAAGAACAGCCCTTCAAACTAGTTTTGAAAAATGTATGATGGCAAGTAAAGCTTATAAAATCTCAATATTAGATGGCGTTTTTAATGACTTTAATGACTCCTCTGGTTTCGAACAAGAGTGCACATACAGTCATGGTCTTGGATTTGATGGTAAGACTTTAATTCATCCAGCCCAAATAAGTATTTGTAACAAAATTTTTACTCCTACCGCTGATCAATTAAATAAAGCAAGAAGTATTGTAGAAGCTTTTGAAAAAGCTCGAAAAGATGATCCTAATGTTGGTGTAATTGTGTTTGAAGGAAGTCAGATTGAAGAACTACATGTAGCGCATGCTAGGAGAGTCTTAGAGGCTGAAAAATTAATAATGGAAGTTTCACAGGACGATGAAAATATGTCTCTCGATTCACAGAGTGGCGCAAAGTATAAAACTGGAAATTTTTTTGAAGATTTTTCAATGGGTCAAAAAATTGATCATTCGACACCAAGAACAATAACCTTAGGCGATTGTTCGCTTTATACTGCATTGTATGGATCAAGATATGCGCTTCATTCATCAAATGAATTTGCTAAACAGCTTTCTTTAAAAGAATCACCAATTGATGACTTTTTATTGTTTAATATTGCCTTTGGTAAAACAGTGCCTGACATATCTCTTAATGCAATAGCAAACCTAGGCTATGCAGAGTGTAAATTTCTAAAACCTGCTTATCCTGGGGATACAATAAAGTCTCACTCTGAAGTTATTGGTTTAAAAGAGAATTCAAATGGAGACAATGGGGTTGTATATGTTCACACAACTGGTTTGAATCAAAATAATGAAACAGTAATTGATTTTAAAAGATGGGTAATGGTTCGTAAGAAAAATAAAACTCTTCCTAAAGTAGAGGCATGTATTCCTAAATTAAACTCAGAGGTTACCAAAGAAGAGGTCATAAAAATTGCTAATGAATATAATTTTAAGATGAAAAATTATGATTATATAGCAGCTGGATCAGATCTTGTTTTTGAAGATTACATGATTGATGAAAAAATAAATCATATAGATGGCATTACAGTTGAAGAGGCTGAGCATATGATGGCAACAAAACTTTACCAGAATAATGCAAAAGTGCACTTCAACCACTTTGTAGAAAAAGGTGGTCGATTTGGTAAACGAATTGTTTATGGCGGTCATGTAATTAGTTTAACGAGAGCTATATCATTTAATGGATTATCTAATGCATTTAAAATTATTGCAATCAATGGAGGAGCGCACGCATCTCCTTGCTTCGCAGGAAAAACTGTTTTTGCATGGAGTAAAATTATTGATAAAGTTGATGTATCAGAAACTTTAGGTGCATTACGTATTAGGTCTAATGGATTAGGAGATGCTCAACCTTATCAATTTCAACACCAAGACCAAAAAGGTAAATTTAATTCAGATGTTCTTTTAAGTTTAGATTACTGGGCATTAGTTCCAAAAAAAAGTTAGATTAAGTTAATATAATTATAAGAATTTGTTATAATAGAAATCAATTATGAATAGTCCTTTATCCCCTCATCTTCAGATTTACCGATGGCAAACTACTTCTTTACTATCAATTTTACATCGAATAACAGGAGTAGTCTCATCGTTAGGTTCTGTAGTGATAATAATTTATTTATTATCAATTGGCGCAGGTAAAGACTCGTTTGAAAGTATTATTTTTTTATCTGACAATATTTTTATTCGCACCCTGCTTATTGGATTATCTTTTTGCATCTATTTCTATTTATTTAGTACCATCCGACATTTACTATGGGATTATGGCTTCGGACTGGACTTAAGCATTGCCAAAATAACTGGATGGTTAGCCCTCTCTATAGCTGTTGTTATGACAATAATTTTTTGGCTGTCTTTATATGGATTTTTTTAAAAGATGACATCTGCTCGCAAAATATGGAAATTACATAAATATAGTTCGATAGCTCTTATCCCTTTGATTATCTACTTACTAATAAGTATTATAAGGTTTTCCGGGCTTTCTTACGACCAAATACTACTTGAAATAAGCAGTGCTTCTTCAATCTTCTATATATTGATTTTTACAATATTAGGCATATTTCATATGAATACAGGTATAAATGAAATAATGGATGATTATGTTCATGATCCTAAAGTTCGTAAAATGTTTACGATTTTAATATCATTATTCTTTACTGGTATTTCATTATTTACTTGTTTATCAATTTTACTAATTCTTTTGTGATTTATTATGAAATACGAAATTGAATATCATGATTATGACGTTGTAGTTGTTGGGGCGGGTGGTTCAGGCTTAAGAGCAACTGTAGGTGCTGTGGAAAATGGATATAAGACAGCTTGCATCTCGAAGGTTTTCCCAACAAGAAGTCATACTGTTGCTGCTCAGGGAGGAATTTCAGCTGCATTAGGAAATATGGGCGATGATGATTGGCGTTGGCATATGTATGACACCGTAAAAGGATCTGATTGGCTTGGTGACCAAGATGCAATTGAGTATTTATGTAAAAATGCACCTAAAGCAGTTTTAGAGTTAGAAAATTATGGAGTTCCATTTAGTCGAACTGAGGATGGAAAAATATATCAAAGAGCATTTGGGGGTATGACAAAAAATTATGGTGAAGGAACTGCTCAAAGAACGTGTGCCGCTGCAGATAGAACGGGTCATGCAATAATTCATACTTTATACGGCCAATCATTGAAACACGGAGTCGATTATTACATTGAATATTTTGCTCTAGATCTCATTATGGTGGATGGCGAGTGTAGAGGTGTTGTTACATGGTGTCTCGAAGATGGAAAGATTCATGTATTTAATGCTAAGTCAACAGTCCTAGCAACTGGGGGATATGGAAGAGTTTATTTCTCTGCTACCTCTGCTCACACTTGTACAGGTGATGGCAATGCAATGGTCTTAAGAGCGGGTCTTCCTTTACAAGATATGGAGTTTGTTCAATTTCATCCCACAGGTGTTTATGGAGTAGGATGTCTTATTACTGAAGGTGCTCGTGGTGAAGGTGGATACTTAGTAAATAGTGAAGGTGAAAGATTTATGGAGAGATATGCTCCGTCTGCAAAAGACTTAGCGTCAAGAGATGTAGTTTCTAGATCGATCACTAAAGAACTCATCGAAGGTAGAGGTGTTGGACCAAATAAAGATCACGTTTATTTGCATCTAGATCATCTAGAGCCAAAGGTTTTAAATGAAAGGCTTCCCGGAATTTCAGAATCTGCAAAAGTTTTTGCTGGAGTTGATGTTACGAATGCTCCAATTCCAGTAATTCCAACCGTGCATTATAATATGGGAGGAATTCCAACAAACTTCCATGGTGAAGTTATGACATCTATAGATGGTGACGAAGTGGCAGTTCCAGGGCTAATGGCAATTGGAGAAGCTGCATGTGTATCTGTCCATGGAGCGAATAGACTTGGTTCAAACTCTTTAATTGACTTAGTTGTTTTTGGTAAGGCTGCCGCAGATCGAATAAATGATGTTGTCTCTAAAACTGATCCCAACAAAGAAATTGATAATGATGCTGTTGATAAAATTATTGATCGATTTGATAAAATCAGACATTCAAATGGCTCTACGCCCACATCTCAATTAAGAGACAAAATGCAAAAAGTTATGCAAAATCACTGTGCGGTATTTAGAGATGATCAAATCTTATCTGAAGGTAAGAAAAAAATAGAAGAAATATGGCTTGAATCAAATGATATTTCTGTAACTGATAAGTCTCTTATTTGGAACACAGATTTACTAGAAACTTTAGAGTATGAAAATCTTATTGCTCAAGCTGTTGTAACAATGAATTCAGCTCACAATAGGAAAGAAAGTAGAGGAGCACACGCTCGAGAAGATTATAAAGAAAGAGACGATAAAAACTGGATGGTTCATACATTAGCTTGGACTAATGATAAAGAATGTAACTTAGATTATCGGTCAGTTCATGAATACACGTTATCAAATGAGGTAAAGTATATCGAGCCAAAAGCGAGAGTATATTAATGGTTCAATTTAATCTGCCAGATAATTCCAAACTAGTTAGAGGTGAAAATTATTCTTTACCCAAAGAGACAAAAAATAAGAAAAAAATTTCTATTTATCGATGGTCTCCAGAAGACGATAAAAATCCCAGAATGGATAGCTATGAAGTTGATTTGGATAATTGTGGGCCAATGGTACTAGATGCAATTATGAAAATTAAAAACGAAATAGATCCTACTTTAACTTTTAGAAGGTCTTGTCGAGAGGGTATATGTGGCTCATGTGCAATGAATATTGATGGAACAAATACATTAGCATGTACAAAGCCGATAGAGGACGTAAAAAAAGAAATCAAAATTTATCCTTTACCTCATATGCCTGTCATTAAAGATCTCGTAACCAATCTTAAAACTCTGTATAAACAACTTGCATCGATCAAGCCATGGTTAAATATTTCAAAAAAATCCGAAATTGATGAAAATATTCAATCAAAAAAAGATAGAGCGAAGCTAGATGGGCTTTATGAATGTATTTTATGTGCATGTTGTTCAACATCATGCCCTAGTTATTGGTGGAATAGTGATAAATATCTTGGACCCGCTGTTCTACTGCAATCATATAGGTGGCTTCAGGATAGTAGAGATGAATCTCGTAAAGAAAGATTAGATGAATTAGACGATGCTTTTAAAGTATACAGATGTCACACGATCATGAACTGTACCCAAGCTTGTCCTAAGGGGCTAAATCCAGCTGAAGCAATTTCTGGGATTAAAAGAATGATTGCTTCTAGGTAGTGTGATCAGCTAAAATCTTATATCTAAACTACTGTTATTTGAAGACTAAGACTAATAAGCAATAAAGATATTATCACGAAAGCTGCTGAAAAAAAGTTTACCATATTAATAAATCCTCATTTAAAATCAGATAAAGCGGAAGAAAAATTAAGGGGAGTTAAGAAGTCCTCCGCTTATCTAAAAATACATATACTTAACTATTTAAAATTTACTAAATGAGAATATTGCCAATATGACAATTAGCATTGTTTAGAATTTTTTCTGAATCTTGATCACAAAGCTTCCTTCATGCCAGCTTATTTTATGGTACTTAATCTGGTGAGAATTCTCTGACCAATAAGGAAACTCTTTCCGTATTTGACCACTTTTACCAGTAATAACCTCAACTTTAGAAATATTGTTTGTATAGGCGTCATGAATGAAATCTCTAAACTCTTCGTATGCCTCTTCAAGTGTAAGGTCGTGTAAATCGAGTTTTCTCATTGTTAATACTTCATTGTCATTAAAAATTTTTAATCTACAATTATCAAAATATGACAAGTGCCTATAAAAAACCAGACTTTGATTCAAAACATTTTGAAAGTCTTTTTAATTCCTTGCCTACTATGGAAGGTAAGACAGTAGCAATTACTGGAACAACCTCAGGTATGGGCTATATTGCAGCAGAAGCTTGTGCCAAACTTGGTGCTAAATTGATTTTATTAAATCGACCATCTGAAAGATCCATAGAATCTCTAAATAGACTAAGAACCGAATGCTCAAATGGAGAATTTCATAAAGTTGATTGTGACCTTCAAAGCTTTGCCTCAGTAAGGAGTTCTATAGATCAAATCAATAATATATGTTCTGCAGGATTAGATGTACTTTGTAATAATGCAGGAATCATGGCTTTCAAAGATATTGCTACTAATGACGGTTACGATATTCAAATGCAGACGAACCATTTATCGCACTTTCTTCTTACTAAATTACTAATGGAAAAACTTGAACAAGCTGCAGATAAAAATGGGGAAGCAAGAATTGTGAATCATTCTAGTATTGCTCGATTTCAATCAGGAAAAAAATTAAAAAGTAAATATTTAGAAAAAAGAGGTGGAGATCTTGGAGGAAATGGTGCAAGTATGATTTTTGGTGGGGCACGGTGGCAACGTTATGGTCAAACAAAATTAGCTAATGCAGCATTCACAGCCTGTCTTCATGATAAGCTTAAAAAGTCTAAGTCTAATGTAAAAGCCATGGTTGCTCACCCTGGTTTAGCTGAAAGTGACTTGCAATCTAGTACTGTAAAAGACGGTGGAATGGGAAGTTTTTTTACTAAATATTTAATGAAGCTAGGTCAGTCTGAAAAAGATGGAGCGCTGGGATTAATGCGTTGTATAGCGGATCCTAAAATTAATTCAGGTATGATTGTTGGTCCAGGGTTAAAGGGGATGAAGGGTAAGGCAAAAGCATTTCCTTTAGAAAGTTTTTATGACAACCCTGAAACTAGATCATTGCTTTGGTCAAAAAGTTGTGAAGCAATATCTGAAGATTTTATTATTTAATAAAAGTAATGAAAACAATTAATCATTTTATAAACGGAAGAGAACATAAGGGTAGTTCTGATAGAGTTGGAGATATCTTTAATCCAGCTCAGGGTGAAAAAATAGCTGAAGTTAATTTAGCTAATAGCAATGATGTTAATATAGCCATTGAAAATGCGCTCAGTGTTAAACAAAAATGGGCTTCTACCCCTCCATTAACTCGTTCAAGAATCTTTTTTAAATTTAAGGAATTGCTTTTAAGAGACATGGATAAACTAGCTGCGGCTTTGACTGAAGAGCATGGTAAAATATTGAGTGATTCTCAGGGCTCACTTACAAGAGGAATGGAAGTAGTAGAGTTCGCTTGTGGTATTCCGCATCTTTTAAAAGGAGAATTTTCTGAAAATGTTGGATCTGAAATAGATAGTTGGAGCATGAGGCAACCCCTTGGTATTTCTGTTGGGATCTCTCCTTTTAATTTTCCTGCAATGGTCCCAATGTGGATGTTTGTTGTATCTATTGCATGTGGAAATTGTTTTATTTTGAAACCAAGTGAAAAAGATCCATCAGTTCCTATGATGTTAGCTGAGCTTTTAACTGAGGCTGGCCTACCAGATGGAGTTTTTAATGTTATTAATGGAGATAAAGAAGCAGTAGATTTGTTAATTACAAACCCACATGTAGACTCTGTTAGTTTTGTTGGCTCAACTCCAGTTGCAGAATATATTTATCATACATCAACTCAGCATAATAAAAGAGTTCAATCACTCGGAGGAGCAAAGAATCATATGATAGTTATGCCTGATGCTGATCTTGATCAAGTAGTTGATGGGCTGATGGGTGCTGGATATGGTTCAGCAGGAGAAAGGTGTATGGCTTTATCTGTGGCAGTTGCAGTGGGAGATGTAGGAGATAAATTAATAGAAAAACTTACTCCTCGTGTTCAGTCTCTTAAGGTAGGGCCTGGAATAGATCCAGAAGTTGAAATGGGACCAGTGATAAGCAAGCAACATTTGAACAAGGTCAGATCTTATGTAGATGCTGGTGTTGAGGAAGGAGCTAAACTTATTGTTGATGGTAGACCCATATCACTTCAAGGGTACGAAAATGGATATTTTATTGGTGGATGCTTATTTGATAATGTTACGAGTGAGATGAAAATTTATAAGGAAGAGATTTTTGGCCCTGTATTATCTGTCGTTAGAAAACCAACATTTGATGATGCGCTTGAGATGCTTAATAATCATGAGTTTGGAAATGGAACTACAATATATACTCGTGATGGAGACACAGCTCGTGCATTTACCAACAAATGTCAAATTGGAATGGTTGGAGTAAATGTTCCAATTCCAGTACCAATGGCATTTCAT
>MDSV01234642.1_pt1 | contig 10651 bp, 14 predicted proteins | sample 810851 | NCBI WGS metagenome assembly MDSV01 (sample SAMN05326640, study PRJNA326480) | marine metagenome | isolation source: seawater | place: Atlantic Ocean: North East | collected 2012 | reverse complement strand
GTTTCAAGTGTGATGCGTATTGCGAAACCTGCATGGCCATAGCTGCAGATTCCCCAGCGTCACGAACCACTATTTCAAACCTGTTGACTTTGCCACCGTATGGATTTTTGACTTCGATTTGGTGGGGTGTCGGGGTTTCGATAGCGCATATCATGCCATGGCTATCCCGTGTTTGAGGTGGCAACTTGTAATTTTTTGGGACTGCAACGAATCGCAATATTGGAGTGTAATCCGGGGAGTGTCCAAATTTCGACCGGTAAGGTGAAAACACCAAAGTGAATGTTCTGTCTTCCAGTTCATTCTTCACGTCTTGATATTCGTGCTTGCACGTCTCGAGTAAGTCTTTCATCTCCAAGTCAGTAGATACATGAGCACATATATAGCAAGGCTTTTCATCGGCAACCTTTGAATATATCGGGATCACAAGGCGGTTTTTGTTGAGATCCAGTGGTGCCCTTGTGCTAGCGCCCAAGATACGGAATTTTCGTCTGCCATCACTGTTTTCCATGCCTCGGGATACTTCGAAATACTCGTGCAGGGTAGGATCAATCTTTTCAGGGTATTTCACCAGACATGCAACGGCACCACCGACGCATCTTTTGATGTATCTTTCAGCATCAAGCGCCTCCATCTCATTTGAGATTTCGTTCCAGATCAATTCACACTTCTTTTCAGGAGTAGCATCAATGTCACCATTTCTGCGATTCGCGGAGTACTGTTCATGAGATAATGCGTCGCCAAGGCCACCGGGTAATGATGAAATGAGTTTTTCCCTGTCATGCTTCCATTTCTCAAGGAAGACGTGTTCCAAAAGCAGGGCGAAGAGGGTACACACGGTATCTTTGCGTTTGAATGCTCTGGGAACACCTCCAATATGCTTCAGCTTCTTTAGATTGTACTTGACCGTTAGCTTCCTTCCTAAACGTGTAGCAACCGGTGTGGAGATGCAATGATGGTTCTCACCCATGTTGCGCACGAATCGGAGGGCCCTTAGCACGTCAGCTCGATCAAGGGTTTCGAACTTCGTGTAAGAGTATCCTTGAGCATTCATGAGCTGGTCTCTGATTCTGTCGGCTTCGCTTTCAAATTCCTCTTCCACGAGATCACTGTCAGAGTCTGAAAGATCCTGGGAGTCCGATTCGTCGCCTGAAAGATCGTCCGATTCGTCATCCTCGGAGTCCGATTCCGATTCCGATTCGTCGGACGGATCCCAGGGTTCTTCGTCGTCGCCGCCGGTTTCATCGGAATCGGACTCGACGTAATCCACCACAGGCCGTGATCTTTTAGACATGACCCATAAACCGGTTTTTCCACTGTATTAGAATTGATGGCAGGGGTAACAGAAACGGGGTGCGTCAGTCTCATTTCGTGCACGCGCGTGCACGCATTTGGGCCATTTTGGGTTTAACTCAAGAAATCCCATATAAAATTGAGGGTCTAAATTTGAACCGACCTATGTCACAGATTTCTTTGCGCGGCGAAGACTGATTTTGGATCTGCGATTGACCGGGTTTTTAATATGGAAAAATGAAATAGCCATCTGGCACATTAAATTATAGCTATATAAACGATTTGATGGGCAAAAATCAATCATTCCCACCCGCACCGGCACGAATCCGGACAGTCCGCGGAATTTCCATTAAATCAAGGAATTCAGGTGTAACCTGTGCTGGGGCCCACGCGTGCGCCAAAAAGTGATTTTGGAATCTGAAATTTTTCCCGGACCCCGGTGAAATAAATAAACTGGGTCTTTTAGGTTATGGTCCAGTGTATTCTTTGCGCTCGAACGTTCAGTGGATCAGGAAACGACGCAAGACCGCTCCGCGACGGCAGGTGCTGCGACGCGTGCAATCAGCAGAAAGTCATCTACGCGCGGCTCGAAGAAATCTTCGCGCATAAAGAGCCAGCGACGCCGTCCCGTTAATGACAAGGCGTCTTCGACGTGTTCAGGTCGTGAGAGAGAGATCGATAGAGGAAAGACTCGACATTTTGGAAGATTTGGAAGAGTTCACTCTTAGCACTGCTCTAAAAGTCGACAAATTGGAGGAACTCACTAAAAAAATCGCTCAAAAGACAGACGATTTGGGTCATAACTTAGAGTGCACAGAAAGTGGACTCCTCGATTTTATCAACGAGGTCGTGGACCAGGCACTGAAACCGCATCAGGAACAAATAAAGAAATTGGAAGATCGAGTCGCCAAACTGACAAAAGAACTCGAAGAGTCGAAGAAAAAATAATGGCAAGAACGAAGCAATCTCACTTCAAATCACAGGTCATATCGAAGCTGTTAGAAAGACTTCCAGCTCTACATCCCTGGCCCAAGGACGCACGCGACTGGTATACGAAACCATCAGGTTCGGAGGTCAAGGTCGGCATCTGGGATCGTTTAGAACACCTCAGTAGAACTAAATATGGACGCGCATGGAGGACGGAAATCGAAGACGCTTGCGACATCATTTTGGAGTATCTGGAGTGCAACTTTCCTGAGGAGCTTGATGACGGCCTCGGCGATTCCGACTCCGATGAAGAAGAGACCGGGATGAAGAAAAAATACCTCATCCAAGAAGTGGAACGTAAATTCCCCGGCGTTTTCGGTAACAGGGGTTTAGGCGACGCCGATCCCGTGAACCTTCTCGTGAATCGAATCATGAACGAGGGTCCGAATCGTCCGCTCGAGTGGATCTTCTCTGAGATCGAGCGTGCACTACCCGACGCACGAAAGGTGGCGGGTGCCATGTATATCGAGCGAGTGGAGCGAATTAAGGACGAGAACGCAAAACTCAAGCAGGAAATCAAAAAGGTCGAGGAGGAGTGTAACTTTTGGCGCGCTCAGACTCTCAGACTTTCAAAAGAAGTCCGGACAGCCGTTGACGATGGCGGCTATGTACCAGAAATCCGATACGCTTTTGAAGAACTTCCACTTCCAATTCGCGATGAGGGAGTATAAATAATTTCATTGTTTATTAATAGAAATGTTACCGGTGGTTAACTATGCGCGCTTGGAGCGCCTCAAGCCCCCTCCAGTCACACCTGTTCCCATGAATCTCAATACCTTTTGCGTGGTGTTGATAATGGTGAGCATACTTTGTCTTTATAAAAGGTCGTCCACCGTCAGCGATAATCGCAGGCGATACATGACTCTGGACGGTTACCTGGAGAGTCACTCAACATAATCCACAATTTTATAACGAATGCAGTCTTTGGGACTCAAGTAGATATCCTTCTTCATGAGTTTGTTGAACCTCTTCTCGGGAATGGACGTCGAGGATAAATACATCTTACGAAGCATCGCCATCAGTTTGTCGGTCGATTTGAGTTCGTGCTTGAGGTCTTGGTAGTTACCCCACATCCCGGTGGAGAGCTGATGGATCAGGACGTAGGCGTTCTTGCCCATACGACGCTCCGAACCACCGAGAAGCATGAACGTCGCCGCACTGCAACAGGATCCTTGTGCGATCGTGACCACCTTGACGCGCGAGGCTTCGAGCGTATTTTTCATGGTCATGCCGCTGAAGATACACCCCCCGTCGCTCATGATATGAACACGGACGGTCGGCTCAAAGCCAACGAGCTCAGCTTTCTTCTTCAGTAATTCGATCTCCAGTTTCTTAAACTCAGTAACGAACTGCAGAGCGTTTTCCCTATCCACGTCACCGTAGAAGAGAATCTCGTTACCGGTGACCTTGACGCATTCATGTTGTTCATCTTCGGTCTCTTCTTTCTCGCTCATGTTGCTTCAGAGCTTTCTTCACTCTACTGACGTCCCTCGACCTTAAGCCATTTCCGACGGCGAGGTGGTTGATCACGTCGAAATCTTGTGGTGAAATCCCATACTTAAGGAGGGGTTCCAGGTCACCTTTTTCGGCGTACATTTTCAAGAGGCACAATTCCTCGACGCCCAGGCCTAGTCGGCTTTTTTTCTTGATCTCCTCGAATTTCTGTTTCCGCATTCGGTGGTTTCCGAGTTTCGTCCAACAACTCCCCGGCCGGATCTTTTCCCTGTCGAGCGGTTCACCGAGCGAATGTTTCGGGACGGTCAACGCGTGAAGCACGAAGTATGGCATCAGGTACCACGCACCCCTGGCGTAGATGTGCGTATCGTAGAAATCGGCGTCGGAGAAACTCGTCGCCGTGCGCAGGAGGTCAACACCTTTGGAGTTGACGTAATTCTCCTGGAAAATATCCCAAACGTGTCCGTGTTCGCTGATGGAATCGTGTATTTTTAGAGGTCCAGTCTCGCAAAGGACGTCGGCGATGAACTCTTTCGGCGTCTTGAAATCGTCCATGGCATCGTACCCTTCAGCGTACGTGAGAAAAGACCGTATGTCACCGCCGCAATTCGCCGCGGCGGCCTCGACTGTAGGGGTGACCTCATCGACCAGAGTAAACAACACCTCGGGCTTATGTCTCGGAATAAACACAGTCTCAAAATTAGGGTACATGCACATGTTCGTCGTGGTGATCACGAGCGATCCACGGGAAATGCGGTCGCCGTCAGATACCTTCTCCACGATGGGTTTGAACACGGGGTCGTAGTCGTCGATGTACACGTGTTTCGTAGACGGTCGTATGAAAGGGAGGAACAATGATTTGGATTTCATGTGCTCGGTCTTGAGTTCCACCGAGCTGAACCCCTCGAGCGCTTCTTTCAGGATGAAACTTTTCCCCACACCGGTCGATCCGCATATGAACACGTTCTTCCCGTCACGTAGATGTTTACGTACAAGCTCGATCTTTTTGCCATGGATCGTGTAAACTTTCTCAGCTTTTTTTTCGGCGATAATCGTAATGAAGGAATCCATCGACGTCGACGACCTTACTAATCAAGCTATAGATTTGGCGTTGGGAAATGACGCACTCCGTAAACGTGTCGTAGAACCTTTAAAGCGAAAAATTCTACCATACGTGGCATGCACGGTCCTTACCAACGTGATCATGTTTGTGCTACTACTACACCTTGTTCGACGTCTTCATACGCTTCATCCTCCTCAATGACTTCCACCTCCTCTTCCTCTTCCTCTTCCTCCTCTTCGGATTCGGATTCGGGTTCGGGTTCGGGCTTTCCCTTACCGCCACCGAAGAACCTCTCGAACGGCGTATTCATAGCTAAAGATTCAATCACCGGAATCGCGCGGACCCTCAAGATCTCGGGTTTTGTGAACGGCTTCTCGTTTTCGTGTGGGTAATCAGTCTCGAATTTGATCAAGATATGTTTCGGAATCGCCGGTGATTGCTCGAGGAGTGAATCATACGTCGTCTTGCAGTCGTTCACGAACTGCAGTCCTTCCTTGTTGCGTTCCTCGCGGGGCAAGGCGAGTTGGAGTCGGATGTTTCTACTCAAGGTCCCGTGTCCGAGCGCGGCCGTCCTGTGATTTTCCATGAGTTCTTGAATTTTAAGGAATTGCATAATCGTCGCGATCAAACCTGCGATGAGGTTCAGACCGCCGATGATCGAAGGCGCCATGGGTTGGATGGCGACTGGTAAGGTGCTCTGGGCGAAGTTCGCCGTTCCGGTAATGGTACTCAGAACGATGACCGGTAAGTTAAACCGTAGACTCAGCTTCTTAAACATGAGAAACGCTCGGTGGTGCATGTAGCGATAACACGCACTCTGTTCCCCCCACTGGCGTAGGATGTTTTCGTGGTGGATGTTCCACGACGCAGCCATTGCCTTCGGATCGGGGGCATTATTTTCTTTGTCCATCTTATATAAGATGAACATTATTTTCATAATTCACCTCATCTTTCTCGGGTGGATCCTCGTCACGCCGTTTCTGAACGACCGCCGGCAACTCGAGTTCTATTCGATGGTGATTCCCTTCATCTTCTACCATTGGTCCGTGAACGATGACACGTGTGCCCTGACACAGGCTGAGATGATGGTGACCGGGAAAAACAAGGACGAGACGTTCATGGGGCGTGTCGTAGGACCCATCTACAAAATGGAGGAGAATGATATTAACAAGTTAACTAAAACCGTATTCTTCGCCCTGTGGGCATTCACGGGATACCGATTAGGGCACTTCAACATGTTCGCGGAGGACCTCCGTAAGATCCTCAAAGGAGGAGTCGCTGCAGCTTCTCGCTCCCGCGTGTCTTCATAAAGATTACTTCATCGCTTTCACCGCCTTTCAGTGTCATCGTCGGCTCGGTACACGTCGTCCCCGGTCTTTTGTGTCGTTCGCACGCATTTTTTGTGCGCTGAGTAATGTCCATGTTTTGTGAATAGCCGATGAATCCTCGTTCGACCTTCCCGTCCTTATCGACAGCGTCGACCGTCGCTTTGAAAGAGTAGGGACCGAAAGCCCACTCGTTATTCACGTCGACAGGTGGGGGCGGGTGATCGAGGATGGATGACTGCAGGAGCCGCCGTCGGCGTTCACGCGCGCGGAAGGGCATCGTCAGACACCTCAACATGGTCGACATCCTTTACAGGAAGTACCACCCTTGTTTCTAAGTAGTTTTTAAAATGAGGGACGCCCATTTTAGAAACTCCTCCGGCCGGGTTCGAACCGACGACCTACAGGTTAACAGCCTGTCGCTCTCCCAACTGAGCTACAGAGGAACGGTCCTCTCTACTAGAATCGAACTAGTGACCCATGGAACTACAGTCCACTGCTCTACCATCTGAGCTAAGAGAGGTCGTATAGTACCATCTACACCCTTGTCTTTAAGTAGATTACTAAAATTGCGATCACCACAAAACATATACAAATAAATGATTTTTGTAACAGGTAACCCTGTAACATCTTTAAAAGTGTAGGTGTACCATAAATAGGATTGAAATGTGTATCAACAATCAATTTATTTAGCTGGCGATTAAAATCGATATGTTCAACGCCGTTTGTATGAACATGGTCATATTTTGCATCCGCCTCTCTCAAACTTGAATATCTATATATTCCAAATCCACTAAAAGCAGACTCGACATCGATGTATCGTTGTGTTTTAAGTCTTATTTGTACAGTTTTGCTCTGTGGTTCTATCGCAGCTGTATCATACGGAACACCAAGTGGTGAATGAGACATACCAAACATGGCATCTATATTTTTATTTTTATCCATATGTGTGAACATGTCAAGTAATTGTTTATAATTGAAAGAATAAAAATCTAGATCTAACATGCATACATAATCATATTCAATTCCAGAATTCATGACAGCATCTAAACCACGTTGTCTAATATATGCAAGACGCCTAGTCCTTTTATTACAGTTGTATTCTTCGTCAGTACTGCACAATTCAGTTGAATGCTTATCGTCCAAATCTAAAAAAATCACCTTTGTCAAATTTGATTGTGATAATATTTGTTTAGTATTATCCACGCTGTTATTTTCGACTGCATAAATATCCTGATTGAATTTTTTAATACTATTTATATTTCTTCGTAGATACTCTTCACCGTCTTTAACGATAAATATAAATGCGATCTTCATGCTATTGTATCCTGAGAAAAAACTATATGGTTCCCGAAATAAAATATCCCTTTCCAGTAAGAATGGCACCTTTGATCTTACTTTTCGTCCTGGCGCTCTACATCATTTTTAAGAAACCGAAGTACCAGTTCAAGTGTTTCCTTTTGACGCTGCCAGATCAGAAAACTCGGCAGAAAAATTTCTTCGCGAGTCACGATTCGAGCATACCGATCGAGGTGATCTACGGGAAAAACACAAAAGATATCGCGACCGCACGCGAGTTCGAGGACAAGGTTCACCCTAAATATTTCAAAAAGTGTATGGAGATCAGCTACAATAAAAAGATGTTGAGACCTGATATTACATATTTCAACTGTGGAGCTATCGGTTGCTATTTCGGTCACATGGAATTTTACGAGCGGTGCAAAGATCAGGGTCTGAAATACGCAGTCATATTCGAGGATAATTGTGTCGTAAAATCCAGTGAGCTGTACCGTCAGATCCAAGATGTGATCGATAAAAAAGGTGATACCTTCGAGATGTGCTTTTTCCACTGCTGGGCGCGCCTTCCATATTACGAGCGAAACTTCGCCGAGGGAGGAATTGAACGAGTCAAGTGGATCAGCTCTACCAAGTGTTACCTCATCAACGTTCCAAACATGCAAAATTACATTAAGCATTTATTACCGATGGACAACCATATCGATATGAAGATGGAGGATCTTATCGCCAAGGGCGCGCGCGTGTTCTACCGAAATCTACAGGATTATTTACACATCGATACGAACGGTCCGAGTACGATCGGTCACGCGGGACACGGTAACCGCGAATTCTTTTCCCGACAAAATCCCAAACTTACGTCTGCCGACCTGAAGTGGGGGGGTCCTTAATGTCAATCTTGACCGGCCGCTCCGTCCTGATTAATTTCAGACCGAAATTAAGAAGCCGTTTCACCCATCGTGATTTCACGTAGACTGTGGTATAGTCGATAAACTCCCTCGAGCTCGGGCGGTGTTGATCCAAAACACCCTTCATGGACATGATACGACCGAGCGATACTTTCGAACACTTCGTCGTGTCGAGTATCATGTGCACACGCTGTTTATACATGAAAACCCAGTTGAAGAAGTGGTCCATATCCCCGGGCGTGGTACGATCGGTGATGTTTAGCTTGTACGTGATCGCCATACTTTTAAGAGAGGAGATTTTTCCTCTCTTAAAAGTGTGCTCAGCTATAGGACTCGTATTGTTTAGCGACGACCCATCATCGGGACTCGGGGCATGCCGGGCATCCTCGGCATGGCGGGCATCTTCGGGAGCTCGTCCTTATCGAACAGCATCGACATGATCTCAAGGATCAAGATGGTCTGGTGCGACATGACAGTCATTTTTGCGAGGTCGGATTTAGGGAGGTGGTCGCCGTAGCCCACCGTGCTCATCGTTGTAAACGAGAAATAGAAAGGGTCAATCCAGCTTTCGAAACCGAACGCAGAGGGGTCGGCTTTGTCTATGATCAAATAAATGATACCGTAAATAATTGTGGTCGCGAGGAAAGCAACAACCTTGAGCGACATCTTGTTTATGTTCTACTGAGAAAATTATACGGAATCTACCCTGTGGAGTTCATCCATCTCGAGACTTTTACGCTGCTGCGTCTTGACGGTTTTGAATGCACCGAGCCACCGTTTCACGGCGCGCTTGGACGAACTCACGGAATCGGTATCGTCGTTAACCACTATACTGAGACCGTTACACACGTCAGGTTTATTCTCCTTTTCGGGGAACTGTGCGAGGAAGGCTTTGATGGAGATGGCAGGTATGTCCGGAGCATCATCCAGAAGTTTGTCGTATTCTTCTCTCGATTTCATGATAAATTCTACTACGTTCCCTCGATGCTTGACGTCTAAAGATAACTCCATGTCTATACACCGGTAGAATTTACTCCAACTCACGCACATGAGCGAGTGCGATTCCGAAAGGGGGAGCGATTGACTGAACTTGGAGATACTCGTCAAAATTCCCGCGAGGACGTTAAGCAGGGCAAAGAAATATTGGATGATCATGATATTATTCTTGGTATCCTGGGAAACACCTTCGTTCCCGCTCGGATTAAGCACGGCGAAACCACCGACACCCGTGATGGACGCTATCACGATCGACGGGTAGGCGAGCCAGTCGTTTTGCTTTTTATAATAGAGGCGGGCGTGGTTATGCAGCCAGCGGTACCCCGCCGCCTTCTCGGCCCACTTGATGAGTAACCGCTCCTGCTTCTCGCACCAGCCGTCGCAATCGCCCATGACTTACGATATGTCGATATTTTTTGCGCACTCCCTCGCGAGTCGGTCGACAGCTTCGTTCTGGGGGTGGCCGTTATGCGCCTTGACCCAACGCCACTCGACGATTTGTAACTGCTTACGCGCCTCGTCGATGGCTTCCCATAACTCCTTGTTCTTGACCGGCGCACCCTTGGCTGTTTTCCACCCGTTCTTTCTCCAGTTGATTATCCACGAGTTGATACCCTGTTTTACGTAGTTCGAGTCCGTAAAAATACGCACGACCTGAATATCGCGCTTATTAGATTCCTCGAGGGCTCGAAGTATGGCTGTCATCTCCATCTGATTGTTCGTTGTCGTGCGGCTACTGCCGCACAGTTTAAAATCATCGGAGATGGCACCCCAACCGCCGGGGCCGGGGTTGCCGAGGCATGAACCGTCTGTGTAAATCTCGTACATGTCTCTCATTAAATTAACGCTATATCTTTATATCGAGAGGGCTTCCCAGAGGCTTCCCAAACATGGCGTCGAGCTGCCCGGTCGTCAGCTGAGTGTCGAAGAGGTACAACTTCTTCAGCGACGTGAGCTGCTTGATCTCCGGTGGCAAACTCGTCAGCTGATTGCCGCTGAGGGACAACCACTCCAGCGACGAGAGCTGCCCGATCTCCGCCGGCACGCTCGTCAGCTTATTGCAGTAGAGGTCCAACCACTCCAGCGACGTGAGCTGCCCGATCTCCGCCGGCACGCTCGTCAGCTGATTGTCGCCGAGGTTCAGCCCCTCCCTCAGCGCCGTGAGCTGCCCGATCTCCGCCGGCAGACTCGTCAGCTGATTGCCGCTGAGGTTCAACACCGTCAGCGAAGTGAGCTGCCCGATCTCCGCCGGCACGCTCGTCAGCTCATTGTCGCTGAGGTGCAACCACGTCAGCGAGGTGAGCTGCCCGATCTCCGCCGGCAAACTCGTC
>MDSV01165923.1_pt1 | contig 10651 bp, 10 predicted proteins | sample 810851 | NCBI WGS metagenome assembly MDSV01 (sample SAMN05326640, study PRJNA326480) | marine metagenome | isolation source: seawater | place: Atlantic Ocean: North East | collected 2012 | reverse complement strand
TGCTTAGCCCATTGACAAGCTATTAATCCAACTCCCCCTGCAGCTGCATGAATTAATACCGTGTCACCTCTTTTTACTTTATAGGTTTGTCTCAATAAATATTGAGCAGTCATTCCTTTTAATAGACTAGCAGCTACAATCTTATCAGGGATTGATGGAGGTATTGGAATTAAAAATTTTTCATCAATATTATTTCTTTGAGCATATCCACCAAAATGACTTACATATCCAACTCTATCACCGACTTTAAAGTTTTTAACACCTAAGCCGATCTCTTCTATTTTTCCAACACCTTCGCGCCCTAGAATTATTGGGATCTTTGGGGTTTTATAGTTTCCTTTACGAAAATTTATGTCTGCGTAATTTATTGATGAAAAGGTCTGTTTAATTGTAACTTCCCCAGGCATAGGGGGCTCCCATTCCAAATCTTTTAAAATTAGGTTTTCCGGTCCTCCGTAATTATTAAGTAAAATGGCTCTAGTCAATTTTTATCCTAGGGTTTGAGAAGTATTGAACCAGTTGTTTTTCTACTTTCTAAATCTTCATGTGCTTTTGCTACATCTTTAAGATCATATCTTTGCCCTATATTTATCTCTATTAATTCTTTTTCAACAAGTTCCAAAAATTTTGAGGCAGAATCTCTCATCATTTGTTCGTTCTGAATAAGTGTAGCAATTGAACCTTTTGTGTATTGAATTGATGGAGGCAAGTCATCTATTGATAATTTAGAGGGTCCTGCAGCAGCACCAAAAGTACATAAAGTACCAAATTTTTCTAATGTTTGAGCTGATTTCTTCGGTGTATCACCACCTATTCCATCATAAGCAGCTATAACCCCTTCTTGATTTGTAATTTCGGCTACACGTTTTACAAAATCTTCATTTTTATAATCAATTACATATTTTGCTCCCATTTTCAGAGCAAGATCCTTTTTTTGTTCATTTGAAACAGTCCCAATTAGATTAAAGTTTTTTGCTTTAGCCCATTGACAAGCTATTAATCCAACTCCCCCTGCAGCTGCATGAAAAAGCAACCAATCATCTTTCTCAATTTTTCTTGCTACATTAAAAAGGTGGTGAACTGTGATGCCCTTAGTAATACCAGCAGCAGCTTGGTCATCTGTTACATTTTCTGGAATTTTAATAAGTATATTTTCATTGATTAATCTTTCCTCGCAATATGAACCTAATGATAAAGGATAACAAACCCTATCACCTTCAGAAAAGTTTGTAATATTTTTTCCAACCTTTAAAACTTTCCCTGCGCCTTCAACTCCTATAGTAGTAGGAAAAGATATACCCGGATATCTTCCTGTTCTGTGATAAGTGTCAATGAAGTTCACTCCAATTGCTGTATGTGAAATTTTTACTTCATTTTCATTTGGGTCTCTAACTTCAACATCTTTCCATTCTAATACTTCTGGACCTCCTGCTTTTGATACTATAATTGATTTTGTCATTATTTCCCTACCTTAGAAATTTATTAAAAAAATTAACAGTTTTCAGTTCGGCTTCTTTTGCCATTGTCTCTACATATGACTCACCACCAATTCTAGCAAAAGCATGATCAGCTTTATAGTCAAAAATTGATACTTTGGGGTGGTTATTTAGAGCACTATGAATCTTTTTTTGAATATCTTTAGGAACAAATTGATCCTCAGTTGCTATATGAAGTAGAAGGTTTCCATTTATATCTTCTTTTTCACCTAGTTTGTTTTCGATGCCAACTCCATAATATCCAACATTAGCATCTGAATTTGTGCTTATTGAAGAAACATATGCAAGATAACCTCCTAAACAAAAACCCATTGTTCCAACCTTCTTATTTTTGTTTGCTTCTAAATTTCTAGCAAAAGATATACTTTCGTTTATATCTTCAACTGCTAATTCTGAATCAAATTTTCCATAAAATTCAAAAGCTTTAGCAAAGTCTTCTTCTGTTTCACCATTTATTTGCACGTTAGGTTCAATTCTCCAGAACAAATCTGGCACAATGGCTATAAAACCTAATTCAGCCATTTTATTTGCTATATTTCGCATCCACAAATTTACACCAAATATTTCTTGAAGGCATATAACTACGGGAGCATTATTTTTTTCAGGAACAGCCATATATGCTGAAAAATTATTACTTTTACCTTTAATTTCTATATCCATTTTTTACTCCTTTAAATTTTTTTCGTGACTAAGTAGAATATTTTTTGTTTTTACACCTCCCATACCTGAATAATTACCAATATTACCGGAACTTGTGATCACTCGGTGGCATGGGATAATTATTGGTAATGGGTTTTCCCTGCATGCTTGTCCAACAACTCTTGGATGTGTATTAGCTTTAGCGGCTATAATACCATATGTTGAAGTTTCACCTAGAGGTATATTTGCAATTATTTTCAAAATATCTTTCTTTAGTTTTATACAATTTAATTTAATAGGTATTGATTTAATTGGCTCTTTTCTTTCAAAATAGCATAGCAATTTCTGCAAAGTTGAATTTATTATCAAAGATGAACTCTTTTGAATTTTGGCGTGCCAATTAAGTGAAGTAATTTTATTGTTTATTTCAAACACACCAATTACTCCTAAAGGAGTTTTAATTGATCCAAATTTTTCATTAAGTTTATTTTTGTTCATAAGTAAACAATTTCGGGATTTATTTTATTGTTTTTTAATAGTATAAACTGAACATTTAATTTTGTGGATTTTTTTTGGAACATAAACATCAGAATACTACAATTTTTGCTGTTTCGTCTGGTAAACTACCATCTGGCGTAGCTATTATAAGAATATCTGGCCCTTTATCGCTATATTGTTTGTCCAAACTTTCTGGTAAAAGCATTAGTAAACCTAAAGCACTTGAGTTGCGCAATTTATATTATCCTTACTCAAAAAAGTTAATAGATCAATGCATGGTTGTTTGGTTTCAAAAGCCAAATAGTTTCACGGGTGAAGATGTTGTTGAGCTTCACTGTCATGGATCTATTGCAGTTATTGAAGCAGTAACAAAGATTCTATCAGAAATTAATTTTGTAAGAATTGCTGAACCCGGAGAATTTACTAAGATTGCTTTTTTTAATCAAAAATTAAATATGGATCAAGTAGAGGGTCTTGCTGACCTTATTAACTCAGAAACAACTATGCAATTAGCTCAAGCCCATAATTTTTTGAGAGGAGATCTTGGTAAATTATCAAATAATATCAGGGAATCTTTAATAGGGATTTTATCCAAACTTGAAGCATTTATTGAATTTGAAGATGAAGGTGTCTCTTTAGAATCTTTAGAAAATATTAATTTAGAAATTACGAATAATATAAATCACATTAAGAAACTTGTTAATAATTATGAAAATGGACGTGCTATAAGAGAAGGTTTTGTGGTAGCAATCGTTGGAGCACCTAACGTAGGAAAATCTAGTATAATCAATAGGATAGCAAACAATGATGTTGCTATTGTTACCAATGAACCAGGAACAACTAGAGATATTGTTGAAGTAAAAATTAATTTGTATGGGTTTCCAATTTATATTCAAGATACAGCAGGGATTAGATCATCAAACAACAAAATTGAAAAATTAGGAATAGAAAAAACCATAGATAGTATCAATAATGCTGATTTAATTCTTTATGTTTCTGATTCTAGTTCTTCAGAAAATGATCAAGATATATTAGATAAACTTTCTGGGAAAAATTATTTGCAAATTAATAATAAATCAGACGTTGTTAAATATCCTGAGGATCAAGAGGGAATATTATTATCTGCGGAAACAGGTGAAGGTTTTGATAATCTATTTGAATCTCTTAAGAACATTATAATTGATAAGACTTCAATTAATTCTGATTCTTTTTTAATGTTGGCTAGACAAAGACATTATGATATTTTCCGAGATATCTTAAACTCTCTAGATAATTTTCTAAAACAAGATATTATAGAACTCAAAGCTGATGATCTTTCGTTTGCTATTCGTCTTTTGGGCAAAATTACGGGTAGAGTTGATTTAGACCATATGCTAGATAAGCTTTTCTCAGAATTTTGTATCGGTAAATAAGAAATGGCTAAAGATTTTAATTATGATGTTATTGTTATTGGAGGTGGTCATGCAGGCTGTGAAGCTGCTCATGCTTCAGCTAGAATTGGGGCTAAAACATGCTTAATTACTCACTCCATTTCAACTATAGGTTTAATGTCATGTAACCCAGCCTTTGGAGGCGTAGGCAAAGGACATTTAGTCAGAGAAATAGATGCCCTTGATGGTTTAATGGGAAGAATAGCAGATGATTCCGCTATTCAGTATAGAGAATTAAATAAAAGTAGAGGAGCCGCAGTTAGAGGACCTAGAGTTCAAGCTGATAGAGATTTATACAAATATTCAATGCAAGAAGTTATGCTTCATGAAGATAATATCTTCATATACGAATCTAGCGTTATTGATCTTTTATATTCTAATAAGAGTGTTAATGGAGTTGTTCTTAAAGATTTTTCTGAAATTTATTCCAAAACTGTAGTACTAACTACCGGAACATTCCTTGGAGGTATAATTCACCGAGGTAATCATATCACTAAAGGTGGCAGGATTGGTGAAAAAGCAGAGACAGGATTATCTAAGTCATTGAAAGAAAAGGGTTTTAATGTATCTAGATTAAAAACAGGTACACCACCCAGAATATTTAAAGACTCTATTAATTGGGATATATTAGATAAGCAATATGGTGATAAAAATCCAAAGTTTATGTCTTTTGCTACGAAATCAGTTAAGAACCCCCAAGTCCCTTGTTTTATTACTCGTACTAATGATGAAACTCATCAAATAATTTCAGATAATATTCAGTTATCATCTATATATAATGGAAATATAGAAAGCACAGGACCTAGATACTGTCCTTCAATTGAAGATAAGGTATCAAGATTTTCTGATAAAAATTCTCATCAAATATTTTTAGAACCTGAGGGTTTAGAATCAAATTTGATCTATCCAAATGGGATTTCTACCTCAATGCCCTCAGAAATTCAAAATAAATTTCTTAAAACTATAAAAGGTTTAGAAAATTGTAAGGTTTATCAAGATGGTTACGCTATTGAGTATGACTTCATGGACCCAATCCAATTATTTCCTACACTTGAAACAAAAATCCTATCTAATCTATATTTTGCGGGACAAATTAATGGAACAACAGGTTATGAAGAGGCAGGCGCACAAGGGCTCATTGCTGGTGCGAATGCGGCATTAAAGACCTGTTCTTTGGACGAATTTGTTATTGATAGAAGTCAAGGATACATTGGTGTTTTAATAGATGACCTAATAACAAATGGTGTCAGTGAGCCTTATAGAATGTTTACTTCTAGGTCAGAGTATAGACTATCACTTAGGACAGATAATGCAGATCAGCGACTTACTAATATCGGTTTGAAATATTCACTTATTAGTTCTGATAGAAGAAATGAATGGGAGAAGAAGTCATTACTCTTATCTAAAATACATAAATTTAATAGGGATAAAATTATTTCACCTAGTAAATTAAAATTGCATGGTATTGACGTTAAACAAGATGGTAAATATAGAACTTTATCCGATATTTTATCATTGCCGGATATATCTATCTCTAAAGTTCTTGAAGTATGGCCAGAGTTAGTTAATTACCCTAAAGATATACTTGAACAAATGGAAATATCCTCAAAATACGCTGGCTATCTAGATCGTCAAAAAATTGAAATAGAACGTTTTAAAAAGGATGAAAATCTTATGATCCCATCTAATATTTTATATAATGATGTGGGTGGTATAAGTAATGAGATGCGAGAAAAGTTAGAAATATTTAAACCTAGAACTCTAGGAGCAGCTAGCAGAATTAAGGGGATAACCCCGGGATGCTTAACAGCTTTACTCTCATATGTAAAGTATCATTCCCATAACCCCCTTTAATAGTAAATATCATTCATATATATATTAGTGTTTCACGTGAAACACATAAATACATCTTGATGTTTCACGTGAAACACTATAATTATATTTCATGAACAAAAATTATTTTTTGCGGCATTTTTGTAATTCTAAAAAACAAGAAAAGGCATTTATAGTATACGACAATATGCTAAGATCGTGGCAATCAAAAATGAATTTGGTTTCAAGAAAATCGTATCAAGAGGTATGGCCTAGACATTTTATAGATTCTGCACAAATTGTAAAATATATTACCCCAAAAAATGATATTACCGGAATTGTTGATATAGGAAGCGGAGCTGGTTTTCCAGGTTTAGTTGTAAGTTTGTTAGGCTTTGAGCCTGTATTTCTTGTGGAATCAAATAAGAATAAAGCTAATTTTTTAAATGCAGTGGTTCGGGAAACAGGTTCAAGTGCAGTAGTTTTTAATGAAAAAATTGAGACCGTCAAACTGCCTGAAATAGATTTTGTTATATCAAGGGCTTTTTCCTCGTTAAAAAAACTTCTAGATATTTTAGATAAAAAAAAACTTAATAACGCTAAATGTATTTTTCCAAAGGGGAAATCATTTAAACGGGAATTGGATGAAACGTTGAAATTTTGGAAAATGAAGGTATCCGTTGACCAAAGTGAGACAGATAGTGAATCAAAAATTTTAATATTGGAGGCTTTTAAGCGTGTTTAATCAAAACTTAAGTAGACATAAAGTGTTTGCTATAGCGAACCAAAAAGGTGGTGTGGGAAAGACTACTACATCAATAAATTTGGCCACTGGACTTGCTGCAGTAGGTTTAAAAATCTTGCTTATTGACCTAGATCCTCAAGGTAACGCAAGCACAGGTTTGGGTATTGAAAAAAATGATAGGGAAATAAATTCATATTCAGTTATTTCTGGTGATTTTGAATTAATAGATGCAATCAAGAAAAGCAAAATTCCAAATTTAGATATTATTGCAGCAACAGTAGATTTGATGGGTGCTGAGATTGAGCTAATTGAACAAGATAACAGAGGTTATAAGCTAGATAATGCTATCAAAAATATGGTTAAGGGTAAAAAATATGACTATATACTAATTGATTGTCCGCCAGCATTAGGTCTCTTAACGTTAAACGCATTAACAGCTGCTGATTCGGTTTTGGTTCCTTTACAATGTGAATTTTTTGCGTTGGAAGGTCTAAGTCAACTTATGAAAACAGTAGAAATGGTAAAACTATCTTTTAATCCAGATTTAAAATTGGATGGTATTATCCTTACAATGTTTGATAAGCGGAACAATCTTTCTGAACAAGTTGCAGAAGATGCACGAAAAAACCTAGGAACAAGGGTTTTTAAAACTATAATACCCCGAAATGTAAGAATTTCTGAGGCACCCTCACATGGGATACCAGCTTTAGTATATGATCATAAATGTTCCGGTAGCGTTGCATATATGAATCTTGCAAAAGAATTTATTGAAAGAGAAACAACTCAGGTTTGATTTATAAGTAAAAATAAAATAATAATTTGGAAAGTTTAATATAAAAACTAAATATAAAAATAATATTAGAATATGATAGAGGAAAATCGAATAATTTGTTTTTTGGTATAATAGTAAAACTTTTATAAAAGGTAAAAAAGAGGAATGTTATGACAGAGAATGATCCTAAGTTTAATAATAAAACTGATAGTAATACAACAGGTAACAAAAAGGGTTTAGGAAGGGGACTCTCGGCTTTACTTGGTGAAGAAGCAGAGGATCTTAAAAAACTACAAAGTTTAAAGAACAACTCAAGAAATATACCAATTGAGAATATATATCCTAATCCAGATCAGCCGAGAAAGATTTTCAATGAAAGTGAACTTCAAAATTTAGCAAATTCATTAAAATTACAAGGCATTCTTCAGCCTATTATAGTGAGAGAAAATAAAAATGATAAAGAAAGTTTCCAAATAATAGCTGGGGAAAGAAGGTGGAGGGCAGCACAATTAGCTAAAATTGATAAAATACCAGTCATAATAAAAAATACAAATGATGAAGAAGTTCTGGAAATTGCAATTATTGAAAATATTCAAAGAGAGAATTTGAATCCATTAGAGGAAGCTGAAGGATATAAACGTTTATTAGAAAACCAGAAAAACACTCAAGATAAAATTTCAAAATTAGTGGGCAAAAGCCGGAGCCATGTCGCAAACACTATCCGACTACTGAACCTTCCAGATGAAGTAAAAAAAATGATTTTAGAAGGAAAACTATCTGCAGGTCACGGAAGAGCGCTTTTAGCCTCAAAAAATCCGATAGAGGACGCTAATAAGATACTAAATGAAGGAATGAATGTACGAAGCACTGAAAAGATACATAAAAATAATAATAAAAAAAATAATGCTAAATGGAAAGATGCGAACACACTTGCTTTAGAAAAGGATGTTTCTGAAGCTCTAGGTTACTCAGTTGATATTGATTATATAGATGATAATAAACACGGCACAATTAAAATATCATTTAAAAATTTGGACCAGCTTGATGATATAGTTCATAGACTTTTAAGTCCAAGAGAATAACTAAACTTTGCCATAACCAGAACAAATCTTTATCAAGGATCGTTCGCAAATAAGATTGGAAATTTGAGAATTCATTTTACATTTCAATTCAGTTTCTACAAAGATAGCTGATGATTTTAATAAAGAATTCAAACTCCAGGCTGATATTTGATTTTTAAAAATATCCTCTTTCTTAAAAAAAATTCTAGGCTTCAGTTTAAGCAATGCTTCTTTGAGTGGAGTCCCAGTCTCAATTTGGTATTTGACAAATATAAGTTTATCAAAATGTTGATTTAAAGTTCTAATTATTGTTATAGGATTGAGACCATTTCTAAAAGCAATATTTAAAAGAATTAGCGCCTTATTTTTATCCCCCGAAGCCACAGCGAAAGCTATATTATCGAGTGAAAAATCTTCATTATTAGTTAAAACGTATTTTATTGATTCAAGATCAATTTTATCAGAATCAGTTCCTAAAAATGAAATAAGTTTCCTAATTTCCTGAAGGTTAATTAATCTATCGGTTGAAAGATATTCTGATATTTCACTAATGAGTTGATTTTCAATACTTAAACCTTCTGACGATAAAATCTTTTCTACAAATGATCTTATATCTCCAATTGTGTCTTCGTAACATGGTATAGAAAAAAGAAAATTATTATCTTCAAAAAATTTTCTAAGGGAGGATCTGGGTGTCATTGAATCATTTTCAATAATAAGTTTTACATCAGGAAAATTAGAGAAGTTAATATCCTTTAAAATTTTAGTGAATTTGTCTGAGCAGTTTTTGATGTGTATAATATTTTTTCCATTGCTTAAGGATAAACCCGAAACAGCATCATATAAGATTTGAGGATTTCTAATTATAGAATTTGATTCAATAATCTTAATAGCAAAGGGATCAATAGAACCGTCCATCCAAAAACTTTTGAGGTCAGTGCTTCGAATCGAAGATAAACCACGATTTGGACCATATAATAAAATACCAAAGCATTTTTCTGGGACTTTTGTTAAAAAACTTTCGATTTGATTTTGAGGTATTTTCATCTAATTCTGATGGTTAAAATTACTAAAATAAACCCCTATGAGTCTAGAAACTCTTTTAGATATATCTAAAACTGCTCTTTCTTCCGCATCCTTTGCAGCAGAAAGATTAGCATATTCAGATAAGACTACACTATACGAGGCTATTGAATTTAAGGACCCCGATGTGAGAAGTTCTCCATTTTCTATTTTTTTCAGAGAATAACTACATTGAATAACAACATTAAACCTTGTTACAGTTTTATCACTTCTGAAAGCTAATGGAACTACCGATTTATTAATATTGAAATCTAGAAAAAAAAGTTTTTGCTGGTTAATATATGATCCAAAATGCTCTAAAAGTGAATTTCTAAAAATTTGATCAATTCTATTATTACTAACTTTTATATCAACATGGGATTCAAGGGTTGAAATATTAACATTATTTTTTTGAAGATATAACGGCTCAAAACTACAGCTAGTGAATAACAAAATTATCGGTAAATATTTAAAAGATATTTTATTTCGATGTAACAAAATTCAAAATCCTATTAGGTACAAAAATAATTTTTTTAATATCGTTTTCTCCAATTGATTTTAAAACACTAGGTGATTTAAGAGCAGCTTCTTTAACATTTGACTCGACTTCATTGGTCGATACGGTAATCGTTGCTCTAAGTTTTCCATCAACTTGAATCACAATATTTGATTGACTTTCATTTAATAGAGATAAATCTGTTTTAGGCCACGGTTCTTTGCATAAGAATGACTTGTTACCTAATTTTTCCCAAAGCTCCTCAGTAATATGAGGAATCATGGGATTTGATAGTTTTAATATTATTTCTATAGTTTCCTTAATAACCCAACTTGAATCATCAGAATCGTGCTTAAAATTTTGAAGGGTATTAACAAGTTCGTGAATTTTTGCAACTGCAACATTAAACTTAAAGTTATTTAAACAGTCAGTTACATCTCTTATTGCCTTATGCGAAGACTGTCTTAATTGTAAAGATTTTTGGTTAACTTTTGCTTCGGTGGAAAATTCACTATCTAAATTTCTAATATTAATTGAAACGACTTTCCATAATTTATTTATAAATTTCCATGCACCATTAACGCCATCGTCAGTCCACTCCATATCTCTTTCAGGAGGGCTATCAGATAACATGAACCAT
>MDSV01016879.1_pt1 | contig 10651 bp, 8 predicted proteins | sample 810851 | NCBI WGS metagenome assembly MDSV01 (sample SAMN05326640, study PRJNA326480) | marine metagenome | isolation source: seawater | place: Atlantic Ocean: North East | collected 2012 | reverse complement strand
TAGTTTGGTACCCGAAGTGGGAATCGAACCCACACTCCTTGCGGAACACGAGTTTGAGTCGTGCGCGTCTACCAATTCCGCCATTCGGGTAAATGGTGAACGCAAAAGTACGTCATGGACTGCAATATCGCCACGGTGAAGTTTGGGGGTTTATGCGAAGCTCGTCAGGGGATTGAGTGATAAGGGAGGCGGATCGGCGCTCAAGCCATAATTTGCGTGAGTATAGGGCTTGATTCGACGCAGATCCGGGTATGATACGACAAAGTTGAGCTGGTAGGAACGATTTATGAACGGTGGTTTTTCCGTCTGAGGCGAGACGATGAAGACGTTCCGTTAGTTCAACGTCACCAGATACACGAACAGGTAGAAAGCCTCCGGCGCGTTGCCAGGCATTGCGAGAGTGTAGAGAGGGGCAGTGTCCAAAATAAGTCGACTTTAGACAGGAGAGGGTTTCATCAAAGCGTTGTAAGACAGGTCGGACAGTGCCTTCAGAATTTCCCAGAACATTAAGACAGTGCTCGAGCCATGTTGGATAAGCTTGGTCGTCTGGGTCAATAAAAGTGATGTGAGTCCAATCTGGTGCAGCTGCTTCAAGTGCCGTGTTACGCGCTATGTAAGCCCCAGAATTTTGTTCGAGGATTATCGATTTGATTCTCTCGTCTTTCTCAGAAACCGACTGTAAAACTTCTGAGGTGGAGAGATCAGGTGAAGCGTCGTCTACGATAATTAGTTGCCAATTTGAGTGATTTTGCTGAAGGATGCTTTCAACGCAAAATGGAAGCCACTTAATATGATTATAGTGAGCGCAGACTATTAAAACCTTTGACGATGAGTGGTTTGCTTGGACTGGACTGAAGTTGTGTTTTAGCGTCTTAATTTCCCTTTTGCAAAGCGCAGATTGAACTGCTGTTGAGATCCCCGTTTTTCTAAATAGAATCGCAAGCGGAATGCGAACAAAGTTGGGAAGGATTTTATGGAATAAGCTTATCCTCATTCGTCGTAGCCCATTTTAACCGCAAAAGCTATTATTTCAGCTGTCAATTCAGCATCTATTTTCGAAAGCTCTTCCCATGTTAAGGGCGATTTTCTGTTGTTGTAAACATACCTTCGCCATTGAGTTATGGGGCCCACCCTGGGATTAAATAACGAATGATTTGCTCGAGATTTGCCACTGTTTGCCCTGTGTTTTGCTCTTTTATAAGCTTCTGACCAAACCGCATCCTCAACACCCCAACCTAGGTCTTTTAATATTGCTGGAGCAGAATTTTCGATTTCTTCCAGCCTCCAAGTATGGGTAGCTATTTTTGCCGCTCTCTGGTTCCAATCAAGCCAATGAAACATCGATCTATGTATAATGTTTTGGGGAAGCTGAGGCGAGTGTTTTCGAATAAACTTCCAGCTAGATTTGTTAAATGTTGTTAGTGAGCCAATTGTTTTCAGAGGTTGTCTTAGTTGGTGTCCCACCAAGAAATTATTGTTTAAAATTTCACCTCCAGGACCATAAACAGCATTCTTTACATTGGGCACGATGCACCACGAAGCTATTCCGTCTGAACCTAGAGCCTCGTGCTTTACATCCTTGCCTAATTCAGAAAGAACAGCGGCAAAAAAATTAGTTCCCGATCTTCCCGTCCCTGTAATTGCAATTTTATTTGGCATGGATCCTAGCCCCTTCTTAGTGTAATTCTTAAAGTTGTTCCCACTCCAACTTCTGTTTTTAATAACGCGATTTTTCCACCGTGATATTCTTCAATAATTCTCTTCGTTAGCGATAATCCTAAGCCCCATCCTCGCTTCTTTGTAGTAAATCCTGGCGCAAAGATCTTTTTCGCGTCAGACCTTGAAATTCCTCTGCCAGTATCGGCTATGTCGACAAAAACAACGGATGTGTTAGTTGTAAGTGTGACTTTTACTTCTCCCTTACCCTCCATAGCATCAACGGAGTTTCTTATCAAGTTTTCTATAACCCAGCTAAGCAGACTAGGATTGAACATTGCTCTCTCCTCTCCTCCTTCATTGCAGTTTTCTAGTTTTAAAGAAACCTTCTTACTTATTCTAGGCCTCATATATGAAGCCGTGTGAATAAGCGAAGGAATAATATTTAGTTCAGACAATTCTGGCTGTGAACCTATTTTGCTAAACCTGTCTGTTACTGTGTGAAGGCGCTTTACGTCCTTCTTCATTTCGTCGAGCTTTGACTTATCAACGCCTTCGCTTTCCAGAAGTTCAACCCAGGCCATAAGCGAGCTTAAGGGTGTGCCTAATTGGTGCGCGGTCTCTTTTGCCATTCCGACCCAAACTCTGTCTTGCTCAGCCCTTCTAAAGCTGCTAAAAACCAAGTACGCTACCATTAAAAACACTGCGATTAGAACAAGCTGAATTAAAGGGTAATACTGCATTTGGGTTAAAACATAGCTGTCGTCGTAAAGAACCAACATTGTTCCTTCACCAGGAATATCAACCTCTATAGGGGTGTTAGCTGAAACCATGTCTTCAACTTTTTCCATCAGCCTAAGAGAGTCAGATAAAATTGCATCGGATATGCCCCTTGCATCGTAGACTTGCGCCTTACTCGTGTCCGTTAAAATCACTGGAACCGAAGCGCTATTCATCACTGTTTCAGAAACAAACGAAGAAATAAGCTCTGCCATTGTGAGCTTTAATTCCTTAAGCCTTGTGCTCTCATCATAATATATGATATGCCCTTCATCTTCAAAAATGATGGGGTCAAAATGCGAAGTCATTTGGTCTCTAAGGCTATCATAATCCGCGTCAGAAGCTTCTGGCGCTAAGGCATCTCCAAGATTTATTGAGAATAGCCTGTCTCCCGAATTATTGTAAATTAAGACGGGGACTGTTTTGTTTGACCACAAATAGTCCGTTACAAACGTTAGGTCCATCCCGTCAGGAGCTGTGTCAATTATCCTGTAAGCATCAGCAATCCTGTCTGCCTTCTCCCTCTCCTCTGCTTCTAGCCCTATAAAAAGCACCTCTGTGTATTTTACGAGCTTTGCTCTTTGCGCTATCGCCTCATACCAAACCCTAACCTTACCTCTTTCTTCGTTTTTTACTCTCTTTGATATGTCTCCTGCAATCTTCAGCGTAGCCCCAGCAATAATAGCTGCAGCTATTAGTAAAACCTGCTTCCAGGTTTGTTTATTTAATCGAACGCTGGGCATGCATAAGCACTGTTTACACTGTTTTCACACACGCTAAATGCAATTGTGAGTTCGTGTGAGTTTGGCGAAACAATATTGAGGTTTGAGATATTAATATCGTAAGAGTACCCCAATTTCATGTAGTTGAAAATAGAGAGTTGGAGGGTTGCTACTAATGCACTTTGGGACCTGTAACCTAAACCCGCAACAATCATGTCGTCGAATACTATCGCACCATTCAGCTCAAAGCAAGCTGGCAAACCCCTTGCGTATCGAATGTTTACTGAAGGCCTGAAAAGCATATTGCCGTCTAGAGAAAGAGAGGTGCCCCCAGTAGCAACAACAACCATTGCTGCTTTAGACCCTGTAGTAAGCTCGTTCAAGTTTGCTGACGTCACATTTAAAAGCGAAAGCCCTCCAAAACTCTTTTTGTCCTGGTACCAAAATCCGGCGTCAATAATGGGAAATACTATTTGAGAAGTTGCCCCTAAAACAGCAGGGTCTCCAGAAGTTGCCACATCAGGAAAGTCTAAATCGCCAATGTTAAGTCTGTATTGACTAATCCCTAGAGCGAAACCACCGCTTATCCACCCTCCTTTTGAAAGCTTTAGCTTGTGAGAATATGCAATGCTAGCGGCTGTTGAACCCCAAGCACCTGCCAGATCGTTCTCTAACCTAACTCCTATTCCTTGAACAAATCTGGGGCTGTCACCTATTCTTCCTGTAAGGCTTAAATATGAATTTGTCGGAGCAGAAGGAAAGCCAACCCATTGATTTCGGTGCCCCATTCTCATATCAAGGCAATCCTTGTTTCCTGCAGCAGCTGGGTGATCCATAAATAACGTCATCAAGTAATTAGATCTCGTAGGAACAAATTGCGCTACAGATGAAGAGGAAACCCCTATAATCCAAAGCATTGCGAATATGTGTCTAAACGGCATCATCTTATCACAGCTACGTTACCCGTTAATGGTTCTAAACCAACTCCAGGCTCGTTTAATTCAATTACATAGTAGTAGGTTCCTGCTGGGACGGTTTGGCCATTAAATGTCCCATCCCAAGGCTGAGGGTATGCGCTACTTCTAAGAATTTTTTGTCCCCACCTATCGTAAAGAATAAGAATAGACCTCGTGTAAGACGAGAGGCCTGTTATATCCCAAACATCATTTATGTTGTCTCCGTTTGGAGAAAAAGCATTAGGCACGTCAATTTGAGTTCCTACAACAACTAAAACTTGATCTGAGTATTCGCAGCTCTCAACAAAACCGCTTACCTCAAACGTAGTCGTGTATTGCGGTGTTGCTGTTACACTATACGAGGTCGGGTTGTCAACGAATTCCGATGGAGTCCATAAATAGCCAACTCCAGGGTCACCCCCAAACACCTCAAGCTCCGTTGATTCCTGAAAGTCTATATTAGTAGGGCAACAAGCTTGAATTGAAAGCGGCTCTCCACTTACTTCAATTTGCAGTTCACAATCTAAGGGAGCTATTCCTGACTGATAGCAAATTAGCACAAGGTAGTCCGTGTTGACGTAAAGGTTATCCGTGACAAATGTCACGTCGTTACTCGTTGTAATACAGTCAGAAACTGCTTCGAAATTTGAAAAATCACAGAAGTCTAAAGTATTAGGTAGAACAACAATTGCCTGTAAAGCCGAGCCCTTACAGTTGACATTGCTCAAGTGAACTGTCACTCCGCTTGTGGTATTAGTGAACGTCGTGTGGAACCTCGCAACTGACATGTAATCACCCTGAAGGCATGAACTTACCGGTGATCCTGTAAGGTCTGCGGGGCTAAATTCTAGCACCTGAGCCACCTGATCTCCACAAAGTGGGGTGGGTGTCTCACAAGTTTGAGCTAAAACCAGGGTCCCTGCTAATGCCGAAAAAACAGCTATGATTATTCCTCTGAGCATATTCGAAAGTTAAGGATTACTCTTCTACAAATTTTACAAGCAACTCTCCCTTTTCCACGGCAGAACCGAGATTAGCCGGAACCTCTTCAACCATTGCAGAAACAGATGATTTTATCACGTTTTCCATTTTCATCGCCTCTATTACTAACAGCGAATCTCCTGGGTTTACTTTGTCTCCCGGCTTCGCCAGTATATTTAACACCTTTCCTGGCATAGGCGCACAAAGTTCTAGTTCTGCTGAAGTTACACCTGTCGACATACCCATTCTGTCGAGAATCAGGGCTCTTTCATCAAGAATTGTTACCACTCTTTCTACTCCGGACACCCTTACCACCATTTTGCCGCTTTCGTCTGGACCTTCTACAGCGCTAACCGTGTAGTTTTTACCGTTTACCGACACCCTGTAGCTTCCGACTGCTAGGTGAGTCCAAACCCAACCCTCTCGTAGATCACGATTAAGCTCATTACTTACTGCGACGACCTTATCGTCCCAACGAATTTCCATTGCCATGTCGCAAATTTAACTTCTTTGGCCCGACCTTGCACACATGTCAGGCATCTACCTACATGTACCCTTTTGCAGGACCGCATGTCATTACTGTGACTTTCACTTTTCTACAACGCTTAAAAACGTTGAAGATTATACGACAACGGTAATGAAGGAAATTGCCTTGAGGAAGGGTGATTGGGGCGATGTAGAGTTTAGCACTTTGTATTGGGGGGGTGGTACCCCATCCGTACTTTCAGGAAAGAATTGTTCTAGAATTGTAAGCGCTTTAAGAGAAGGTCTCAATATTAGATTAAAAGTTGAAGAGGCGACAATTGAGGTTAATCCAGAAGACGTTACCCCTGAAGCTCTTAAAAATTGGGCTGAGTGTGGTTTTGACAGAATCAGTATTGGAATTCAGTCCTTGGACGACCATCAGTTGTTGTGGATGAACCGCAAACACACGGCTTATGAGGCAGAAAAATCGGTGAAGTTGGCAAAGGATGCTGGGTTTAAAAAAGTGTCTATAGACCTTATTTACGGACTACCTGTAAGGAATGAAGCTTCTTGGCAAAAAACTATCCAAAAAGCTCTTTCTCTACCCATCGACCACATCAGCTGTTATGCTCTTACCGTTGAGCATAAGACCGTGTTAGGTTCAAGAGTTAGATCTGGCAAAGTAGCTGAAGCCCCAGACGAGCTCATTGAATCTGATTATTCGCACCTCTGTCGTGAAGCAAAAGAGACGGGGTTTATTCATTACGAAGTTTCAAACTGGGCTCGAGGAGTTGAAAACATTGCCATTCACAATAGCGCATATTGGGAGGGTATGCCATACTTGGGTTTAGGGCCTGGTGCTCATGGATTTAAAGGGATGCAACGATACGCTAACGTATCAAATAACAACAAGTATTTTCAATCTATTGCTAAAAACAACCTCCCCGAAGAGGTGGAGAATCTAACTCTTTTAGACAGAAGCAACGAGGTTTTGATGACTAGTCTTAGAACAGCAAGAGGTGTCGACTTTGAGGAGTTAAAGTCAACGTTTCAAGTAGACCACCTTTCAGAAAACAGAAAAGCTTGGGAAAGACTGGTTAGCAGTGGTGCCGTCGTTCAAGTGGGAGACCGGTGGAGGGTTTCGGAAAAGGATTGGCTCGTGGGAGATTCAATCGCCTCAGACCTTATTTCACTACAACCCTAATTGGGCTGAAACCATCTGCAATTACTGTATAAACACCCGAAGAGTTTTCTGAAAAATCGAGTTCCAAAAAACGCGCTCCTAACACCTTAACATCTTTAATCACTCGTCCTGACGGGTCGCAAACAATAAGGCTTTCTGTTTGAGGTTGCCCTAAATCAATAGCCACAATTCCAGACGTAGGGTTTGGATAAACGGTTGCAATTGCTGCTGGGATTTTATTGACACTTGTCCAGTTTGAAAGCACATCTTCGCTCACCTGAGAGCTGCACTCTCCATCTTCACTGAATGCTGTAAGAGTAATCGTAAATGTCCCTGCAGATGTGTAGTTGTGAGCTGGATATTCGTCTGTATATGTTGTGCCGTCACCCATTGTCCAGTAGTATGTTGACGCTCCGGCACTTAAGTTGTTTATTTCAACAAACCCCTCTCCGCTCCATGGAGAAACCACATAAAAATCTGCTAAAACAGGAGGCGTTAAGTCGAACTGTCCCCTCGGCGTGATGGTGTATCCGTCGACAAATGGGGCGCTGTAATCTCTTTGGCCGCCTATTCCTGAAATACCAAACACTCCCATAGGCGGAGTTTGGTTGAAGAGATCGGTGTTAGCGTCAACTCTCATCTTAATAATCTGAGCGCCAAACGTGATGTCTACGTCAAAACCTGGAACCGTATTTGCCCACTGGTCCGGGTCTACGAGTTCCACACATTTAAGCTTAACTATTCTCGACTCTGTCTCTTCGTCCATTTCAAAGACTAAGGCAGGCTCTTCTGTTTCAAACCCACCTCCTTCAAAAATTAGAGTGTCTAATCTTATTTGGGCCAGACCTAGGAATTGATCTATTACACCCCTAACTCTAACACTATCTCCCTCATGAACATTGTACCCAAAATCATTAATAGGGCTAAATGCGTTGATTCCGTTTGTCTCATCAATCAAAGTAAACTGAAGACCGTTAGGGTAATCGTTCCATCCGTGCGCTATTCCACGTAGTTCACAGGCTACTTCTAGGCTGTCTAAAACCCCTTGTGGGTTTGTCCCGCGCACTTGATTTATTTCATAAACCGGGTATTCTAAATCTGACGGCAGGATATGAACCACAACGGTGTCTATGCCTAATTCAACATTTCCAGACAATACACTTAATGCAAGGAGGACGTCTTCTTGAAGCTCTGGTTCCTCTTCGTCTATCGCAGGAAATGTGAAAGATTGGGTGTTAAGGAGGCCCATTTCAAAATTGAACTCTAGCGGGAAGACGTCGGGGAAATCTGCTCCCACAATTGCATCACCTCCTACAACGCTTACTTTAACAAGGGCGTCTTCAAGAGGGTATGACGGAGACATCGACACTTGCACTCCTCCCCCTTCGTAAACATAAAGCTCTGGAGAGTCAAACCCCACCTGCATTGTGCCTAAGCCTCCGCAGGTTGCCGTGTGGCTGCCTAGAAAATCAAAGGTGTCTTGAGGGTAGCTGTCCCATTGGGTCATTCCTTCGTTCCAGTCCGTAGTACCTGATCCAATATTAGGTTTTCTCACAAGTGTGTATTCAGCCATTTCTCCACCTGACGTTACAGTCCAAGGCCCTTCAGGGTCTGCGCCAACAACCCCCATAATATCTATCGCCTCGCCGTTCTTTCTTAGCACTATCGCGTCATTACCATTATACCAGGTTACGTTACTAAACACAGTTGATGCGCCTGTTATAGCTGAGTTTGCTTGGCTGTTTCCAATCACCACCACTCCGCCCGGGGGGATTTGGCCTTCAAGATCCAGCTGCTGAGTGGCTTCAGCAGCTCCGTTGTTATATACCTCAAGTGAGTAAGGTGTAAGGTCAACGTCTATTCCTGAAGGATTGTGTATCTCTATCGCTTTATTGTGGGCGTCTCCCTCAACATATTCAGAAATAAAAATATCGTCGCATAGCCCTGCCTCGCCACATTGTAACACCGCTACCTCAAGCGCTGAAGCTCCCACGCTATCGCATTCCTCAGCCATTACATCAAACACCAGTTCGCCTATTTCCATTGTAGTTGGGTCAATTGCACCTTGAGTGCTAATTCCCCAAACCTTATAATCATCTGCTCCTAAGTCTGTAAAGTCAAAATAAGGCTGATTAGTTGTTTCAATTATTTCGTCGACTGTGTTGCAAATGGCAAAAATAAAATTGTCTTCAACAGCCTCGCTGTAATAACCAAACGGAACAAGCGTCCCTTCGGATGATATACAAACCGCGGTTGATGGTTCTCCTCCTGCGGTAAGCATTGTTCCTCCATCACAGGCAGGTATTTCGCAGGTTTGGCAAAAGACAACAAACGGCGCTTCAGAGATGCTCACACACCCCTCCCCCATTACGTCAATTAAGGGTTGCCCTTGCTCAATAGAAGACGAGATTAAAGGAAGGTCGTGAGAAATCGCTACTACGTTAAACTCTCCGTCTCCCAACCCCTGAAAGTTTACTGCCGACCCGTATGCGCTTGACTGTATGTTCCCAGTTGAAGGATTAACAATCAGAAGGGTAAGAAGTGAGTACGGAGCGTCAGAGTGGTGATTAAACGTGGCAACTGCTGGTCCTTGATCTGAGCAAAGAGTGTCGTTTTCTTCGTTTGTGATTTCTAACCACCCTCCATCGCAAGCAAGTATGTTGGACGCGCCTTGTGTAGAAGCTTGTAGCACGTAGCTATTTAAATCAAACGCGTCTCCACCATTTGGAAACCTAGAAATAGAGTGAAGTTGAGCGTTCCCCTCTTCGCCTTCATAAACAATGCCTGAACCTGGGGGCATAAGTGCGCTTATGAGCTCAGAAGCTTGGGGGTTTGTGGGGGTTGTGTTTCCATAAACTAATGCGTCAACAATGTCGTCAGAGGGTGGCGCCTCTCCAACAATCAGCCCTGAGGGGTCGTCCTCATAGACAGCAACCGCCGCAATGGTTGTGTTGAGCGGTAGCTCTACAGCAACTAGACCAGACTCGTTCAGCGAAAGACCAGCTAAGTCAAATGTTGAATAAATCTGAGCCTCGTACTGTCCTCCGCCTAAAAACTGTGATTTCACAAGAGCTAATGAGAACCCTTCGAGGCTTGTTTCTGGCCACCCAAACAACTCTACGAATTGCTCGTCTTCTCCGCTAATTACATTGATTTCGTTAATAACAACACCTTGTGCTACAGCACAAAAAGACCACGCGTAAAATGCAATTAGTAGTTGTATTCTGTTTGTCATACTCCTTTGGTTACTTCTGAAACGCAAGGTACGTACCTTTACAGGTTCAAAATGAATCAAATCTCTCTCATAGAAAAGCTCGACGAGTTCATCCGCAAATACTATAGAAACAAGTGTTTAAAGGGTGGGTTCATTTCTGTTGGGATAATTGGCGCAGGCCTCTTGGGTGTGAGCGCTCTTGAGTATCTAGGTCGATTTGACGTTTTAGGAAGAACTATTTTATTCTACTCAGTGCTTGTCGCTCTAGTTGTTGTTCTTTATACCCTTCTTCTTTCTCCCCTTCTAAAACTATTGCACCTTGGCGCAATAATTAGCCATGAAGAAGCGAGCAAAATCATTGGCGAGCACTTTCCTGAAATAAAAGACAAGCTGCTTAACACGCTTCAGCTACAAGGCCAATTCTCTCTTGAGGGGGCAGGAAACGAACTGCTTCTAGCTAGTATTGAAAGGCGTACAGAAGAGCTGCGCCCGGTGCCGTTTGTTAATGCTGTCGACCTAAAGTCAAACCTTGTTTACCTCAAGTATTCGTCAATCCCACTAGCTGTTATTGCTTGTGTTTTGCTATTAACGCCTGGTGTTATCTCTGAACCGGCTGAAAGAATAATTCAGCACAGAAGCGCCTTTGTGCAGCCCGCTCCGTTTAGATTTGAGGTTGTTTCTTCCCCCCTTACCT
>MDSV01124122.1_pt1 | contig 10652 bp, 7 predicted proteins | sample 810851 | NCBI WGS metagenome assembly MDSV01 (sample SAMN05326640, study PRJNA326480) | marine metagenome | isolation source: seawater | place: Atlantic Ocean: North East | collected 2012 | reverse complement strand
TTTATTTAATGCTCTAAGCTCAAATGAGCATAGCTTTTCTGTATCGTTACTACTCGCATTTTCTCTTGTGCTTTTCTTAGGCGTTATTCTCTTACAAATACTCTCGTTGAAATCGGCAAGAGATGGTTGTGACAAAAGCATGGAGACAACAAAAGCCGCTGTTGAAGATGGAGAAATACTCTTCAACAAGGCACGGACTCTAGATATCTGGAGAGAGTGGCTTTTTATAGGCGGGATATGTGTAATTACAATATCAATGTTTACAGCAATAATTCAAAAGGAGGTCAGCATGACAGAAAACAAGAATCTAAAAGAATTACAAAATTCATTCACACCGCCGCAAGCCAAGGTAACAGAACAAAAATCTTTTGTGCCGCCCAAAACTACTGTTAGCCAAAACAAACCAGCCGAGGCGGTAAAGCCCACCCCTCAGTCACAAAACAATAATACTGGAAATAAATAATGCCAAATATCGTCGACGTCACATATGCCCAGACAGGGGAAAGTACAAAAACCAATTCAATGGGTATGCGGGAGATGCAAGAGCGTGCTTACTCCGCCCGTGATGCACAATATTTGCTTTTGAAAGCGCCACCCGCATCCGGTAAATCTCGTGCGTTGATGTTTATCGCTTTAGATAAGCTGATCAATCAAGGCTTAAAAAAAGTGATTGTGGCCGTACCTGAAAAATCCATCGGTGGATCATTTGGCACAACTGACCTTAAGTCCCATGGCTTTTTTGCAAACTGGGAACCTAAGGAAAATTATAACCTATGTACGCCCGGTGGCGATAAAAGCAAAGTCGATGCATTTATGCGCTTCATGGATAGTAATGAAAAAATCCTGATCTGCACCCATGCAACGCTCAGATTTGCTTTTGAACAAATTGATGAGAGCAAGTTTGATAACTGCCTTTTGGCGATTGACGAATTTCACCATGTGTCTGCCGATAAAGAAACCAGCCGCTTGGGAACGCTTTTGCACTCAATTATGACGAAATCCAGCGCTCACGTTGTTGCCATGACGGGATCATATTTCCGTGGTGATGGTAAGCCTGTTCTCCTTCCTGAGGACGAAGAGAAGTTCTCAAAGGTGACATACAATTACTATGAGCAGCTGAATGGCTACACTCATCTTAAATCTCTGGGCATCGGATATCACTTTTACCAAGGTCGATACACCAGCGCGATTGCTGAAGTTTTGGATACAGATAAAAAGACCATCTTGCATATTCCCAGCGTGAACTCTGGTGAATCCACAAAAGAGAAATATGAAGAGGTCGATACGATATTAGGTATCCTCGGTGAAGTTGATTATCAGGATTCTCAAACAGGCATTATCTACTTAAAACGACATAAAGACGGCAAAATCTTAAAAGTTGCCAATCTGGTAGAGGAATATCAGCGAGATCGCGTGCAAGAATACCTCCGTAACATTAAATCGGCAGATGATATTGATTTGATTATTGCGCTTGGCATGGCAAAGGAAGGTTTTGATTGGCCATATTGTGAACATGCCTTGACGGTCGGCTACAGAGGCTCATTAACGGAAGTCATCCAGATTATAGGACGTTGCACCCGTGACAGCGATAATAAAACGCATGCTCAGTTTACCAATCTGATCGCCCAGCCCGATGCAGAAGATGAACTGGTTACTTTATCCGTGAATAATATGCTGAAGGCTATTACCTGTTCGCTTTTGATGGAGCAAGTTCTCGCCCCTAATTTCAAATTCAAAACTAAACTTTCAGATGACGATGAAGCCAAGCCTGGCGAGATCAAAATCCGTGGTTTTAAAGAACCATCATCGAAGCGTGTGAAAGAGATCGTTGAATCTGATTTGAACGATCTTAAAGCAAGCATTCTTCAGGATGACAAAATGATCAAAGCTCTTCCAGGAAATGTTGATCCGGAAGTGATTAACAAAATTATGATCCCGAAAATTATTAAAATTAAATATCCTGAATTATCAGATGCGGAAGTCGAAGAAGTCCGCCAGCATGTGGTTGTTGATTCCGTCATTAAGAATGGCGAAATCAAAGAAACAGGTGATAAGCGCTTTATTCGTATGGCTGGAAAGTTTGTAAATATCGATGACCTGCATGTTGATTTGATTGATAGCATTAATCCATTCCAAGCGGCCTTTGAAATTCTATCCAAATCCGTAACAGCCCAGGTATTTCGTGTCATTCAAGAAGCTATCGAAGCCACACGCATTCAAATGACCGATGAAGAAGCCATGCTTTTGTGGCCAAAGATTAAAAGTTTTGTTCAGAACAATAATGGGCAGCAACCTAATATTAACTCTGTCGATCCATTAGAAAGACGACTTGCTGAAGCGTTGATTTATATTCAAAACCAGCGCCGTCAACAGAATTTATAAGGTGTAATTTCGTGGATAAAGACGATTTATTGAAGCTTATAGAAGATGATGATTTAGGGCTTTTGAATGTGAAGCCTAAACAGTCTGCTGTTGCAACCGCAGATGAGCGTCTGATTGCATCCTTTACTCAAATCAATCAGTTCGTCTCAGAAAATGGTCGAGAACCTCAAAGTGGTAAAGGCATTCAAGAGCATCAGTTATACGCTCGCCTCAAAGGCATTCGTGAGAGCAATGACAAAATGCAAGCATTAGCTTATCTGGATGAACATGGCTTACTCAGTGTTCCCCGAAAAGAAATCACCTCTATTGATGATATCTTTGACGATGACGATTTGGGAATATTGGGTAATGACGCTGAAGAGATTTTTACCCTTCGTCATGTTTCAAAAGAGACGACTATGCCAGATTATGTTGCAAGTCGTAAGCCTTGTAAGGACTTTGAAGCATTTGAAGCTAAATTTATTCAGTGCCAGGCTGACCTGTCCTCAGGCAAACGGAAATTGTGGCCATTCAAGAATGAGCAACAAATTCAAAAAGGATATTTTTTCGTTCTCAAAGGGATATTGCTCTATGTCGCTGAGGTTGGTGAGGTTGAAATAAATAATGGTAAAAAGAATGCCAGATTGCGCTGTATTTTTGAAAACGGCACAGAATCTGACATGTTGTTACGCTCTCTATCAGCCGAACTCTATAAAGATGGCCGCCGAGTTACCGAACATGAAGATCATTTACTCGATGGTTTTAGCGACATCCCCGACGAAGATAAAGAAACGGGCTTTATTTATGTATTACGCTCATTAAGTGATAGGCCTGAAATTAATGAAGTAGAAAACCTATATAAAATTGGCTTTTCAACCATACCTGTGGAGCAGCGCATCAAAAATGCAGCAAATGAACCTACTTATCTCATGGCACCGGTGCATATCGTAGAAGCCTATCAGTGCTATAATATGAACCCTCAAAAACTAGAGCAATTGCTTCATACGTTTTTTGGATCATCCTGCCTTAATATTGATATTTTCGACGAGAAAGGTCAGCGCCATACTCCTCGTGAATGGTTTATCGCACCATTAGAAATTATAGAACAAACAATAAATTTTGTGCTGAATGGAGACATTGTAAATTACCGCTATGATCCAGTTAGACAGGAAGTTGTGGGGAGATAGTGCAATGACAACTGACATGAATTTTGTAAAAGAATGCATTGAAAAATATAGAGCAAAGCTCCTTGATACCTCTCGCAGGAACAGCCTGATATCCTTTAATCACAGCGAAAGATCGCGCCAGCATATTCGCGTGATCGACGAATTGCCCGACTTTCTTTATGGCGAATTTTTAGATGGCAAAAAGCTGACGTTTTTGGCGTTGCCGGAGGAAGACCAGATCCCGCCGGATGAAAAAACACCTGAATTCATGCGCCATCTTGAACAGGCCAAATTGACCGATGAAAAGTATATCGAGGCCATTGATTCCGTGGACGAGGATGAAGAAGGTGCGCTGGACAAAATCAAGCAAATCGAGCGTGAGCTTCGCAACAAGATCCGCGAAGAGTTAAAATTGCCTGTATGGAAAGAGCAGAAAAGCCTGACCAACGCCGAAGTCGCCAAAAAGCACCATCTTGACCCCAGCTATGAAATGCCGGAGCCAACACCTGAAAATCAGGAGGATGCCGAGCGGCACACGGATAAATTCATCCAGACGCTTTTGAAGCCCGAAGAGATGAGCCGAAAACTGAGCGGTCTGAATTCCTATGTCCGGACGGATATTGAGGAATCCGGTGTAAATACCCTCTATGCGGCGTTCGGCTTTTTGGAATGGTATGAGTCCGCCAATTCGGACAAGAAATGCGTTTCGCCCTTATTATTGCTTCAGCTCGAAATTGAAAAGAAGCAATCCCGCGAAGGATACACCTACCGCGTGGAAGCCACCGGAGAAGAGCCAGAGATCAATCTGTCTTTGTCGGAACGCCTCCGCAATGATTTCGGCATAGAGCTGCCGGAATTTACCGGAGAGGACGGGCCGGAAGATTACATGCGGAAAGTGGACGAGCTTATTCAGGAAGCCAAAGTCCCGAAAAAAGAAAAATGGAAGATCCGCCGATTTATCACTATAGGCCGCTTTCGTTTTGCACGGCTGGTTATGTTCTATGATCTCAGCTCCAAAAAATGGCCTGGTGAGACTGATGTATCCACCAATGAGATCGTGCAAAGTCTGTTTGCCGGATCCGAGAGTGAGCCTAGCGGTGATCATGCTGAGGATTACGATATCGACACGCCCGAAGTCGAGGAAGTCGTGCCATTGCTTATCACCTCCGCTGACGCTTCACAGCACAGTGCCTTGGTCGATGTGATGAAGGGCAATAACATGGCCATTAAAGGGCCGCCAGGGACAGGAAAATCGCAAACAATCACGAATATCATCGCCAACGCGCTTGCGGCGGATAAGTCCGTGCTGTTTTTGGCTGAGAAAATGGCTGCTTTGAACGTGGTGCATGAGCGTTTAAGTGATGCGAATTTAGGGCCGTATTGCCTAGAACTGCACTCCACAAAGGCCAAAAAGACCGAGGTGTTAAAATCCATAGAAGAGCGTTTAAAACTGCGCTCTGCACGCGGGAACGGCGGTTATCTTGCTTCAAAGATGCAGGACTTCAAACGGCACAGAGATCACATCACGGAATACATCAGCGCACTGAATTCCAGCTTCGGCAGACAGAACAAGCCCATCCATGATTATCTGTGGGGCGCACAGCTCCGCAAAGACCGCATTGGCAATTTGCTCTCGATTATCAGCCAGTGTAAAATACCGTTTGAACAGGCCGATTTGTCCGCCAGCGAATTAAGCGGTCATACCGACGAGCTGGAAACCATAGCTACCCTCAAAAAGCAGGTCGATGCAGAATCCAAAAACGGCAAGCACCCATGGGGCTTTGTCGGCAATGCCGATCTAAACCCGTTCCAGCAGGACGAATTAAAGCTGCTGATTGAAAAATGGAGAGATGGGCTGGCGAAAATCCAGTCAGATCTGGAAGCCTTCAATAAGGCGTTCGATCTCTCGATCGGCAATACCACCCAGGACATCAATGCGTTTTACGATTATCTCGATGATCTTATTGATTACGACACCAGCACATTGAACGAGGATTTTATAGCGGATCTGGGGGACAAGGGAAAAGCGGCTGCGCTTGCGGCTTTTGTCGAGCACATCCACGTTTACAGATCGGCCTTAAAAGAAATCCAGTCCATGCAGAACGCGTCTGCCGCCATTGATAATCTCAAAGAGATCGAAGCGCACACACTGGCCGCGAAGGAGATGGAAGCCGATAATATGACCGCGCTCGACATACGGGCGCATGTCAAAGATTTGGAAGAAGAGCTGAAACTGTGGGACAAAAACCTCAAAACGCTTCTCAGCATTGGCGAACGATTTGGCGTATCAAAAAACGAGGATCTGGACAAGATTTATGCGCTGGCCGAGGTGCCGGATTATATCGCCTCCGTGCCTCGTGATTATTTGCTCTTCCGCACAAACGATATTATCGATGAAACCAACGCGCCGCGCCTAAAGGCTGCTGCCGACACGCAGGAGCGCATTCAGGCAAACTTGGAGGATCAGGAGCAGCGCTATGACCTCTCGATGATGGGGAAGCCGTACGAGATCCGTATGCACGCTGCTGCGCTGGATAACGCCGGATTTTTCGCTATTTTTGATTCATCCTACCGTCAGGCGAAAAAAGTCGTCACACTGGCCTCGAAACAAAAGGCCAAATTTGATCCGGAAAAATCCGCCAACGTACTGCGTGCGATCGCCGATAATAAGGAAGAAAAAGAAAAGATCGAGCAGGACAACCAGCTCCAGACGATCTGCGGATCCTCGTTTAACGGCATCCAGACCGACTTTAAAAAGCTCCAGCAGATTAATGAATGGGCTTCCAGCGTCCGTAAACGCTATGCGTCCGGCGATGAGTTTTCCCGAAATGTCCGCCAATGGCTTTTAAAGGGCGATATGGAGGAGCTGGATTCCGTGAGGGATCTGGCAAACGATGATCGTTTTGTCGCGCTGAAAAGCAAAATAGCGGACATTAAAGGCGATGTTGCGCCCGACACTCCCGTCAAAAAATACCTGGACGGCCTGATGGAGAAAGCAGAAAAGCTGAATACGCTCAAAAATCAGCTTCAAAACACGGCCTCCGGCGAGGCAATCACCTTTGCCCATATCGCCGAAGATCTTCCGCGCTTGCAGAATGCCAAGGAAGCACGCGATGCCGCCGATCAAGACAGTGTCGTTAAAAAGTTTTTCGGCAATGCTTACGAAGGCGCCGAAACCGATATTGAAGACATTGACGCAACTGCGCGCTTTATAGGCGATTGTCTGGCTATACCGGAGCTGGAGAACGGCTTTGACCTGTTCTTAAACAAGGATTTTTCAAAAACATGGAAGAGCTTTAAAGCCCAACTGGAAGCTGTAACCGATACGATCAACGATACAACGGGCATTGCGACAGAAGTCGATGGCCACGCCAATATCAGCTTCGGCTCTCCTTCAGATGAAAATTACTGGCTGGATATAGATCTGGGCGATCTCGTCAATCAATTATCGCAAGCTTTAAGCAAGCCGGATGCCCTCAATCAATGGGTTGGCCTCAATGGACACTACGCAAAAGCTGCCGATACAATTAAGGGGCCGTTGCTTCAAATTTACGATCAGGAAAAGATCGACTTTGATACACTGCCCATGGCCTTTGAATACATGGTTTATAGTGCCGTGGCGCGTGAGATTTACCAGCGTAATCCGGTAATTTCAAAAACCAGTGGTATGAGCCTCGAACAAGCGAGAGCCAGAATTAAAGAACTTGATCAGGAAATACTGGAGCTTCAGCAGCAAGAGCTTTGCAATAAGCTCAATACCGCCAAGCCCATGGCTGGCAATGGACGCGGCAGAAAAAGCACTTGGACGGAAGGTGCGCTGCTGCACAATGAGATCAACAAACAACGCTGCCACGTCCCGATCAGGGCGCTTATGAAGCGTGCCGGCCAGTCGATCCAAAAGATTAAACCGTGCTTCCTCATGTCGCCTTTGACCGTGGCGCAATATCTTGAGCCAGGTAAATTCAAATTCGATCTTATAGTCATCGACGAAGCCTCGCAGATGCGCCCCGAAGATGCGCTGGGCGGTGTTGCGCGTGCAGACCAGATTGTCGTTGTCGGGGATCCCCAGCAGCTCCCACCGACCTCATTTTTCCAATCTGCAGGGAAAGATGATGACGAAGTCGAGGAAGATTTTACTTCCGAGGCCATCATGGATATAGCTTTATCGTCCTTCAGGCCATCCCGTATTTTGAGCCGCCATTATCGCTCACAGCACGAGAGCCTGATTGCGTTCTCAAACTACCATTTCTATGACCAGAGCCTTGTATTATTCCCGTCTCCCGTCAAAAACCCCAATGAGCTGGGTGTACGGCTGGAATATGTCGGTGGCACATATGCGGCTAATTCAAACATGGATGAGGTTGAGGCGGTCGTAAAAGCCGCCCTGGACTTTATGCGGAAGCATCCGGATAGAAGCCTTGGGATTGCCACCATGAACCAAGTGCAGAAGGATCTAATTGAAATTGAGATGGATCGCGCATTTATCGAGTATCCGCATGCGGCCAACTATAAGGCCAAATGGCAAGGCACGCTGGAATCCTTCTTTGTAAAGAACCTCGAAAGTGTCCAAGGGGATGAGCGTGACGCGATCTTTATTTCCACCGTGTACGGCCCAGACAAAAACGGCACTGTTATGCAGCGTTTCGGCCCTATAAACCGTGCTGGGGGCTATAGACGATTAAATGTGCTGTTTTCACGCGCGAAGAAAAATATGGTCATATTCACGTCTCTGAAACCGGAAGATATTAAGGTCAGCGATACATCTTCTGAAGGCATACGCGCCTTAAGGGGCTTTTTGGCCTATGCTGCTAAAGGCATAATAGATGAAGGTCAACGCGATCGCGATGAAATACCGGACAGCGATTTTGAGGTCTGGGTTAAAGAAAAGCTGGAAAGTATAGGTTGTGAAGTCCACCCGCAAGTCGGGGTGGCCGGATACCGTATTGATCTTGGCGTGAAACATCCGAAATACCCTTACGGCTATCTTATGGGCGTTGAGTGCGACGGTGCGACTTACCACTCTTCAAAATCCGCACGTGAGCGTGATGTTATCCGCCAGCAGGTACTTGAGGGACTGGGTTGGCGCATATACCGCATATGGTCGACCGACTGGTTCTCCAACCCTGTGCAGGAGTTTGAAAAGCTCAAAAACTACATCCAAGAGCTTCTAGACAGCGATGAAATAAAGAAAACCGCTGAAAAGAGTGTAGTTATTGAGCATGATTTCACACCGGAAGAAAAGGATGATGAGCCAGAAGATTTATTTGAGGACGCAGAACAAGGCTCGGTTTCCAAAGGCAACGTGGTCGAGCTTTACGATAACGTCACTTATTTCATGGTCAAAGATGATGGTAAAAAAGAAAAACGATCTGTGCAAATTGTACCAACTCATGGTAATCCAGATTCTGGTACAATAGCTCAGCATTCAGCGATCGGACGCGCCTTATTAGGTTGTCAAAAAAATGAAGAAACAGAGGCTATTTTGCCCATTGGAGAGGTTACCCTTCAAGTTGTAAACATTGATAAATATAAAGTTTAACTTCCGCCTCTCTCCGGCGAACAAGCCCTTTCAATTTCCGGCCACCCGCCCAAACCCAGCGCATGAATTGCTCTGGTACATCGGCGTGTTCTTCGTGGTTGATTTTACGGCGCAGTGTAGAGCGTTGAAGCGCCCCGCCGCCCAGATTATAGGTGAATGATACCAGCGCATCAAATTGACCGTCTGTGAGTGGTACATTAATCAGACGCAAAACAGCACGCTCGGCGATAATAGCATCTTGGCGTAACAGCTCTTCTGCCTGTGCTTCATCAATGCCTGCTGAGAAATCCTCATGTGGCTTGACTACATGGCCGTAGCCTATGGTCGGATAACCAGCAGGGCAAAAATAAACGGTCCGAGAGAAGCCCTCGAACCGTTTGATTAGGTCAATTCCATTTTGAGTGATATGTCTCATTTTTCCAATGTTCCTATGATTTTGAGTTTTTTACTGCCGTATTCAAATGCGCCGTGCCATTGCTCTTGCCCGAGGACATCCTTGCGCTCCAGCGTCAAATTAAAACGGTCGATGCCGCGCTGCTTGGATGTGGCGTAATCCTCCATCGCATACCAAGATTTTCGAGCCAGCGTGGGGGCCATTTTCTTGACCGTATATTCAAAAGCATCGAGCAGAGCCTCCAGCTCTGCATCGGTGCATTTATCGTTTTGAATGTCTTCGATCATCGCCTTGTAAAATAGTTTGCTCATTGTTCTATATCCTTGTTTTCAATTGCTTTTTGTGAGTAACAGTAACGCTTCTTTCCCGAAGCTTATCAAGTGAATAAGATGCTATTTATCAAGGATTTGAGCGACCCGAAGGGCCGTGATAACGAAATTTCGCCAAGGCGCGCTGACCAAACCAGAAGGACATGACTGCAGCAAATAATGCCTGTGTTTCGCCATCCCACACAGCAATCAGTCCATCGGTAATTCCGACACCCTGATCCAATAGCTTGAACAGAGCGGCGGTTTTCACTGTGGCGAACAGAATAAAAAACGCATAGGTGATAATCGGACGCACCGATGCCCGCAGAGCCTCGACCCATTTCACGCCACTGGGTTGGCTTGCGTGGCTGTATAGCGCGTTGCTTTCGGCAATATCGGCCTGCACCTGTATTTCTTCGAGGCGTTGTGTGTGGCCTTGGCGTTGTGCCTCCATTTGCCGATCCAGTATAGCCAGTTCGTGTTTACGGTCTGAATGGTCGCGCCAAAGTTTTAAGAAATCCGGAAACGCGGATGATAAAAAGCCCAGCAGGCTTCCAAGTAATGTCAGCATGATATTTTTCCTTTCATAGTTTTGGGGTTCGTTGGGTTAATTGATGGGGCTACGCATCGCCTTTAGATCGTCCCGAATATCGGTGATCTGGGTTTTGATGACAGCGATGTCCTGACGCATTTCGCCGACGACCTTGCGACCGGTGATATCGTTATTGACTTGGCTTTCGATGTTATTAAGGCGCTCATTCACCGTGGCGATATGCGACGATATCCACGCCACGATTTTTACCAGCGCGATTAAAAGACCGACACTGTTGGCAAGCACACCAAACAGCAGGCCCCATTCTGCAAGGGACATGTTTTTTACTCCT
>MDSV01238047.1_pt1 | contig 10653 bp, 7 predicted proteins | sample 810851 | NCBI WGS metagenome assembly MDSV01 (sample SAMN05326640, study PRJNA326480) | marine metagenome | isolation source: seawater | place: Atlantic Ocean: North East | collected 2012 | reverse complement strand
CGCTTTAGAGTAAGAAGGATTGTGCGTATTTTGGGCTTATGAAAAATCCAACAAGACTTTTTGATTTTCCTAGATATCAGTTAGCAAACTGTCCGCAGGAGGTCATGATGAGTATGCCTAATGCCGGAAACAGAATTTCATATTCGACGCAGGAGTTTGTGGATGAAATTGACAGAGCGTCGAGAGGATTAATTGCGCTAGGTATGCAATCAGGCGATAAGATCGCACTAATTTCTCATAACAATAGATGTGAGTGGAACGTGATGGACCACGGAATTATGCAGGCAGGTGGTATCGATGTACCTATCTACCCTACTATGACTGAGGCAGATTTCAAGTACATTTTAAACCATAGTGAATCTAAGTTCTGCTTTGTATCGAATAAAGAACTTTTAGATAAATTGAATGCTGTAAAGGGTGAGTGCCCCAACCTTCAAGGAATTTACACCTTTGAAGATGTTGCTGGTGCTGATTCTTGGAAAATAGTTCTCGAAGCTGGTGGAGACGACCAGCAAGCCGAGCTTGATTCAAGAAGAGACGCTATTAAGCCTGAGGAGCTAGCTACTATTATTTACACTTCAGGAACGACTGGGCTTCCTAAAGGCGTAATGCTTACTCACGACAATGTATGTGGGAATGCATTGACTGCTGTGGGACGTGTGCCACTTGAAGGTGTAGAGGGGGATTTGAGGGTGTTAAGCTTCCTTCCGGTTTGCCACATTTTCGAGAGAATGCTTCACTACCTGTACATGTACATGGGAGCGAATATTTACTTTGGCGAAGCTTTGGAAACTATCAAGGAGGACCTTAATCACGCTCAGCCAGTGATGTTTACCGCTGTTCCAAGACTGTTAGAGAAATTCTTCGACGGTATTGTTGCTAAGGGTAGAGCTGCTGGAGGACTGAAGACTGCAATTTTTAATTGGGCATTAAACGTGGTTCTTGAATGGGAGCCTGAAAAGGAAGGCCGTGGTTTCTATGGTTTCAAGTTGAATCTTGCCCGCAAGCTGGTGTTTAGCAAGGTGAAAGAAGCTTTGGGACTTAGCGAAATTAAAGCTGTGGCTTCAGGTTCAGCTGCACTTCAAGCGAGACTAGCGAGATTCTTCAATGGAGCTGGAATTCCTGTACTTGAGGGTTATGGACTTACTGAAACTTCACCTGTTGTAACTGTAAATACTATTAACGCGCCTGGAATGCTGAAGATTGGAACGGTGGGTAAGGTGATTGACGGAGTTGAGGTAAGTTTCTCAGCAGATAGCGAAATTCTTGTGAAGGGACCTAATGTAATGATAGGCTACTACAAGGATGAAAAAAATACTAATGAGGTAATTAAGGATGGTTGGTTCCATACTGGAGATAAGGGTGAGTTTGACGAGGATGGATTCCTTAAGATTACTGGAAGAAAGAAGGAAATCTTTAAAACTTCTGGGGGCAAGTACGTGGCTCCTGCACTTTTAGAAAATGCACTTAAAGCGTCGTTATTTATCGAACAAGTAATGGTTGTAGGTGAAAACAGAAAGCACCCAGCTGCACTTGTTTCCCCGGATCCAGTTGTTGTTCAAGAGTGGTGTAAGAGACATAACCATCCATACCCTGCTGAAGGTAATGTTGCTGGTGACGAAGTGATCTTCAACCGCATCATGGCTGAAGTAGATAGACTTATGGCTCCATTTGCAACGTGGGAACAAGTAAAGGTTATTAAAGTGATTCCTGCACCGTTCACAATTGAAGGTGGTGAACTGACTCCAACTCTTAAGCTTAAGAGAGATCCTATTAAGAAAAAGTACGGAGCATTAATCGAAAGCATCTACGAATAGTATGCTGGAGCTACTTAGTGGGTTAGACGAAAGTTTATTCCATGCTATAAATGGAGCGTGGCCGAGAGGTGACACAATGATGTGGTGGGCCAGCAAGCCTCTTGCTTGGGCTCCGCTTTACGTACTGCTAATAATTGCTGTTCTGAAAAAGTATAAATCGAGGGCTTCAAGGCTCTTGATATTAGCTGGGGTGGGAATAACTGTAGGACTATGCGATCTAGTTTCTGCTAGAGTTTTAAAACCTACTGCTGAAAGACTTCGCCCTTCTCACAGGGTAGAATTCGTGAATAGCATTCATCTTTATGAAAGATCGGACGGAACCGTTTATAAAGGTGGAAAGTACTGTTTTGTTAGTTCTCACGCAGCAAATCACATGGGCGTTGCCATATTTCTAGGCGCAGTATTAAGTGGTTGGCTATGGTGGCTAGTGCTTTGGGCTGGGGTTATAGGGTATAGCAGAATTCATTTGGGAGTTCATTTTCCCGGCGATGTGATTTGCGGATGGATGGTAGGTGCTGGATTAGGAGCCGTTGTGTTTAACGTAATTAGAAGGAGGTTATGAATTGGAGTTCTTTGCTAGCAATTTTTGTGGGTGGCGGACTTGGTAGTGTAGCCCGAGCCTTGGTTGGAAATGGCATAGGAAAGCTAGCCTCAATTAGTAGCTCAGGTCTTTCTGGACCGCTGGCTGGAACACTTGCTGGGCCTATAGGCATTCTTGCTGCAAACGTCCTTGCTACTTTAACTCTAGCCCTAGTAATGTTTTCTAGTTTCAATAAACTTTCTTCGAGCGGAGCTGATAGTGTTTGGCTCCCATTATTAGCCGTAGGTTTTTGCGGTGGATTTTCTACTTTCTCAACCTTCAGTTTTGATACTTTCAAACTCATTCAAGAGGGAAATATGATGTGGGCAATTTTAAACGTCATTGTAAGTATACTTTCTTGTCTTGCTGTGGTGTGGGTTGTTTATTTGGTCTGGGGTAAATCTTAAAATTGAATACCTTTTATGAAAAAGAATTTTTGTCTGATAGCTCTCCTAACTCTTGTCTTTTCGCTTGAGGCAAATGCTACTGAGCCTAAGCTTGTTATAGGCATTACTATAGACCAAATGCGAGCTGACTTTCTCGCCCGCTTCGAGCAGCATTTTTCTGACGGCGGTTTTAAGAGAATTATGACAGGAGGGTTTACTTGTTACGATCACCACTACGGATACGCACCCACCTTTACTGGACCTGGTCATGCGTCAATCTATACAGGGACGACTCCATCTTTCCACGGAATTATTGGCAACGATTGGTACGACAGAGAGCTTGGAAAGAGCGTGTACTGTGCGTCAGATTCAAAAGCCCGCGGGGTTGGTGTTGACGGGATTGACGGCATGGATGATACTCCGCTTGTCTATAGTCTAGCAGGCCAAATGTCACCTTCAAGAATGCTGTCCAACACCATTGGTGATGAAATGAAGCTAGCTACCATGGGAGTTAACACTCCTAAGGTTGTAGGTATAAGTATTAAGGACAGAGGAGCAATTCTTCCAGCAGGTCATTCGGCTGACGGAGCTTATTGGTTCTACGGAAAAGACAAGGGACATTTTATTTCTAGCACATACTACTTCAGATTATTACCTCAGTGGGTAATCGACTTTAACAACAGAGGCCTAGCGGAAGAACTTTGCAATGAAGGTTGGAGTAAATTCCTAACTGAAGACGCCTACTCTGATTGCGCTCCAGACAACAATCCGTACGAGGGTGCGTTTACCGGAGAAGTACGCCCCACATTCCCCTACGACCTTCAGCATTTAAAAACTGCTAACGGGGGCTACGACGTTTTGAAAGCCACTCCAGGAGGAAACACGCTGGTGGTGGACTTTGCCCTTGCTTCAATTGACGGAGAAGAGCTAGGAGTTGATGGAGCGTGCGACCTACTAGCCCTCAGTTTCTCAGCGACAGATTACGTGGGCCACCGTTGCGGACCTCATGCTCAGGAAACCCTAGACATGTACGTAAGACTCGATAGAGAACTTGAACGATTCTTCACGGCTTTAGATAAAAAACTAGGACGAGGTAACTGGACTGTTTTCATCACTTCAGACCACGGAGCGGCAGCCGTTCCTTCTCAATCTGCATCGATGAACATGCCAGCAAACTACTGGAGTCACGGAAACCTTCAAGACAGACTAGAAGTAGAAATGGACATCAGGTTTGGCCCCAAAGATTGGATCCAAAACATCAGCAATAACGCTATCTACATAAATCCTCAAGCTATTCGCACGGCTCCTACAAGTCCAGAAACAATACAGCGTTTCGTGGCCGACATTTGCGTGGAAGAAGAAGGAGTTTTAATGGCAATTCCTGAATACGATTTGGCCTTGAAAGCATGTATCGACTCCATTGTCGAACGCATCTATCGCGGTCACTCGCAAGGTTCAAGTGGCGATGTCATGCTCGTATTAAATCCCGGATGGATGACCTACGGACGTACAGGTACAACGCACGGAAGTCCCTTCCCTTACGACACTCACGTTCCATGTCTATTCTACGGTGCGGGTATTAAAACTGGAGCCACTTACGAAAGAACTTATACGCGAGATATTGCGCCGACCATCTCTGCCCTCCTCAGCATACCTTACCCAAATGCTGCAACCGGATCTCCTATTTTTAACGCTATCAAATAAAGCTACATTTAACATTAATGGCTGACAATAAGGCAGAAACTATGGGAGTTATATCTGTAAATATCAAGCGAGCTTCAAAAGACTTGCAAGCTTTAGAATTCGAGGCTGTTTTTCCTATGTCTTCGAACGAGACGGACGATGATTGGTTAGTCCAACTACCATGTTGGAGGCCTGGCAGATACGAGCTTGGTAATTTTGCTCAGTACGTAACTAAAATGGTGGGCGTATTTGAAAATGGCAAATGTGTAGTTCTTGAAAAGGAGAACCATCATTTATGGAGAGTTCCTAGTAGAATTAGGAAAATTGCTTGGTCTTTTCATTCTGACATATTCAACGCAGGTTCGACTTTCGTTAGAGACGATATTCAGTACGTAAATCCAGTAAACTGTATGCTTTACGAAGTTGGTGCAGAATCTACTGGCTACGAAATATGCCTTTGCGACATTCCTCTTGATTGGAAGCTTGCTACTGCACTTCCATACTCTATAGATTCTGGGAATTATGTTATGAAAGCTGAAAATATGCAGCACATAATGGATAGTCCTTGGATGACGTCGGCTGAGCTTTGGCATGTTGATTACAAGTGTCTAGACGAGAGAGATGCAGAGATTGAGTTTCATATTTGGTCTTACGGATGTGATCCTCCTCAAGCAGAAAAATTTGTAGAAGATCACATTGCTTTTTCAAAAGAACAAATATCCTACTTCAAGTCCTTCCCCGCCCCTTTCTATCACTTCCTTTACTTACTCCCAAAAAACATTGAAGTTAGGCATGGTGTGGAACACGAAGATAGCACGGTTATTGCCCTAGGACCATCGGACGTAGTAAACACTCAATACGGCTACGACGAACTAATTTCCATTGCCTCACACGAGCTATATCACGCCTGGAATGTTAAACGTATCAGACCAACGGAGTGGACACCTTACGATTTTACAAAAGCCTGTCCATCCAAGATTGGCTATATCGCAGAAGGCGTCACCACCTACATGGGCGACCTCTTCCTATTCGAAGCAGGTTGCATAGATCTGAGTAATTGGTTACGTAAAATGGAACTCCTTCTCAAGCGACACCTCAACAACCCAGGCCGCCTCAATATGTCAGTAGCAGATTCCAGCTTCGACACCTGGTTAGATGGTTACCGACCGGGTGTCCCTGGGAGAAAAAGCTCAATTTACGTCGAGGGAGCAGTACTTGCATTCCTTTGCGATTGCCGAATAATAGAACTCACATCTCACGAAAGTTCCCTCTCAACAGCTATGACGTTGCTTTGGGATAGGTACGGGAAATCTCGAACTGGTATCACATCTAATATCTACTGGGACACTCTTGCAGAAGTAGCCGGCACGAGACTTGACGACTTGCGCAATAAATTCGCTAACGGCACTGAGGACAGCCTACCCTACCTTATCGAAGCCATGGCAGTCAAAGGCCTCAAACTTGAAACTTCAGTTGATGATACTGGTGTTGTAACACCAGTAATTTCAACTATCTAAGGCTCCATCACTTTGCACTACCTAGTGCATACTGTATAATATTTGCACCCATTTGAAGAGCTAGCAATCTCACGTCTTCAGGGTCTCTGTGTACCTGATAATCCTCCCAACCATCGCCTAGATCGCACTCATGATCGTAAAAGCAAACGAGCTTTCCTTCGTGGAAAATCCCAAATCCCCTTGGCGGGAAATCGTCGTGTTCGTGAACCTTTGGCAACCCTTGATTAAAGTCAAATTTTTGGTGATAAATCGGATGGTCAAATGGTAGCTCTATCCATTCACCATCAGGAAAAACCTTTTTAAATTCCTTTCTGATATACTTATCCATACCGTAATTATCACTGATATGAAGAAAACCACCAGCACTTAAATAATGTCTAAGATTTCTAGCTTCTGAAGAAGATAGAACAACATTTCCGTGACCTGTCATATGTATAAATGGGTAAAGACTCAGATCGACAGAACCCACATTTACATACGGCACTTCAGGGCTAATATTCATACCTAATTCCTCGTTGCAAAACTCAACTAGATTAGGCATACTCGTAGGGTTTGAATACCAATCACCTCCTCCCTTGTACTGTAAAACAGCAAATTCGAACGTGGGCAAGGATAATTCGGTTTGGGCTATACCACACACTTGAATAAATCCACAAAAAATTCCAACTAAAATCTCTTTCATTTCGAGTGCAAGTTACACCTTTTAATCCCTTGTAAAACCTAGTGTTTTTTTCATTATCTTTACCGCCCTATAATTGAACCCTATTATTGAACTATGGAAAATAAGTTTGCCATTCAGTTTTTCACCATTTCACTCGCTCTAGCGACTCTTTACACTCTTTCATTTAATTGGTCGTCTAGGAAATTTGAATCATTAGCCAAAGTGCATGGAGAGTTTGTTGCTGATTCGCTAGAAATGGATAGCGCGTTAAATGGCCTAACTTGGGAAGAGGCTGCTGATAATGCTACTAAAGCTTACCTAAGAGATAGTATTAATGCTGTTGCTCATCCATTTGGATCTACATACAAGGAGGTAAAGGAGCAGGAACTTAACCTAGGTCTTGATCTCAAAGGAGGTATGAGTGTGACGCTTGAAGTTAGTCTTCCTGACTTAGTAATATCTCTTGCAGATTATAACACTAATTCAGATTTTAGAAATTCGGTCTCTTCTGCTAAGGAATCCCAAAAGAATTCATCAGAAGGTTTTATCACTCTTTTTGCAAATGCTTGGAACAAGCAAGTTACTTATGAGGATGGAGAGGATGACAAACTTTGGAGAATATTCCACAACATGGAGCAAAAAGATCTGTTCCCTGCAAAGAGTTCAGATGAAAAAATTATTGAAATTCTTCAAACTGAAGCAGAAACTGCAATCAACAATACTGAAAGTATTATCCGCAAGCGTATTGATCAACTTGGTGTTGCTCAACCCAACGTTCAGAAGCTTCAAAACGGACGTATCCTAGTTGAACTTCCTGGCATAGACGACAGAGAACGTGCTAGAAAGCAGCTTAAATCCACTGCTAACTTAGAGTTTTGGCCTACATTCTTTAACGATGAAATCATTGGCCGTCTAGGTCAGGCAAACGACGCTGTAGGAGCTGCTACTAACCCTGAGCTTTGGGGAGAAAACGCTCCAGCAGATTCGATTCTTACTGAAGAGCAGATTCGATTGAAGCTTCCACTTATGTCTAAACTTCAATTAGAGTTTGGTCGTCGTGGAGCAATTATCGGTTACTCACAAGCTACTGACACTGCTGCAGTAAACGCTGTGCTTAACCACCCAGAAGCTGTTGCTATGATTGGAACTGACCTTCGCCTTATGTGGGGTGCAAAGCCACTAAGCTCTGAATCTTCAGTTCACGCTCTTTACGGCATCAGAGACGACAGCGGAAAAGGAAAGGCTCTTCTATCTGGAAAGAGCATCGTTGACGCTCGCGTTTCTTACGACGAGATTGGTGACGTAGTTGTTAGCATGACTATGGACGGAGAAGGAACTGGTATTTGGGGTAGTATGACTCAAGAATGTGTTAACGAAAGCAACAGAGCTGTTGCCGTTGTTCTTGATAATTTGGTGTTCAGTGCGCCAAACGTTCGTTCAGCAATTACTAACGGTCGTTCACAAATTAGCTTTGGTTCAGACCAATCTACTACTGATAAGCTTACTGAAGCTGAAGACCTTGCCGGTCTACTTAAAGCAGGTTCTCTTCCAGCTCCTGCTCGTATCGTTGACGAGGTGAGCGTAGGTCCACAGCTAGGAGCAGAGAACATCAACGCTGGTCTTAGCTCATTCATTATAGCACTTCTAGTAGTTCTTCTATACATGATCTTCTACTACAAGGGAGCTGGTGTTGTTTCTAACGTTGCTCTTATTGCCAACTTATTCTTCTTAATCGGAGCTCTTGCTTCATTAGGTGCTGCACTTACTCTTCCTGGAATTGCAGGTATCGTTCTTACAATTGGTATGGCAGTTGACGCTAATGTACTCATTTACGAGCGTATCAGAGAAGAAATGCGTCATGGAAAAGGTTTGGCTTTAGCCTTAAAAGACGGTTACTCAAAAGCGTACACTGCGATTATCGACGCAAACCTTACTACTCTTTTAACAGCCATCATTCTTTACAGTTTTGGTAGCGGCTCGATTAGAGGTTTCGCAACAACACTAATCATTGGTATTTTCACTTCGCTATTTAGTGCAATTGTGATTACTCGTCTGATTTTCTTCTCTCGTCTAGAGTCAAAGAAGAGTATCACATTTGCTTCTAACATTACAAAAGATTGGTTCACTAACACAAGTATTGACTTCATTGGAAAGCGTAGGATTGCATACGCATTCTCATTGATTATTATTGCTGCTGGGGCTTACTCTCTTACTTCTAAAGGTCTTAATTACGGTGTTGAATTTACTGGAGGTAGAACTTTCGACATTACTTTTGAAGAGCCAGTAAACACTGATGAAGTTCGTGAAGCTCTTGCTTTAGCTTTCACTGAAGATGGCTCAAAAGGCAACCCTCTGGTCCAAACAAAAGAATCAGACGCTAAGCTTCGTATTATGACTAACTTCCTAATCAACTCTGATTCGGAAACAGTTGACGAAGATTACATCGCTGCTCGTGACGGTGCTCTTGCTTCTTTTGGATCTCACACCATAGATATGGAGAACAAAGTAGATTCAACAATTTCAGACGATTTTAGATCTGGAGCAAAGAATGCTACAATTTTTTCATTAATTATCATTTTTCTATACATCGTATTCAGATTTAGAAAGTGGCAGTTTGGTTTAGGGGCACTTCTAGCGACTACACATGATGTTCTAATTGTACTGTCTGTATTTAGCATTCTATGGGGAATCCTTCCATTCACTATGGAAATCGACCAAGCCTTCATTGCAGCTATCTTGACAGTTATCGGTTACTCAATCAACGATACCGTTGTTGTATTTGACCGTATCCGTGAATACTTAGGCATCTACGGTGGAAAGAAGGATGATATAGAACTTGTAAATGAGGCGCTTAACAGCACTCTAAGCAGAACAATCAACACATCTCTTTCAACATTCGTTGTGCTACTTACAATCTTTTCTTTTGGTGGAGATAATATCAAAGGATTTGTATTCGCATTAATGGTAGGTGTACTTATAGGTACATACAGCTCAATCTTTATTGCGACTCCAAGCGTACTTGACTTTAGTAAAAAATTAAAAGGATAAACCCCAGCAATTACAATTATTTTTGTGCAACCCCATGGGGTTGTTTTTGTACTTAACTTTTTAACTATTCTACGTCTACTAGTTACCACCGTTTTCAACCCAATATTTTGAGTACACTTAGACACATCGTTTTTGTATGGTTTAGGGTGTGATTTATCTCATATAAATCGTATTTTGTCGAACTATTATGGATATTTATCTATCAACAAGTTTGACATGATTTTCTCATCACTACAAAAATTACTGGAATCATATTTTAACTGCATCGCAACCCTTGTGTTGCTTTTATTGTTTTCTTCTATAAATGCGATCGCTGGAAGTGATTTTGCTTTACAAGAATTTAACGAGGCTATTGACGGACTAGGGTGTACTAACCCGTGGGCATGTAACTATGATCCTGAAGCAACAGAAGACGATGGCTCTTGTGAATTCTTGAGCTGTATTTCTTTTGGATGTACTCACGACATCGCCTGTAACTACGATTCGGAAGCAGATTACGATGATGGTTCTTGTGAATACACAAGTTGTTTGGGATGTATGAATGATCAAGCTTGTGACTACGACCCCACTGCAACTATAGCGGGAGTGTGTGAAGACTTCGAGTCTTGTGTTGGGTGTATGGAAGCTGATGCCGACAACTACAATCCAGACGCTACTATATCAAACGAAAACTGTTTTTATAATGGATGTACATACGAAGGAGCTTGTAACTATGATGAGACTGCAAACTCTGATGATGGATCATGTGAATACACAACCTGTGCTGGATGTACAACTGAAGGAGCTTGTAACTACGATTCAGAAGCAACAATCCAAAGTGGAAACTGTACCTACCCTGACCCAGGCTATGATTGCGATGGAAACTGTTTAAACGATACTGACGGCGACTCAATTTGTGATGAATTTGAAATCGCTGGATGTACTGATTCTGAAGCAGATAACTACAATTCAGAAGCTACTG
>MDSV01228692.1_pt1 | contig 10653 bp, 12 predicted proteins | sample 810851 | NCBI WGS metagenome assembly MDSV01 (sample SAMN05326640, study PRJNA326480) | marine metagenome | isolation source: seawater | place: Atlantic Ocean: North East | collected 2012 | reverse complement strand
CTTCCATGTCTTAAGACAAAGTACCATCGGCGCAGAAGGGCTTGACTTCCGAGTTCGGAATGGGATCGGGTATAACACCTACGCAATAATCACCGGCGTATGTTTTATAGCTAATTAAATTATATTGTAAACAAAGAAATATTACTATTTTTCATCATTTTTTAGGTCCCTAATATATTTTTCCAAGTTTAATTTACCAAACATTTTATAGACTTTATTAGATAAATTCATATTAGTAAGAGCTGAAGCATAACGTTCTCCTGGCCTTTCAGGTAAGTATTTTAATTTATGATCAAACAATTTAGCAACTTGTAAAATAGAGTAACTTTTCTTATGAGATATACTGTAATGGCGACATTTATTTTTTTTAAAAGCATAAAAACATGCTTCAACAGTGTCATTTACATGGGTGAATCTTCTTGTTTGTGTGCCCGGTCTAACAATTGTTAAAGGCTTATTATTTTTATATTGATTTTCAAATATCCCAATTACTGTTGCCATTTTTCCCTTCATTATATGATTTTTGCCATAGACATTATAAAAATAAATAATTTCAAATTTTAATCCAAACCATTTTTTTAAATTTTCAAGTAATTCTAGATTTTTTGCTTTAGTAAAAGCATAAGGTGACAAATTTTTATCATTACCTTTATTGCCAATACTTGCAGATGTTGCTGAATATATTAGTTTAATTTTATTTACAAAACAAAAATTAAATACTTCATGTGAACCTATAGAATTAGAATTAATACATTCATTTAATTTAGAAAAACTTTGAAAAATTCTAGCGAACTCACCAAAATGAAAGATGGCTTTAATTTTTTTTTTTTTTTGAGAATAGTAACTTCGAGATATTTTTTGTATCCTCCTTTAAATATTTTACTCTTTTATTTTTAATATGATTTTTTTTGTTTCCAGTTGAATAGTTATCTATACTCAAAATTTTGTAGTTTGTTTTCTTAATAAGTAGTTCAATTAGATTCGATCCAATAAAACCTGCACCTCCCGTTACAATCACTAAATTTTTCACTTTAGTATTTCTTTTTCTCTTAAGTAAGATTTATAAGCATTAAGAATAGAATTTTTTAAACTTAATTTAGCACTCCAGCCATATTTATTTGCTAATGAAACATCCATAACTTTTCTAGTTACTCCATTAGGTTTCGATGTGTCATATTTAATTTTGATTTTTTTATGTTCACCAAATATGATTTTGATAATTAATTCTAAATAATACTTTATTGTATAATCTTTGCCTGTTCCTATATTTATCAATGTATGTTTGGTTTTTTTTTTCATGAAAAATAAACAGGCATCAGCTAAATCATCAACATGAATAACTTCTCTTTTTGGTCTTCCATTACCCCACAATGTTATAAAATTTTCTTTTGTAATTTTAGCTTGGTGAACTTTTCTAATTAATGCTGGAAAAAAATGAGAATTATTTTTATCATAATTGTCATTTGGTCCAAATGTATTGGTTGGCATTAAACATTTATAATTTAAATTAAATTGTTCATTATAACTTTGGCACATTTTAATCCCTGCTATTTTTGCAACTGCATAAGCATCGTTGGTTTCCTCTAACTTCCCAGATAGCAAATAATCTTCTTTTATAGGCTGTTTAGAATTTTTTGGATAAACACAACTAGATCCTAAAAAAATTAAATCTTTAATTCCACTAAGATAAGATCCGTGGATCAGGTTTGTTTGAATTTGCAAATTTTCTGTAATAAAATCTGCTTTATATTTTGAATTTGAATATATTCCTCCTACTTTAGCTGCTGCAATAAATATGAAGTCAGGTTTATTCTTTTTCAAAAAACTTATAACTTTTCTTTGATCTCTAAGGTCTAGTTGTTTTTTATTTATTGTTAAAAGATTTTTGTATCCTCTCTTTTTTAATAATCTTAATATAGCACTTCCAACCAAACCCTTATGGCCTGCTACAAAAATTTTAGAATTGAGTTTAATCATTTTTAGTTAATTGGAGATTTTCAAAATAAACCATCTCTTTAACTAAATCATTTATTTTATACTTTGGTTTCCAATTTAATTCTTTTCTGGCTTTTTTTGAGTCCCCAAGCAACGTATCGACCTCTAAAGGTCTGTAATATTTTTTATCACATTGGATTATGCATTTACCTTCCGAATCATAACATTTTCTATAAATTCCTTTTCCACTCCATTTAAATTTAATTTTTAACTCTTTTAGAACTAGCTCAACAAACTGTTTTACCGAATATTGTCTTCCTGATGCGATAACATAATCATTAGGTGTCTTTTTCTGTAACATTTTCCACATAGCTACTACATAATCTTTTGCATGTCCCCAATCTCTTTTTGCATCTAAGTTCCCAAGATAAAGCTTTCTTTGTTTCCCTAATTTGATTTTACATAATGCGTTAACAATTTTTTTGTTACGAAAGTTTCACCGCGATAAGGACTTTCATGATTAAATAAAATTCCGTTGCAAGCGAAAATTTTATATGATTCTCTATAATTTATAGTAACCCAGTGGGCATAAACTTTGGCTACACCATATGGGCTTCTTGGATAGAACGGTGTTTTTTCATTTTGGGGAAAACTTTGAACTTTACCAAACATTTCAGAAGTGCCCGCTTGATAAAATTTTGTTTTTCTTTCAAGACCATTTGATCTAATAGACTCTAATATACGGAGTGCTCCTATTGCATCTGCATTTGCAGTGTACTCAGGAACTTCAAACGATACCGCTACGTGAGATTGTGCAGCTAAATTATAAATTTCGTTTGGTTTAATTTTACTAATTAAATAATTAATTGAAAAACTATCTGTCACATCACCATAGTGTAGAATAAAATTTCTATTTTTTTGATGTGGGTCTTGATAAAGATGATCTATTCTAGAAGTATTTAATGAGGAAGATCTTCTTTTAACACCATGTACTTCATAATTTTTTTTTAGCAAGAATTCGGCTAAATAAGAACCATCCTGTCCTGTAATACCAAATATAAGAGCTTTTTTTTTCATCAAAAATAATTAATTAATCTTTAGTTTATTTACATTAAATTTTCTATAAAATATTAAATATAAAATAATTTAAATTTTTTTAAAAAAATCTATATTTAATTAAAGTTAATATTGCCTTTAAACCATCTGCAGCAACAATTTTTTTTCCTTCATCGTAAGTTCTTCCAGTATAATTTATAGGTACTTCATTTATATGAATTTTTAATAAAGATAATTTAGTTGTAATTTCAGGACAAAATGAAAAGTCATTTTCTTCTAATTCAATTCTTTTAAAAATATCACTTCTGAATAATTTGTAACATGTATGAGCATCAGTTAAATTTTGATTGTTTAAAAAATTGGATAATTTTGTAAGAAACATATTGCCATAAACTCTTATCTTATGACTAAAATTTTGTGATTTATCGATTTTATCACTCTTTAGAACTCTAGATCCATACACAGCTTTAAGATCATTGGATTTTATTTCATGAAGTAAAATATTATAGTCCTCTGGATGATATTCTAAATCTGCATCTTGAATAATTACATAAGCACCATTAACAAATTTTTGAGCACTTTTTATAGCTCCACCTTTACCAAGATTTTGGTTATGAAAAATCTTCTTATTAGGACTTTTGAAAATATAATTATTTATTAAATCTGCTGAACCATCTGAAGATTTATCATCTACAATTATAATCTCTTTATCAATGTTAGTAACACTTTCAACTCTATCTAATATACTTACAATTGTTTTTTTTTCATTGTAACAAGGTATTATTATAGTAAGTGTAGGACTAATGGACATTTTAATTTTTCCTTTTCTATTATCCTTTTATTTTCTAATTTTAGGAAATTTAATTAAAAAAAAATTATTCAATAATTTTAATTCAGATGAATCAATCGAGTACATTTTATCATTAATTTTTTTATCTAATTTATTCTTAATTTTAAATTTTTTTACAAGTCTAAATAAATTCATAAATAGTTTAGTTTTTTTTATTCCATTAATTTATATTTTTTTTTTAAATAAAAAATTAATTTTTAAAAAACTGGTAATTTCATTAATTTTTTCAATATTTTTCGCTTTATTGATTAGTTTTGATAATGTCAATAGACCTGATGCGGGTCTATACCATTTGCCATTTATAAGTATGCTAAATGAAAATAAAATAATTTTTGGATCTGCTAATTTGCACTTTAGATTTGGGCACACATCTATATTACAATATTTAGAAGCTGGTTTTAACAATATTATTTTTAAAGACCTTGGGATACTAATACCTAAAACAATATTTTATTTTGCAATATCAAAATATTTTTTAAAAGAATTTTTTTTAAATCTAAACACCAAAAAAAGTTTTTTTTCAATTTTATCATTTTTAATATTATTTCAGATATTATATGACATGAATAGATATAGCTATCATGGTAATGATGTGCCTGCTCATCTGATTATATATTTTATAAGCTATTTTTTTTTAAGAAACAGTTTGTCAAATTTTAATAACTTTTTTTTTATTAGTTTATTATGCTTATTCTCATTTCAAATTAAGTCAACATCACTTATAATGTTAATTTTGCCATTTACATTTGTTATTTTCGGCAAAAATAAGTTTAATTTTTTTTTTAAAAGTCAAAATATAATAATTTTTATTTTTGTTTCTTTATGGTTAATTAAAAATATTTTTATTAGTGGTTGTTTAATATTCCCTGTAAAACAAACTTGTTTAAATAATATTTTTTGGAATAGTTCTCTTTTACCATCAGAAAATGATGTTTTTAAGGTTTCAGAGGAAAATGAAGCTTGGGCGAAAGGATGGCCAGATAGGACAAATACTTCTCTTAATTATAAAGATTATCTTGCGTCAAATTGGGTTGAAACTTGGTTTGAAAACCATGGAAAAAATGTCTTTTTAAAAAAAGTAATTCCAATAATAATACTTATTATGGTTATCTATTTAGTACACAGAAATGTAAATAAATACTTAAATATTATTCCCTATTATTTTAAAAAAAATTTAGTTTTATTTTTAATTTTGTTTTTTGGCTTTAGTTTATGGTTTTTAAAGTTCCCAACTTACAGATATGGTTCGTCATACATTATTGGAAGTATAATATTTTCCCAATTTTATATTTTTAAAAATTTTTTATTAGGAAAAAAATTTCAAAATTATTTAAAAATATTTGTTATTTTTACAATAATAATTATTTCATTAAAATATTTATCAAAATATGACAAACAAAAAAGTATCTGGCCGAATATTTATTCATTTTCAGATACATCACGAGTACCACTAAAATTTAAAAAAATTTATAAAAAAGATAAATTTCTGTATTTTAATGCAGAAGATAAATTATGTATGTATAGTCCGTCTCCATGTACAAATATACCAGTTCATACGAATATAAATTTAAAAGATTTTTATGGATATAAAGTTTATTATTTGGAAATTAAATAATTTTTATAATAGCTAAGATAGAAGCCAAATGGCAAAAAATTAATTATATTAAGCCAATTGTTAAAGAAATTTCCATTTGGAGATAGTGGAAAAAGAATAATGAATACATTTAATAAAATTAAATATTCATTTGAAATTTTTCCATTTTTTCTAATAAGCAAAACAAATATTTTATAAACAACAATTAAAAATATTGTTAAAAATAATATCGGTAAAATTACTCCTGTTTCAGAAAGTAACTGTATATAAAAATTATGTGGATGAGAACTGCAGGTATTATCATGCTCTTTGTAACTATTTTTTTCATCGAAACATAAAATTCTAAATGTATTTGGACCACTCCCAATTAATTTATGATCTTTAAAAATTTTTAACGCTGCCAGAATATGTTGATGGTGAGAAGATGAAATAAAATATTTGGGTTTCTCTTGCTGAACATATTCTAAATTTTTTTTTTCCTCAAAATTCTTCTTATCAAAGTTTCCTAAAGTTTTATAAAAGCCTTGAAAAGTCATATGAACAATTCTATTCTTTAAAGTATCCGAGCTAAAAAGTGAGATAAATAAAATCAAAACAAAGCTGATAAATACAGGATAAATTCTTCTGAAATCCATAAGCAAAAGAAGTAAAATATAAATTATTAAAAAAACTAATGGTGTACGATCTCCAGATAAAATTATAATAATTGACGACATAATAATACTTAAAAAAAATAAATAATTTTTATATTTCAGTTTCGCCAAATTATTTAAAAATAAAAACAACATTAAAAATTTAAATGTATAAGATCCCAAAATAGCCTCTTCACCAAAAAAACTTGTTATTCGATAATGCAATGGTGATTTAAATCCAAAAATATTTTCACCAGTTGTAAACTGAAATATAGAGTCAATAAAAATAATGAAAAAAATAAAGAATATTATTTTATAAAATGTCTCAATAACAATTATTTTCTTTTCAATCAAATAAACTATTACTAAACAAAAAATAAAAAATCTAAAATATGGTAGCGTAGATTTCAAGGAGAAAAGAAAATTTGTAGAAAAAATAGTACATAATAATAAAAATATATAAACAATAGAAAAAAAAATAAAAAAATTATTTTTAAAATAAGATTTTTCATATTTAAAAAAATAATATGAAAAGAAAATTACACATAAAGAAACCGTTAAATCTGGTAGAAAAGGCCCAGTAATTAAAAAAATCGGAATTAAATAAATTACTTTAAAAATATTAAACTTATTGCCCTTGAAACTAGAAATCATTTTAAACTATTTTTCTTTGTAAAAACTAATAAACAAGAATAAATAATAATCATACTTATTAAAGATAGAAAAAAATTTAAAAAACTTAAAATAATTGAAAAAACAATTAGTAAAAAAATATAAATTGCTGCTTTTTTTTCACCAAAGGATTTATTAAGTATATGATGTAAATGATTATTATCTCCTTTAAATGGGTTTTTTTTATTAATTAATCTAACTATAAATAATCTAAGCATGTCAATTCCTGGTATTGCCATATATATAAAAATTTGTTCAACACTTTGAAAATTCCCAAGGTTATAATTATTTATAAATAAATAAGAAAAAAAAAAGGCTAAGGATAACGAGCCATTGTCTCCCATAAATATTTTTCCATCGAAGTTCCAAATTAAAAAATAAATAAGAAAAATAAATAAATATAAATATTGAAAATTTTGATTATAAATAAATAGATAAATTAGTCCTAAAAATGCGTATAAACCTAATTGAAGATTTATTCCATCAAACATATTTACTGCATTCAAAAACAACAAGTAACAAAGTAGCGTGAAAAAAAAACTATAATTTTCAACAGAAATACCTAAGTCAATAGATGAAAAATATAGCGAGTTTATTTTATTTCCAGGTTCAATTAATAAATAAAAACTAATTGAAAAAGTAAGTAATATAAATTTTATGTTTGGGGATAAATTATTTTTATCATCTAAATAACCAATTAAAAAAATTAAAATTAAAATTCCGCAAAAATTTAGTTCATTATTAATATTATAGAATGAATTATTTGCAAAATAACTTAAAATTAAAATTATTGAAATATTGATTAAAAATATCAATCCCCCAACTGTAAATGAAGTATTTTTATGAACTTTTAAATTTCCATCAGGAGTATCAACTAAACTTAATTTTTCCCCAATAAACTTGATTTTTTTGAATAAGAAAAAATTAACTAAAATTAATATTAGAATTTCTAATAACATTATAGATAAATATATCCTGTATTATAAAATGTAATAATAAATAATATATTTTTAATAAAAAAATAAAATATATAAGAAAAAAATATTAAAGAATAAAAACTAAGACGTTTTAAATTTATATTAGATTTTAAAATTAAATAAATAACTAACAAATTTACTAACATATATACTCGAGGGAAACCCAATCCAACTAGGACAAATATTAAAAACAAACAAAAATAAACATTATAATTTCTATTTAATGCAAGAATAAGTATAGATATCATACTTAATTTAATAAAATCAATAATTGAAAATGAAACACTTAAATTAAATTTCTTATTTGAATTTTTTACCACTTCACCGACTTTTTGACTATATTCGATATCTTTCTTTATTTTATAAATTGATCTTAAAGACATTGGTATTTTTACTGGATTGAAAATATACTTTTTATTTAGAAAATTTTTAGTTTTTTCATATTTTAATATCAAAGTATCTACGAGTGATGATTCTTTAACTTTAACTTTACTTGACTCATCTTCTGTTTCTTTTGTTTCTTTTTTATCTAAAACAAAATTATTTAGATTTTTATCTTGAATTAAAATATTGTATCCATAAATTTTATCATATGTTGATAAGAAACTTAATAAAATTGGAATTAAAAGAATTGTTAATTTTTTTGTATCGAATAAAATTTTATAAAAATCTTTTTTTAATAAAATAATAGAAATTAGAAAGAAAGCAATTGAGGCAGCAGAATGAGTAAAAAAGGCACAATAATAGTAAAGATAAAATTTTTTATTATCAAAATTTTTTAATGAAAGTATAAAAAAAATTAGTGCTATTATATTTTTTGGACTTGCTGCAGCGATAGCAAATATATAATATGATGAAATAATTAATAAAAAAAATAACAAATTATCTTTTTTTTCGTATATGAAACTAAGGTAAACAAAAAATAATAATATATTTATAGTAAGCATAAATAACTCATATGATAAAAAATATTCTGCTATTAAAAATATAATAATTAATAAAGGATCTAGTGTTCCTCCAAATGTTGTCTCTAAAATTGAAAGTTGCTCAGGTATGAAAGTTAAATTTAAATCATTGTAAACTATTTTGAAATAATTATAGTCACCATGAAAATTTAATTGATTAAAATTTAAATAACTTATAGGTAGAGCTAAAACTACTGAAAAAATAAATTTTATAAAATTGTTTTTATCTTCAAAGAATACTGACATTAAAATTTTCTATGTTTAAAAGAATTTCTAATCCAATATTTAATGAATTAATAGATATAAATTTAATAAATAAAAAAAATTTAAAAATAATCTCAAAAAAAACTAGAGATAAAAAAATGAATGTCTATCAAGACCAAAAATCAAGAATTATACTATTACAGAAATATTACAAAAATAATTTTTACAAAAATCAAAATGTTAATTCTAAAAAGTTTTTTGATGATGATTTACGGAGATACAATAAATTTAAAAATTTAATTGGTGATAAAACTCTCCTAGATTTTGGATGTGGATGGGGTGGATTTCTCAGCAAATTTAAAAATAAAGAAAACAAATTTGGTGTGGAAATTAGAAAGGAATGTATTAAATATATTAATGATAATTTCAAATTTAAAGTCTTTAACAAATTAAGCCAAATAAATCTAAAATTTGATTATATCTCACTTTTTCATGTATTAGAACATATTCCCAGTCAAATAATAATTTTAAAAAAAATTAAAAAAAAATTAAAAAAAAATGGAGTTGTAATAATCGAAGTTCCCCATGCTAAAGATTTTTTAATCGAAACATTAAATTTAAAAAGTTTTAAAAATTTTACATTTTGGAGCGAACACTTAATATTACATACCGAAGAATCTTTAAGTAAAATTTTAAATATTGCTGGATTTAAAATAGTTAATTTTGAATATTTCCAAAGATACAACATTAATAACCATTTTAAGTGGATTTTAGAAAATAAACCAAATGGACATAATGATTATAAAGGAATGTTTGATGACAAAATTAAAAAAAGATATGATAAATTTTTAAAAAATATTAAACAAACTGATACAATTTTAGTAACAGCTAGAGCTAATTAGAAATTTCAGAAATTAACTGTGAGATAATTTTTTGCTTATTAAATTTTTTTTTGGATAAAATAGAACTATTTTTTGAATAATATGATATTTTATTTTTATTCATATTAATGAACCGCAAAATATTATTTTTAAGTTGATTTTTATCGTTTGGTAATGAAACCAGACCGCATTTATAATCTTGAATCATTTTTTTAACTTCACCATCTATAGAGGCTAAAATTGGTTTTTTGTAATCTAGATAAGTTTGAAATTTTGCTGGTATTGTTGAATTAATATATTTTCCTTTAATAAGTGATAAATATAAAACATCACTACTCACTATAATTTTGTTAAGATTTTTGAAAGCAATAAAATCTTTTAAAATTACTATATCGCTCAGATTATTATCTTTAACAAAATTTTTAATTTGTTCTTTTTTTCTTCCAGATCCTACAATTATAAATTGAAATCCACTAATTTTTTCTTTCTTAAGATCTTTGATTGCTGATAGCAATAAAATTAAATTCTGAGAATGACCAATGTTGCCAGTAAATAAGAATTTAATACATTTTTCTTTTTTAGATTTTATAAATTTCAATTTAGACTTATCAATTTTATCACTCCAAGAATAAATGGTTACTATTTTTTTTTTAAATTTATTTTTTAATTTATTTGAAATTATCTTTTTAAACCTCTCAGATTGAACAAATACTTTATCACAATTTTGATATATATAAGTTACAATGTAATCTAGTATTTTAATAAGTAATCTAGAATTTATTATCTTTAATTCTTTTAAAATTTCAGGCCATAAGTCTAAAACCCATATATATAATTTACTTTTTTGTCTTCTTGATAATAATATACCAGCTAATGCTACAAAAACT
>MDSV01195333.1_pt1 | contig 10653 bp, 10 predicted proteins | sample 810851 | NCBI WGS metagenome assembly MDSV01 (sample SAMN05326640, study PRJNA326480) | marine metagenome | isolation source: seawater | place: Atlantic Ocean: North East | collected 2012 | reverse complement strand
CATATCCAAAATATTATGAATATTTTAAAGAAACAGAATTTACTTGGAGTCGAACTGGTGGAGATCCAATCAAACAAGGAAATAGAAATCCTCTGTTGTACAAAAATATAGGTGCAGATGGAATTAAAACTGGATTTTTAACAGTCGAAAAATATTCTTTAGCATCATCAATTTTAGTTGGTGAAAGAAGAATTACTGCGGTAGCAAGTGGGTTTGACAATAAAAATTCTAGATCAAGAGATTCAGCTAAAATCCTATCATGGGGATTAAGAACATTTGACACAATTCAAGTAACTAAAAAAAATGAACCTTTTCTTAAACTAAAAGTTTGGTTAGGAAAAAAAGAACACGTTGATGTAGTTACATATGAAAGTGTGTATTTAACAGTTCCAAAAAGAAAAAAGAAAAATGTAAAAGCCGTGATAGAGTATAACAACAACTTATCTGCACCAATAAAAAAGGGTGATAAAATTGGTATTTTAAATGTTTTTATAAAAGGGGAATTGAAAAAAGAGATAGACGTATTTTCAAATGAAGATATTAAAAGAGCAAATATTTTTTCAAGATTATTAAAATCATTCAACTTCCTGGTTTGGGGAGATGTATAAAAAAAAATTTATCTTTATTACATTTGAGGGTATTGAGGGTTCTGGTAAATCATTTCAAAGTAAGAAACTTTATAAAAAGTTAAAAAGAAAAGGATTATCAGTAATTCATACGAGAGAACCAGGTGGAAGTAATAGTGCCGAAGAAATAAGAAAACTAATACTAAATGGTGCAAAAAATAAATTTCATATACTGACCGATACTTTATTATATTTGGCTGCAAGAAATGAACATTTAGATAAAACTATTTATCCTGCCATTAAAAAAAAACAAATCGTTATATGTGATCGTTTTATTGATTCGACCGTCGCGTATCAAGTGTATGGTAGTAAAATTGATAAATCATTAATCGATGTAGTACATAATAAGATATTAGGAAAATTGAAGCCTGATCTCACTTTTGTTTTAAAATTAAATTTAAACAAAGCTTTTAATAGAATGTCAAAAAGGAAAAAGAAAAATAGATATGATGTTTTTACTAAAAAATTTTATAACAAAGTCCAAAAAGGATTTATTAAAATAGCAAAAAAAAATAAAAAGAGATACATTATTTTAGATACGTCTTTTGATACAAATAAAACTGAAAAAGTTATATATAAAAATTTAACTAAACTTTTAAAAATATGAAAGATAAAGATAAAGAAAATATTTTAATTAATGACCCAATAAATCAAACAAAGTTATATGGGTACGATATATACTTTTCTTTTTTTATTGAACTTTTTAAAAGTAAAAAAATGCATAATAAAATTTTATTAAGCGGTCCAAAAGGATCTGGCAAAGCAACATTTGCTTACCACTTTATTAATTATTTATTATCTAAAAAAGAAGAAAACCCATACGATTTTAAAAATTTTAATATTAACGAAACTAATTCAAGTTATAAATTTTTATGTTCTAATATTCACCAAAATTTTTTCCTAATAGATGTCTTGGAAAATGATAAATCAATTAAAATAGATCAGATAAGAAATTTGATAACTTTTATTAATAAAACAACATATTCTCAAAACATTAAGATTGTATTGATTGACAATGTTGAATTATTGAATTTAAATTCATCTAACGCTGTTCTTAAGGTTTTAGAAGAAGCAAACGATAATACCTATTTTTTTTTAGTTCATAATAGTTATACAAAAATTTTAGAAACTATAAAATCTCGTTGTACAGAATTTAAATTTTTTTTCACAAAAGAAGAGAAGGAAAAAATTTTTAATAAAATATCATCACAGTATGAGCTTATAAATATAAACAAAAAAACAATTGATGACTTATATTTTGATACTCCAGGTAATATGATTAGATATTGTGTATTTTTTCAAAATCAAAATCTTGATTTTTCTGAAAATTCATTAGATTTTATTAATTTTTTGATTGATAACTACTCTAGGTATAAAAATTCTGAAACTTTGAACCAAATCGCTTTTTTTATTGAGATGCATTATAATAAGCTATCTTTAGTTAAAAAAAATTTTTTACCTAATTTTTTTTATAATTATTCAAAAATTTTAAGCTATTTGCATCATATGAAAAAATACAATTTAAGTGACAGGAATATTTTAACATCCATAAAAAATATTTTAGTATATGAAAAATAATAATTTCTATATTACCACACCAATATATTATCCTTCTGGTGAACCTCATATAGGTCATGCTTATTCAAGTATTATTGCAGATGTTTTAGCTAGATTTAAAACAAATGATAACTTTAATGTTTTTTTCTTAACCGGCACAGATGAACATGGTCTCAAAATTCAAAAAGCTGCAGAAAAAGAGGGATTATCACCAATTGATTTTTGTGATCGATTGTCAAAAGTTTTTCAAAATTTAAATGTAACCTTAAACTTATCAAATAACGATTTTATACGTACTACTGAAAAAAGACATCACGCAGCAGTTAATGAATTATGGAACAGATTAGTAGCATCTGGTGATATTTATTTATCTAAATATAAAGGATGGTATTCAGTTTCAGATGAAGCTTACTACAACGATAATGAAATTGATTCTATTGAAGGAAAAAAAATTGCTATTAATTCTGGATCCGAAGTTGATTGGGTTGAAGAAGAGTCATTTTTTTTTAAATTATCTTCATGGGAAACTAAGTTACTTGAATTTTACGAAGCTAATAAAAATTTTATATTGCCTGTAGCACGAAGAAATGAAGTAGTAAGCTTTGTTAAAGGTGGTTTACAAGATTTATCTATTAGCAGAACCTCTTTTAGCTGGGGCATAGAAGTACCCAAAAAAAAAGGTCATGTAATTTATGTTTGGTTGGATGCCTTAACAAATTATTTAAGCGCTTTAAATTTTCCAAACACAAATGATGAATTATTCAAAAAGTATTGGCCTGCATCTTTGCACGTTATAGGCAAAGATATTTTAAGATTTCACGCCGTTTATTGGCCAGCTTTTTTATTAGCAGCCAATATAAAACCTCCTAAAAAAATTTTTAGCCATGGATGGATATTGTCCGAAGATAAAAAAATGTCGAAATCAAAAGGAAATATTTTAAATCCAGTTGAAATTGTAAAAGATTATGGAGTTGATCAATTAAGATATTATTTAATGAAGGAGGTATCACACGGAAGTGATGGATCTATATCACTAAAAAGTTTGGAAAATTGCATTAATAGCGACCTCGCAAATAACTATGGAAATTTATGTCAAAGAATCTTCTCGTTTATTTCTAATAACTGTAATAATAAAGTTACAAGAACTGAAAAACTAACAAAATCTGATAAAAAAATATTAGATGATACAAATAATCTCACAAATAATCTAAGAACTATGATGGATGGTCAAAACTTAAACTCCTACATCAAATCTGTGATTAATATTAGTTTTTTAACTAATAAATATATAAATGATGAGGAACCATGGAAACTTAAAAAGACTAATATAGAAAAAATGAACAATATATTACATATTTCATTAGAGCAAATTGCCAAAATTTCGCTTTTATTAAATCCAATTATTCCTTCATCAACCTTAAAAGTTTTGGATGCATTAAACATTAAAAAAGATCAGCAAAAACTGAACTTTTTAGACGGAAAAGATGTTTTACCTAACCAAGTTAAAATAAATAATTTGTCGATACTATTTAATAAAATTATTAAATGATTATTGACTCTCACTGCCATTTAGATTTTCCGCATCTATTTAACCAATTAGATGAAGTTAAAAAAAGAGCTCATTCAAATAAAGTAAAATATTTACTTACCATTTGTACTACTTTAGAAAGTTTTGAAAAAATAGAATACATTATTAAAAATCACGAAAGCATTTATGGAACTTTCGGAATACATCCTCATGAAACAAAAAATTATATAAATATAGACAAAAAATATATAATTAATGTAGCCAAAAATAATAATAAAGTAATTGGAATAGGCGAAACTGGTTTAGATTATCACTATAACCATAGTGAAAAAAAAATCCAAATTAGAAGTTTTAAGGAGCATATCAATGCAGCTTTAGAATTAGATATTCCTGTTATTGTACATTCCAGGGATGCAGAGAATGACACATACGATATTATTAAAGATGAAATTAAAAATTCTAAATTAAAAGTACTAATTCATTGCTTTACGGGAACTAGCAATTTTGCAAATAAGCTTATAGATTTGGGATGTTTTATATCTGTAAGTGGAATCATAACTTTTAAAAAATCACTTGATTTAGTAAAAACTGTTTCATCAATACCTATAGAACAACTTTTAGTTGAAACTGATTCACCCTATCTTTCACCAGAACCCTTTAGAGGTAAATCAAATGAACCATCTTTTATTAAACACACTGTAGAAAAATTAGCTGAGATTAAAAATCTTACGAAAGAAGAAATTATGAAACATACAACAAATAATTTTTTTAAAATATTTACTTTAAAATAAAATGAAAAATAAATTTATAATTTTAGGTTGTGGAAATTCTATGGGCGTTCCAAGAATTGATAGTTTTTGGGGAAAATGTAATAAAAAAAATAAGAAAAATATAAGAACAAGATGCTCAGCTGTTATTATAAAAGGATCAAATACAGTTTTAATTGACACATCGCCAGATATTAGAAGTCAACTAATTAAAAATAAAGTTAAAAATATAAGTTCTGTAGTTTATTCACATGAGCATGCCGATCAAACCAATGGATTGTTTGAATTAAGACCATTTACTTTTAAAAGCAAAAAAAATCAAAAAAGCTACCCAAGAAGAGTTATTGATCTTTATGGAAATAAAAAAACGATGTATTTATTAAAAAAAAGATTTGATTACTGTTTTAATAAAAGCTCTATTTATCCCCAAATTGTTAAATCCAATATAGTAAAAAAATCTTTTTCTTTGGGTAGGGGCAATGAAAAAATTAATATAAATACATTGACTGTTAAACATGGGTTAGTTAAATCAACAGCTTATATATTTAATAAAATTGCTTATATAAGTGATTGCAATGATTTATCTATAATTAAAATGAATAAACTTAAAAATTTAAAGTATCTAATTCTAGATTGTTTAAAAATAGTAAAAAACTACGCTCATTTTAATCTTGATGAATGTTTATTTATTTACAAACATTTAAAACCTAAAAAAATGATACTTACAAACTTACATACAGATTTAGATTATGATTATTTATCAAGCATACTTCCAAAAGGCGTGATTCCAGCTTATGATGGATTAAAAATAAATTTATGAAAAATATATCGATATTATTACCCTATAAAGAAAATTTCTCTCCACGATACGCAGGTGCTGTTTCTTTATTAGTTAACGATACAGTTTTATGTAGTAAATATAAAAATAACACTATTGTATATGGCTCAACAGATTTTAAAGAAAAGTTTTATGCAAATTATAAAAATATTAATTTCAACAAATTTTTCTTTGAAAGTTCTAATATTAAATATGCACAAAATTTTTTAAAATTAGAAAATAAATTCAAATCAGATATAATCGAAATCCATAATCGTCCTGCAGTTTTTAATTATTTATCAAAAAAAATTAATAAAAATAAAAAATTAATTTTATATTTTCACAATGATCCTTTGTCATTAAGGGGTTCAACTACAGTAAGCCAAAGGTTAAAAATTTTAGAAGTTGCTAGTGCTATAATATTTGTTAGTGAATGGACAAAAAAACGCTTTTTCAGAAATTTAGATTTATCTGAAAATATTTCAAAAGTCTTTGTTGTTTATCCCAGTGTTAATAAAAAGAAATATTATCCCAAAAAAGAAAAAACAATTCTTTTTGTAGGTAAGTTAAACAGATCCAAAGGATATGATCTTTTTTGTTCTGCTGTAATTAAAATTCTTGAAAAACATCCTTCTTGGAAAGCATTAGTTATAGGTGATGAACCTAGAGAAAAATTTAATTATACACATCCACGACTAATTAATTTAGGATTTCTTGATCACAATAAAGTTTTAAAACATTATGAAAAAGCGAGTATTGCTGTTGGATGTTCTAAATGGCAAGAACCACTTGGAAGAATTGGTTTAGAGGCAAGTAGCAGAGGATGTGCTACTATAGTTAGCAATAAAGGTGGTTTACCAGAAACAATATCTCATGGAGTTATATTAAATGATCTAAATGAAGAAACTCTTTTTGCAGCTTTAGATAAACTTGTTTCTGATAACTCCTATAGAAAAAAAATTTGCAAACTTTCTTACCAAAATTTTTCTAAAAATCTTAATAAAGCTGTATCTCAAATTGATTATATTAGAGATAAGATGTTTAAGAAAAATGTTGTTAATAATTTTACTCACTTAAAAAATAAGAAACTACGAATTATGCATATCACTAATTTTGCTGATCGCCATAATGGTAGATTATATTTTGTATCAATTGGACAAAAACTTTCTAGAGGTTTTGTAAAATCAGGTCATAGTGTTTTAAATTTTAGTGATAGAGATATGATTAGAATTGGAAGAGGTGTTTTTGATATAATGGGCAGAAACAGTTTAAATAAAAAGATAATTATGACAGTAAAAAACTACAACCCAGATTTACTACTTATAGGACATGCAGATTTAATTTATGCATCTACCTTAGAAGAACTAAAAAGTTATAATAAAAATCTAAAAATAGCCCAATGGTTTGAAGATCCTTTGATAATAACAGGACCTGATTATTCAATTAATACAAATAAGGTATTAGATAAATTGGCTTTTATCGATAATACTTTTATTACAACCAGTCCAGATGATTTAGACTTTGATAAGCAAAAATCTAAGTTTCATTATATGCCTATACCTGTTGATGATTCTGTTGAAAGATTAAAAGTTTTTGAAATTGATAACCCTATATACGATTTATTTTTCGCTATGAGTCATGGAGTAAATAGAGGGGTGCTAAAAAGAGGTAAAAAAGATGGAAGAGAAGAATTTTTAGAAAATTTAATTAAAAAAAATCCAACAATAAAGTTTGATATTTATGGTTTAAATGGAAGGCAACCGATTTGGGCTGAAAGTTTCTTCAATATAATATCAAAGTCAAAAATGGCTTTAAATTTAAGCAGAGGCATTCCTAAAAAATATTACTCTAGTAATCGTATTGCTTCGCTCGTTGGTAATGGTTTGCTAACTTTTATTGATGAAAAAACTAAGTTCGATCATTTTTTTAATAAAGATGAATTAGTTTTTTATAAAAACTTAGATGATTTATCAGAAAAAATACAAAAGTTTTCTTTTGATAATAAGTCTAGAAAAAGAATTGCACAAAAAGGGTGGGCCAAATATCATAAAAATTTTAATTCTAAAATTGTTGCTGATTATATGATTAATAAAGTTTTTGATTTCAGCAATAGTAGCAAAACCTTATGGGATAAGTAATTTTAATTAACTGAATAAATGAAATTTTCAATTATTTTACCTTCGTGGAATAATAAATCCTATTTAAAGCTACTTATAGAAAGTATTCAAAAAAATTCAAATTATAAACACGATATAAATGTTCATTTAAATGAGGGGACTGATGGAAGTATTGATTATTTAAAATCAGTAAATGTTAAATTTAACCATTCAGAAAAAAATCTAGGATTATGTAAAGGAACAAATAGTGCAGCTACATTAGCAGAAACAGATTATTTTTTATACTCACACGACGATATGTATTTTTTGCCAGATTGGGATATATTTTTAGAAAAAGAAGTTAATAAAATTAATTCAAATTTATATTATCTTTCTGGAACAATGATTGGACCAATTGGTTGTGGTTTACAAAAATTTGATTTTAATTGCGGAGAAACAAGTGACAACTTTGATGAAAACAAACTTCTCTCAAATTATAAAAAAGTTCCATATTTTGATCATCAAGGAACACATTGGGCCCCACATTTAATTCATAAAACTATGTGGAATAAAGTGGGCGGATTTAGTGAAGAATTTGATCCTGGATTTGCATCTGATACTGATCTTAATAAAAAATTGTGGAATGCTGGTGTACGCATTTTCAAAGGTATAAATGATTTTAGAGTTTATCATTTTGGCTCAATTTCATTAAGAAAAAAAAAAGTTTTAGTACGAAATAAAGGAAACAGATTTTTTTTAAAAAAATGGTCGATATCTTCAGATTTATTTATAAAAACGTATTTAAGATCTGGAGAAGTGTATGATGGACCTTTAAAAGATAAACCTAAAATAAATTTTTATTTTTTTATTGAATATATTAAATCTAAAATTAAATATTTTTTAATAAAATTATTTAATTTTTTATAATAGTTTTTCTATTACTTTTTTAAATTTATTTGATGATGGTTTTGTTATAGATGAGAAAGTATCAGCAACTTTTCCATTTTTATCAATTATTATTTTATGAAAATTCCATTTTGGTATAGCTGCTTTACCAAAATTTTCTTCAGCCCATGCATAAAAAGGGTGCGCTAAATCACCTTTAACAACTACTTTTTCTGTCATAGGAAATGTAATACCAAATTTTGCCTCACAAAAATTCTTAATTTCACTACTAGTACCTGGTTCTTGTGACCCAAAATCATTTGAAGGAACACCTATAATCACCAATCCTTTTTGTTGGTATTGATCCCAGATATTTTGCATATCTTCATATTGATTTGTAAAGCCACATTTACTAGCTACGTTTACTACAATTATAACTTTTCCTTTAAATTCAGATAAGCTTAACTGACTCCCATCTAAATCTTTAAATTCAAAATCATATGCTAGCTTATCGTAATTAGCATTTGCTACTTTTCCAAAAAAAATCATTATTAATATTATATACTTTAAATGTCTCAGCATTTTAATTTTTTTTATGAGTTGTTGCTAGAAGCCACAAATAACCAACAACTGTAGAGAGCAAAGATCCTGATAAAACTCCAATTTTAACTCCACTAGTATGTTGTAAATCATTTACGAAAGCTAAATTTCCTACAAATAAGCTCATCGTAAAACCAATACCAGTTAAAATTCCAACTCCATAAAACATTAACCAATTGGAATTTGTTGGAATTTCAGCATATTTGAATTTAACAGAAAAATACGAAAATATAAAAACACCAAACTGTTTTCCAAAAAATAATCCACATAATATTCCTAAAGGAACGGGATTACCCATTGTTGAAAAAGATATATCATCTAATGAAACACCTGCATTTGCAAAAGCAAATAAAGGCATAATTCCAAAAGCTACGTATGGAGATAAAATATGTTCCAATTTTAGTAATAAAGAAAAATCTTTAATATTTTTTCTATGAGGAATACTGCTTGCTAATAATACACCTGATATAGTTGAATGAACTCCTGATTTGTAAGTAAAGAACCATAACAACAAACCTATAAAAAGATACGGAGAGAATTTTTTTATATTAAGTTTGTTTAAGATTATTAAAATAATAAAAGCAAACAACATCAAAAATAGATAATTTAATTGTAAATCTGAAGAATAAAAAAAGGCAATTATTACAATAGCACCCAGATCATCTATTATGGCAAGTGCTACTAGAAATACTTTTAACGAAATAGGAATTCTTGAACCAAGTAAAGATAAAACTCCAATTGAGAAAGCAATATCTGTAGCAGAAGGTATCGCCCATCCTTTGAGAGTTGAGGGGGTTTCGATATTAATAACTATATAAATTAAAGCTGGAACAGCCATACCACCTATTGCACCAATTATAGGTAATAATGCTTTTTTCGGTTTTGAAAGTTCTCCTTGTAAAAATTCTCTTTTTATTTCAAGTGTAACCATAAAGAAAAAAATTGCCATCAACGCATCATTTATCCAATGAATAACACTTAGATCTAAACCAAAATTTGTGGTTCCAATTAATATATGTGTATTTAAAAAATCAAAGTAATCACTACTCAAGAAACTGTTACTTATAATCAAAGCTATAATTGCAGCCAATACTAAAATTAAACCACTTGCAGCTTCTAATCTAAAAAACCATTTAAAAGGAGAGGTAATATAATTTATCATAAATTAAATTTTGTATATTTTAAGTATTACTATGAAATTTTATCATTAACACTAATTTTACCAGTAGACAAAATTTCGCATCTAAGACCACCTTTATTCAATAATTCTTTAACAAAATTATTTTGTGATAGCTTATTCTGTAAATATTTACATGGCCTGCATAAATCATGTCCTTTTAATTTAACATCACCTAATAAAAATTCTTTATTAATTAAATCATTAAGATTCACACCTTCAGTAATAATATTTCTTCTAAATTCTATCGGTTGAAATTTAGTATTTGAGATTTTGTTAAAATAATTGATATTTTCAATCTCAATGAGAGTTATTTGACTAATTTTAGGATTATTTTCTTTGTATTTTCTATCACCGAGTAAACCTTTACCTTTAATTGCGTCAACGTTATTAACTTTTAATATTTTTTCACCTTTATTTTTGCAAATTCCTATTTCTAGTACTTTTCCCATTATATATTTATAGCATATGATTACCTTTTAATTGCTAAAAAGTTCTATATACAATATAAAATCAAACTATCGGGGCGTGGCGCAGCCTGGTAGCGCACCTGGTTTGGGACCAGGGGGTCGTGTGTTCGAATCACACCGCCCCGACCAT
>MDSV01162104.1_pt1 | contig 10653 bp, 4 predicted proteins | sample 810851 | NCBI WGS metagenome assembly MDSV01 (sample SAMN05326640, study PRJNA326480) | marine metagenome | isolation source: seawater | place: Atlantic Ocean: North East | collected 2012 | reverse complement strand
CTCGAGTCGGCGACGGTTTTCGCCGCCGTCGAAACCGCGACGTCGATCGAGGCGCTCAGGGACGCGCCGCTCGAGGAAGACCACGCTTCGTCTGTTCGCGGCGCGGACGTCGCCTCAGCCGCGGAAGCGGCGGAAGCGGCGGCGAAGGCGCTCCCCGCGCGGCTTCTGCGCGACGCCGTCGTCGAGACGGTTCGCGAGGCGTTTCCGCGCGTCGCCGGAGCGGACGTCGGCGTCGCCGCCGTCGGCTCCGCGTTCGACGTCGACCCGCCCCCGGGGAGCGCCGGCGGGCTCAGCCTGAGCGCCGTGGGCGCGTTCGCGGCGACGTCCGCGCTCGTCGCGGCCGCCGACGGCGGCGGGCTGCGGGGCGAGCGGCTCGTGGACGTCGTCGCGGCGCGCGCGCGCGCCGCGCTCTTCGCGGCGGAAAACGTCGGCGCGTCCGCCCCGCGCGCGGCGGGCGCAGCGGCGGCGGACGCCGAGGACGCCGCCGGCTCGGACGCCGAGACGCCGCTGGACGCCATCGTGCGCGCGGACGCGCGCGAGACGGATGACCTCGGGTGGTACGCCGTGCGCGCGGTGGAGAAGGCGATCGCGACGAGGCTGGCGGATGAGCTCTTCGACGAGCTCGTCGGCGACACCGTGCTCGCGCTCGTCGGCGTGCGGGAGACGGCGGGGCCCCCTCGGGGCTGATGAAAGGCGAAAGGGGAGGCGGCGTTTCGGCGCCGCGGCGTCGAGCGCGACGAACGCACCCGAACATCGTCACACGTATGTAGTACACACACGGGATTCAGGCGTTTTCACGACCGTAAGTACTCGAGACGTCCCCTCTCGTCTTCTCACGCGCTTCTTTCACGCGAGCCCGGCTCTTTGGCCCCGGCCCGCCTTCCCCTTCACCGAGCCGGGTGTCGCGGGTGTCGCCTTGGCCGCCGAGAAGACCCCCTTCTTGCGCCCGCCCGCGCGCTCCTTGACCGCCTCGGCGTTCGCCTTGACGAGCTCGCGGTCCAGCACGCTCTCCTCGCCAGCCTCCTCGCCGCTGTCGTCGCCCTCCTCGTCGCCGCTGTCATCGCCCGGCTCCGGGAAGAGCTCCAAACGGAAGTTGTGCTTCGTGACGGCCGCGCCGGGCGACCGGGCGCTTGGCGTGTTCGGCGCGCGCGGCGTCGGCGTCGACGCGCCCGGTTTCCGCGCCGCGCCCTTCGCGCGCGCCGCCTCGAGCGCCCGGAGCATTTTCGCCTCGCACATCGCGAGAACTTGCACGACCGTGTTCTCGGTGACGGGCGGCGTCGCCGCGCCGAACGGCAGACCTTCGAGCTTGTCCACCAGGTGCTCGGCGCCGGCGGCGACGCCCACCAGCGTTTTGTTGTTCGCCTCGAACCGAGCGCGCGCGCGGTCGTGCACCACTCCCCCGGCGCTGAGTTTCAACTCTAAATCGTCCACGGCGCGTCTCGACGCCGGCCCCACGGGCCCGCCGAACTGCAGCGACTCCAAAGTCTGCTTCGATCGTTCGATCTCCTCCTTCAGCGCTTCGATTCTCGCCTGGCCGTCCTTGCGCAGCTGCCGCAAGTTCCTGTTGGTGTCCTCCTGGGTCATAAACTTGGAGATCACCTGGTCGAGGTCGCTCACGCCGGTGGCGTCCTTGATTCTCAGAAACGCGCGCTCGTACGCCCCGATGCGACCCTGCTGTTCCTTCTTCTTCTTCTCCTCAGCGGACGCGTCCGCGGCTTTGGCAGCCTCCGCGCGTCTCTTCGCCGCCTCCGCGCGTCGCTTCTCCTCCGCGTCGCGTCGTTTGCGCATCCGCGCCGCCTCTTCATTCATCTCCTCGCGCTTGCGCACGGTGTCTCGGCGGTCGCGCAGGGCTTTCTCGCGCTCGGCGCGCTCCTTGGCGAGCTGCGCGTCCACCTGCATCAGCTCCGCCTTGGCTTTTTCCTTCGCCGCGCCCGCGTCATGACTCATCAGGATGAGCTCGTCGAGGTCCCTCTCCTTCTGCTTCAGCGATCGGTCGAGCGCGGCGATCTGGCCGTCAAAACCGACGCGCTCGTTCGTGAGGCGCTTGATGATCTGCTCGTACGTCTGCGAGATGGATCGCGCCTCGTTAAACTTCACGAGCGCCTTGTCCAAACGGTTCTCGAGCTGGCGAATGAGGCGCGTCGTGTCGCTGTCCAGCGACGCGGGATCGACGCTATCAACCTCCAAGTCGCGAATCGAATCCAGCCTGCTCTCCAGCTCGCGCGTCTTGCGAACCGCGCTCTGCTTGAGATCGTCGTAGCGCTTCTTGAGCTCTTTGCTGAACTCCCGCAAGCGATACAGCTCCTCCCCCCCCGCCGCCGCGAGGGCTTCGTTCTCCTTCTGGCTCCGAGCGCCCGCGGCGGCGTTTTCGGCGACAGAGCTCAACAGCTCCTTGTACTCCTTCTTCAAGCCGCTGATGGTCTCCTTGTTCTGCTTCATCGTCCATTGCGAGGTTTCGAAATAAGCCTTGCGGTCGCCCTCGAGGAGCGCGTACTTCTTCTGGAGCTCCGCGAGCTCCTCCTCGGGAGTCATCGCGCCCTTTCTCGAAGCGGGCGCCCGCCCGTGACAATTGAGGGTGGGTCGGTCACCTCTCAATCCACTTCCCGCGTGGATTGGCGGACACGACACGAAACGCCCCGGCGCGCGCGCGCTCTCCCGCCCCGAGGAGCCGGGGTGATGCCGCGGAGGGCGGCGCTCTCTACGGCCGCGTCGCTGCGATCGAGCGCGGTGGTCGTCGACGGCGCCCCCGCGCGTCGGTGCTAGTGTGATCCCACCCGCGCGCCTTCGAGCCACCTCGCAACGGGCAACGCGCGCGTGAGTCGGCGATGCCCCAAATTTGGTTCATCCTCACTTTTCGGAATTTGGACACTGTACAACTGGGAAAATTGTCTTAGAAAAACACAGCCCGCGCTTTGACTTTTTCCAGACTGCGGCGCACTGCCACGATCGTCCTCGCCGACCGCCCGCTTCAAACCGCCTGTTTTTCAAGCTCGAAACGCCGAGATCTTGAAAGTCAACGTCCGCGCACCCCTCCCGAGCGCCACTCCGATCCACGATCGCGAGCGACCGCCACTCGGCTCGACCTTCCGTCGTCGCCACGCGCTCGGACAGTCCGCTCCCCGCCCGTCTTTTCATCGCAGGGAAGGCTCGCGTCTCGCGTCTCGCCTCTCCGAGATCTCGGCAGGCTCCGCCGATCGCGCCGATCGGTCTTTTTGTTTCCCGCTCGAGGCGCGGAAGCAGATCGTCCGCGGCGGGCGCGTCCCTGAGGCTCTCTAAGGTCTGAGATGGCGACCGCCGTTTCTGCGCCGCCGGCGGCGCCGCCGGCGAACACCTCCAGCGCCGGCGAGCGGTACTCGGACAACAAGCTGAAGCACGACATCCGCATGAGCAACATGAGCGCCGCGAAGAAACTCGCGGATGCCATTCGAACGTCTCTCGGCCCGCGCGGGATGGACAAGATGTTGGTCAGCGCGAACAACGACGTGACCATCACCAACGACGGCGCCACCATCCTGAACAAGATGGAGGTGTCGCATCCCGCGGCGAAGATGCTCGTTGAGCTGTCCAAGTCCCAGGACATCGCCGCGGGCGACGGCACGACGAGCGTCACGGTGCTGTGCGGGTCGCTGCTGAACAAGTGCATCGGCCTGCTCGAGCGCGGCGTGCACCCCACCGTCATCTCGGACGCCATGGGCCGCGCGTGCGACAAGGCGTGCGAGATTCTGCAGGACATGAGCATCCCCCTGGACATCGACGATCGCGAGGCGCTGATCAAGGCGGCGACGACGTCGCTGGGCTCGAAGGTGGTGGCGCAGTACAGCAACGTGCTCGCGCCCATCGCCGTGGACTCGGTGCTGAAGATCATGGACAAGGAGCGCCCCGAGATGGTGGATCTTCGCGACATCAAGATCTTGCGCAAGTCGGGCGGCACCATCGACGACACGGAGATGGTTCCGGGTTTGGTCCTGGACTCGAAATCCAGCAAAGCCGCGGGAGGACCGACGCGCGTCGAGAACGCCAAGATCGCGCTCGTGCAGTTCTGCATCTCCCCGCCCAAGACGGACATGGAGAACAGCGTGGTGGTTTCGGATTACCAGCAGATGGACCGCATCTTGAAAGAAGAGCGCAACTACATCATCGGCCTGATCAAGAAGATCAAAGCCAGCGGGTGCAACGTGCTGCTGATCCAGAAGTCCATCCTGCGCGACGCCGTGACCGACCTCTCCCTGCACTACCTCGCCAAGGCGAAGATTTTGGTCGTGCGCGACGTTGAGCGCGACGACGTCGAGTTCATCGCCAAGACGCTGGGGCTGCAGCCCGCGGCGCACGTCGACCAGCTGACGCCGGAGAAGTTGGGACGCGCGGAGCTCGTGGCTTCCGTGCAGTGCGGCGCGGACAAGATGGTGAAGATCACCGGCATCGAGAACATGGGCAACACCGTCTCCGTGCTGTGCCGCGGGTCGAACAAACTGGTCATTGAGGAAGCCGACCGCTCGCTGCACGACGCGCTGTGCGTCATCCGGTGCCTCGTGCAGAAGCGGTTCCTCATCTGCGGCGGCGGCGCGCCGGAGGTGGAGGCGTCGCAGAGGCTCGGGAAGTGGGCGCGCACGCTCCCCGGCATGGACGCGGTGTGTGTCAAGGCGTTCGCGGAGGCGCTGGAGGTGATCCCGTACACGCTCGCGGAGAACGCGGGCCTGAACCCCATCGAGATTGTCACCGAGCTGCGCAACAAGCACGCGTCGACGGGGAACGCCAACTTCGGCATCAACGTGCGCAAGGGCACCATCACTGACATCCTCGAGGAGAACGTCGTGCAGCCGCTGCTGGTGTCCACGTCCGCGCTCTCGCTCGCCACGGAGTGCGTGCGCATGATCCTCAAGATCGACGATATCTGCCCCGTGCGTTAGTGAACGCGCGGGGGTGGGGATCGTTTGCGGGCGGCGACGGCGGAGAGAGCACTCGAGAGAGGACAGACGAGCATGAAAGAATGGTTTATCCGCTCACTGCAAAGCCTCTATGTACACCGCCGAGAGGCGGGTCTAAAGCGCATTTTCATCCCCGCGACGGTCTCCACGAACGGCTCTTCTATCCGTACGCACTCTACCCTCACAGCTCCATGGAAGAAGAGTAGCACCTCTCCTTGACCTCCGCGGTGACGTCCGCCGGGTTCTGGCTCGCGTGCGGGTGCTCCGATCCGGCGTACACCTTGAGCTGCGTGAAGAGCTCCCGGCCGAGGCGGTTCTTGGGGAGCATCCCGCGAACCGCCTTCTCGATGATGCGCTCGGGGATGCGGCCCTGCAGCGCCCTGAATGTCTCCGTCTTCATCGCGCCGGGGCGGCCGGTGGTGTGGCGCTTGTACAGCTTCTCCTCGAACTTGTTTCCGGAAACCACAACCTGCTCCGCGTTGATGATCACCACGTAGGTGCCCATGTTCATGGACGGGGAGTACGTCGCGACGTTGCCGCCGCGCAGGTACGTCGCGACGAGCGTGGAGAGGCGCCCGAGGCGCAAACCAGCGGCGTCGATCACGATCCAGGGCTTGCGGGAGTTGTCAGTGTCCTCCCCGCGAGGGTAGTACGTGCTGTTGAACACGTCCTTCCCCATCTTCTCCGCGGTGACGCCCTCGGGCATCTTCACCGTGCCGGCCATCGCCGCCTGGCGCTTGGACGCCAGGCGCGCGACATCCTTGCTCTGCACGCGCACGCCGCTGAAGCTCGCCGACTTAGCGGTACCTGAGGGATGAACCGAGTCGAGGTGGATGGAACGAAAGGTCAGAGTCGAGCTCGGGCGGTCGCGCGGCTCGAACGCGGGGGAACGCCGAGTCGCCGGGACGCCATCGGCCGCGAAAACGTCGCTATCCGAGCGCGAGGCGACGTGTTCGTCGCCGGCGCGTCCGACGCGAGGCTTCGCGCCAGGGTCGCGTTAGCCGTCACGCGCCGTGTGAGGCGCGCGTCGGTTCGACACACGCGAACCCTCACGGAAATCGTCGTCTAAAGCGCGCGAACGATGTCGCCAGCGCGCTCGCGGCGACGCGCCGGCGCGCGAATCGCGACCCTAACCCTCAAGTCTAGGTCTTCGGCGAGCGTGTCGCGAACGCGGAGAGATGCGGAGACGGCAAGGGAGACGCACCCGCACGGCGGGTCGACACCACCCCCCCGAGCTGAGCGCACACAGGCGCGGAAACGGCAAAAGCAGCCATCGTACTGGAAGGTCGGCGCGTCTGTAAGGCGCGTCTGACTGTGTGCGCCGGGGCGCGCGTCTTGCGGGATTCCTTCGCTCACTTTTTCCTTGAGGATAAAAAGCGGTTCGGGTGGTCCAAGTCCACGTTTGGTACCGAAGCATTCGATACCATCAAGCGTTACCCGTCATCCCGCCCGTTGCAAAACAGCAAAAGCTCGGAGCGTCTCGGAGTTTTTCCCGTCCAAGGCACCGCGCGCGGCCATAAGAGGTACGCGAGGCCCGGCGGGTGCCTTCGCGTCGATGCCGTCGACGATGGGGCGGGCCGCGGAACCGCCGGCGGGTGCGCTGGTGCTCCCCCCCCGCGAGCCGTCGCGGCTGTCCGCGCACGCGCAAGACAGGCCGACGGTCGCGCTGCTCGCGTCGACCGCGAGCCTTCTGCGCGACATGTTGGCGTCGCAAGACGTCCGCACGGAGGCGGAGGCTGGCGTGTTGTTCTCGAGTTTCCGCGGGAACACCCCGAGCTCTCCCGCGGATGTACTCGCGGCGGCAACGTACGTGGAGACAATGGGCGGCGCGGCGGATCCCGTGGACGCGGCGAGCCGGGGCATCACCGCCGGAACGCTCGGAAGCGCGTGCGTGAACCTCCTGAAGGATCTGCGGGATTGCTTGTTGACCAGCAAGCTGCACGAGGCGTTCCTCGCGGCGGTCAAGATCTCGGACTACCGGAGCCGGCTGTATGTCATGCGGCTGCTGCTGGACCGCGTGCCCGCGGACCGGCTGCACGCCACCAAGGCGCTCGTGACCGCGCTCGCGCTCTCGCGGCGAGACGCCGGCGCGGCGAAGAACGACGACCGCGTCCGATTCCCCGACGACCGAGCCGCGAGATCCGGCGACTCTTCCTTGGACCCAGTGCTGCGCGCGTTGGCGCCCCGCGTGCTGCGCGGCAAGGACGCGCCCGACCCTTCTGGTGTTCTGGGACGTTCGCGGGAATCACGGGAGGGCGAAAAGGAGAACGTCCCGAACGAGGCGGCGACGTCGAAAACGTCCTCCGCGCGCGGCGACGACGATCGCGCGCTCGACGTCCTTCGCGCGCTGGTGTATGAGCGCCGCTATCTGCTCTTCAAAGGCGAAAAGACGCGAGGCGAGAGAGACGAGAAGGACGCGAGCGATTCGCCGCGCGCGTCTCGGTCGGTGGGGTCGAGAGCGCGCGCCGCGAGCGTCAAAAGCTCGAGCCGCCGCGTCGAGTCGCGCGTGGACCGCGCGTACGCCGCGCGATACTCGGCGGAGAAGAGACGCGAACGCCGCGAAGCGCTTTCTTCGCGCGACGCGTCGTTTCAAGGCGCTCCCACCGAGGCGGACGAGCCACCGGATTCGGTCCCAGACCACCGCGACGCCGCGAACGACGCTTCCGAAGTGAACGCGCAGCGGAGCTCTTCCGAGGCGCGCGCGCTGATGGAGGCGGAGATGGCGGTTTCGCTCGAAGAGGCGGTGCGCCGCGCGAGAAGCGCGCGCGACCGTCAATTGCGATTGACGTACGTCGAGCCCGTGCCTCCCCCGAGCCGCGCGCGCGTCGCGGAGGCGTACGTCCGCGAAGCCTCTGCCGCGCACGAACCGCGGGACTCGCGGTTCCCGCCGACGACGCCGCAGCGCACGTACGTGCGCCTGCACGAGTCGCGAGAGGCGCGCGCGCGGAGACTCGCGGAGCGCGCGCGCCGGAGGGCGCGCGGCGAGGCGGTTTCCGAGGACGACGAGGACGACGTCGTTCCTTCGCGCGAGGATTCGGCGGACCTCGTCGAGCAAGCGTCGCGGCACCGAACGGAGCAGTTCGACCCGACGAACCCGTTGCGACGCGTTTCCGCTCCGAGACGAGACGGAACCGTCCGGCGACTGGAGGGGCGGAGCGAAACCGCGGCGTCGCCGCCGGGCGTCGAGGCGGCGCGGCGGCGCGTCGCCGACGCGGCGCGCGCGCGCCGCGCGGAGGCTGGCGCCGCGAAACCGCCGCCGAAACCGACGACGCCCATGAAGAGCATATCGCCCTGGCTGAGAGCCGAGGCACTGGACGCGAAAGGCAAAGGCGACGAAGCGATCCCTTCGCGTTCACTTCGCGAAGCCTCCGAGAAGGACGACGCCGCGGCGGACGGCGCGGGGTACTCGCGCACGCGGATCCAGGCGCTCGGCCGCGCCGCCGCCGACGCGAGCGAACGCGAACGCGAACAGGCGCGTTACGACTCGTCGGACTCCGGCTCCGCTGTCGCCCCCCGCGGACGGAAGAAGGCGACGTCGCTGGCGGAGTTGAAACGCAGGATCGTCCTGGCGGACGCGTCCCGGCGGCGCGAGCGCGCCGCGAAGCCGTCGCCCGAGGCGGAGCGTCCGCGCGGGGGCGCGGGCGCGGACCGAGACGAACCCGCCGCGGCGAAGGAAGTGTCTTCCGAGTCTTCCGTCCCGGTGGCGATCCCGGTGGCGGTCGGGCTCGCCGTTCCGAACCCCGGACCCGTTCGGAACACCTACGGCGTGCCGCTTCCGACAGAGCCGCTCCCCGACGAGACCTCGGACGACGGGCGAGAGCGCCGCGAGCGCGCGCGCGTCGCCGCGTTCGTCGACGCGCGGACGCCCGAGAAGCAGAAGCAGAAGGACCCGCTCGCCGGACCCGCTCGCGGCGATTCCGCGGTGGCCGAGGCGTTCGGTGCGGCGGCCGAGTCGCCGCGCGTCTCTCTGCCCTCTCCGTCGGCGCGCGAGCGCTCGGCGGCGGCGGCGCGCGCGGGTCCGCCCAAGAAACGGCGACTCGAGTCTTCGCGGCGGGGACCCGGTACCCGCGTTTCCGCGAAGGTCGGGATCGACGGCGACGGCGACGGCGACCGCGGCGGCGACGGCGACGGCGTCAGCCCTGACGCGCGGGTTGTCGCGCTCGGTCGCCCCGGGGCGTACGACGCGTACGACGCGTCATCCGCCGACGACTCCGCCGACGACGCGACGGTTTCCGGGGACGCCGCGTCGGAGGGAGGCTCCGCGGACGGCTCCTCCTTGCGAAAAGACGCGCGGGGTTCCGACGCGTCGTCGTCGTCGTCGCGCTCACCGACGCGCGACGGCGCGGGCCGCGGTCCGTCGCGGCCGATCGCGGCCGATCGCGACCGATCGTCTCCCCCGCCGGACCGGTCGCGGGATCGACCCGCCGCTCGGAAGACCGCCGGGACGGTGCGTCTGCCCGCGGGGTTCCGCCGCGCCGCGCCCGGCGAGGCGGGCGCGATGCGCGCGGCGGACGCGGCGGCCTCCGGGCTCGGCGGTCTGGCCGAGACCGCGCGGCGCGGGGACGACGCGTCCGTTTCCGCGTCCGTTCCCGCGGAACCCCCGGGCGAGGGGGTTCCCGACACCTCGCTGGTCGGAAGCGCGCGGCTGGCGCGCATCGCCGCCAGGATTCGCGGCGACGCGCCCCGGCGCCCGCCGGCGGGGAAGCGGGAACGAAGCGCCGCGCCCGGAACCGCGAGACGGGGTTCGGGCTCGCCCGATCCGGCGCCGGGCGAGGCGGACGCGCCCGGTTCTGCCCAGCCCGCCGGCCTCGGGACGGTGGAGGCGGCGAAGCGGCGCGCGGCGGAAAGCGCGGCGGCGCGCGTCGAGGCGGCCGCCGCGCGGCGCGCGCGCGCGTCTCGCGGCGGCGGCGGCGAATCCTCGGAGGCTTCCCGGGACGCGCGCGACGGCGACGGCGCGGTCGTCGACGCGGAAGGAAGGCAAGGTTCCGTCGACGGAACCGTCGACGGAACCGTCGACGGAACCGTCGACGGAACCGTCGACGGTTCCGTCGTCGCGCCTTGGTCGTCGCCGCTCGCGGACGGCGACGAGGGGGGGTTGTCCGCGCCGCGCCGAATCGCGTCGGCGACGGCGGGAGCCGGCTCGCCAAGCGGCGAGACCGTGGGCGACGGCGAGATGGTCCGGATGTTCTCCGGAAACGCGCTCGAGCAGATTCTGCGCGAGGTGGCGATGCGCGGCGGGCTGGACGAACTGCTGGAAGCCGGAGACGCCGAGGGGGACGACGCCGCGGTCACCGCGGATGACCTCGCGAAGATCGTGGCGCTGGTCAAGGAGCGGCGCAAGGAACACGCCGAGCGCGCGCGCCTCAAGAAGGACGCGGGCCTGCGCGGGAAGCTCGCGTCCGCGATGGTGGGCGACGGCGCCGGCGACGACGCGCTCGGCGGCGACGCGCTCGCGGCGCTCGGAGCGAACGGCGAGGACGAGGACGCCGGCGCCGCGCGGGAAGAGGCGCGGGCGAAGCGCGAGGCGTTCGCGAAGGACAAGGTGGGGAACATCGAGGCGCAGCTCGAGGAGGCGGAGGGAACCAAGGCTGCGGGAAAAGCACCGCCGCCCCCGCTGCCCCCGCCGCCGACGGGACAACTTTTCGGAGCTCCGCCACCTCCGCCGCCGCCGCCTGGAGGCAGGCTCCCGGGTGCTCCGCCACCTCCTCCGCCGCCGCCGGGAGGCAGG
>MDSV01106770.1_pt1 | contig 10653 bp, 8 predicted proteins | sample 810851 | NCBI WGS metagenome assembly MDSV01 (sample SAMN05326640, study PRJNA326480) | marine metagenome | isolation source: seawater | place: Atlantic Ocean: North East | collected 2012 | reverse complement strand
GCATATAATTTTATTTGCTTCCTTATCAGCTAATGTAAGGGGAGAGTTGTCATTTTTATATTCAATTTCCATTTTTGAAATATCAGCGCTTTCATATATCTCCATTATTTTATTTCCAGCATTTTCACATATTTTAATTAAATCTTTTATATTAATCATTCACCAGTTCCTGTTTAGATAAATATGACATGATAATATTTACGCCATCGTCTATTGCTATGTCAGTTGTGTCTATGTTAATTTCTGGATTATTTGGGGCCTCATAGGGATCATCTATTCCTGTGAATCCTTTTATAATGCCAGCTCTAGCTTTTGCGTATAAACCTTTTACATCTCTTTTTTCACATGTTTCAATAGGAGTTGATATGTGCACTTCTATATACTCTCCATTTTGACTTATGAGGCTTCTATTTATATCTCTAGGGTTTTTGTATGGAGCTATAGGGGCACAAATTGCAATTCCACCATTTTTTGTTATTTCACTTGCAACAAAACCGATCCTAGTAATATTTAAATCTCGATGCTCTTTTGAAAAACCTAGTTCACTTGATAGGTGAGTTCTTACAATATCTCCATCGAGAAGTGTTACCTTTCGATGATTCTTTTCAAGTAACTTTGACATTAATGCATTTGCAATGGTTGATTTTCCAGAACCGGATAACCCAGTGAAGAATAATGTGAAGCCTTTCTTGTTTTTGGGAGGGTATGCCTTTTTAAGCTCATTGGCAACTTCTGGATATGTAAACCATTCTGGGATATCTTCGCCTTCATTTAATTTTCTTCTAAGCTCTGTGCCAGAAATATTGGTGCTTTTTAAGCCTTCTGGAACTTTATCTACCTCGTAAAATTCTTTTTGTTCATCAACATATACAAATAGCTTAAAGGGGACAATTATAATTCCTATTTCTTTTTGATGCTCTTTAACTAATTCTTGCGCCTCATATGGTCCGTAAAACGGATCGCCATTAGATTTATTACCTGGACCAGCATGATCTCTTCCAACAATAAGATGGGTGCATCCATAATTTTTTCTAATCAGAGCATGCCATAAAGCTTCTCTAGGCCCCGCCATTCTCATTGCAAGAGGGATTAGGCTTAACATAGTAGTTTCAGAAGGTAAATGTTTGAGCAATTTTTTATAGCAATTTACTCTAGTAAAATAGTCGACGTCTCCTGGCTTAGTCATACCTACAACTGGGTGAATAAGGATATTGGCATTATATTCTTTCATCGATCGCATTATTAATTCCAAATGCGCCTTATGTATAGGGTTTCTAGTTTGAAACGCAATAGTATTGAGCTTATTAGATTTTTGTATTTTCTTTTGAATTTGATTAGGCCTAATTCTTAAATTTTTGTAATCATGATGAGGTGGAAGTGAGATTTTTTCAAGCTCCCCACCAATGTAGAAATCATTAGTATTATTATATAAATGATAAACACCAGGATGCTCCTCTAACGTAGTTCCGTATACACTTTCAGCTTCAATTTTCTTATTAGGCTTCCATATATCTTTAATATGCATTATTGCAATTAAGAGCCCTTCCTTATCTCTTAAAGCTATTTTTTTTTCATTATTAATCATATTAACTGTATTTTCATTGATATCTAAGTTTATAGGTATAGGCCATAGATTACCATTTGCGAGTCTCATCTTTTCAACAACTGACAGATAATCTGTTTTATTTAAAAAGCCTGTTAAAGGAGCAAATGATCCATCTAAAATTAACTCTATATCACATAGCTGTTTACTTGAAAGGGTTATGCTTTTAAGTTTTAATATTTCTTTTTGTGTAGGCACTATTTTAGACATATTCACTCCTAATAATTAGACTAATAAAGTATTCATAAAATATCATTATATTATATTTTAATTTTACATAAATAATATATCATTTTGTAACACATTACATGACTAAGAAAAAGATAAACATAACAATAGATAGGGTTTACACTAAAAAGGGCGACAAAGGAAGCACTGATATTATTGGAGAAAAAAATATCTCAAAATCAGATATTAGAATTGTTTGTTATGGTGAAGTTGATGAGTTGAATTCGTCTATAGGTTATTGCTATGCCCTAATTCAAGATTGCATTATACTTAGAAACGAAAAAATATTGGATTCTATTAAAACTATTCAGAATGATTTATTTAACTTGGGCACTATGCTTGCAATCTCAGATGATATTGATTCAAAAGATTATCCTGAAATCGATAGCAAAAATATTAAGTTTTTAGAAGATTTAATTGATACTTATAATGAAGATTTACCTTCATTAAAATCGTTTGTTTTGCCGTCTGGCTCTAAGATTGGTGCTTATTTTCATATATGTAGAACAATATGCAGAAGAGTAGAAAGAGATTGTGTGGCTCTATCTGCAAAAAATTATCTTAAACCTAATATCATTGCATACTTAAATAGATTGTCAGATTTGTTATTTGTGTGGGCAAGATGGTCAAATAAAAAGTTGGATAAACAAGAGAATGTTTGGTGTATATAAGGCTATTGCTTTATTTTGGAAATAATGTATTTTATATTACGCGCAAACAAAATTTATAGGAGGTTTTAATGCTTAAAGATTGGAAAGATCATAAGTTTATTCTTTTTTCACACGAATTCTGGAGGCCATTTTTAGCAGTATGGATGTTCTTTAGGGATATATTGATGTATGTGTTTGATTTGTTTAAAATGTCTTGGAGCGCCCTTCCTTCAGCTATAAATAAAAATGCAGTTATTCCTTCATTCATTGCATCAACTACATTCTGTATGATAATCTATTTTTGCTGGTTTATTGCACAAATTTTACTTGCTAATGATTCTTTGCCAGGCGATTTTAGTAGTTTGGTTCCATGGATAGTTATATTGAGTATTATACTAACTTTGCCTATGTGCTGGGGATTTGCTACAGTTGCATCTGTTATTAAGGCTAAAAATAAAGGTGCTGATGATAGCTGGAGAAAACATACTTCTGTAGGCTTTAAGGGCGTAAGATTTTTTATGACTTATGTTCTTGCAGTTGTTGGTCTATTTTTAGCTATAACTATTTTAAGCTCAATAGGTCTTATGCCAATGGTTGGAAAACCTCTCTTGGCCTTGTTAGCTGTCCCATTTTATTTTGCATCCATGGTTATCGTGCTTTGTACTATTGGACTCACAGTAGGATCATTTTTGTTTGGTGGTTTTTATTTATCAGGTGATTATGATGAAACTGCAAATTTTAAGGATAAGACTATTTCATTAGTTAGAATGGTTGGGTCTAAATTTGTTGATTTTGTGGCGGTTCAAATACCCGCTTCAGTGATGATGTATCTTTTTGTAATTTTGCCAGTATTATTGATGGTTTCAGCAGTTACAATTATGCAGCTACCTGGAAAAGATTTTTATGATATTAGATGGCCTAATGTTTATACAATGCTATCTAATACAAACCAGTATCCTGCAGAAAATGAAGAAGAAAATGTCGATATGTTAGACTTAACTTTTTCAACTGAATATAGCTGGATGTATCCTACTGTTGAAGCTGCATCAAAACATTTTGGTGGCAATGGTAGAAATACTAAAGGCGAAGCGAGAAAGCTTCAAGATAAAAGAAAAGAATACCAAGACCAATATAAGGGATGGCAAGAACGAAGAGATTATGATAATAATCAGCCCAATAAAGGTAAGGACTTTGGAGAATATGTTGATTATTTAAATGAATATGCTGGATCTGAGGTGTATTCTTATTCTGGGGATCAGTTGATTTTACTTGAAGAGCCTGCTTCAATGCCAGGAGAGTCTTTTGAATCTTTTGGTGGTTATGATGATGCCACTTGCTATGTTTCCCCAGATGAAATAGAATGTACTGAAATTTATGATTCAAATCATATATGGTCAATGGATGGAGCTGGTAAAGATGTTTCTTTTGGAGGTGAATACCATCCGTCTTTCTTTATTTGGCTAATTACGCTTATTCTGGTTTTTGTTTGTTCGATAGTAGTATCAGTCCCTCTGGGTTGCTTGTATTCAGCAGGCGGAGCTATATTTTATAATCTGTATATATCAGATTATAATAAAAAATATGGACTTATTAAAAGACTGTTATCATTACTTCTATTGCCGTTTTTTATATCTTTTGTATCAGGCATGTGGTTTATGATACTATAGAAAAATTATGATCAAATTTAATAGGGAGAGTAAAATTATTTACTCTCCCTTTTTATTATATTCTAATAAAAATTTTTCTAACTTTGGCTTGATTACGTATGAGCAATATGGAACATTAGGGTTTTTACTAAAATAGTTTTGGTGGTACTCTTCAGCTTTAAAGAATTTTTCAAACTCAACAATTTCCGTAACAATTTCTTTTTTAAATATATCTGAATCATTTAGTGCTTTTTTTAAAGAATCTGCAATTTGTTTTTGACTATCATTATGATAGAATATGATTGATCTGTATTGAGATCCTATGTCATTGCCTTGCTGATTAACAGTTGTAGGATCATGAGACATCCAGAAAATTTTCAATAAATCATCATAGCTAATAATATTTTGATCAAATGAAAATTGAATGACTTCAGCGTGACCGCTTTTGCCGGTACATATAATTTCATAATTAGGGTTTGGGTGCTCACCTCCGCAATATCCAGATGTTATATCAGAAACTCCCGCTATCTGATTGAAAATAGCTTCTACGCACCAAAAGCATCCAGCTCCAATTGTAATTAAATTCATATCTTAATTTAAATGAAAGAAAAAAAATAAAAAATATGAAATTTTGACATTTTAAAATAAGAAAAGAATTTTTATATTTAAGACATAATGGCAGACTTCAACATTCAAACTAAATATTCTCCTAAAGGTGGTCAGCAAGATGCTATTTCTAGTTTGTGTGACTCTATTATTTCAGGCAATAATCACAGTACATTACTTGGAATTACTGGCTCAGGAAAGACTTTTACAATGGCTAATGTTATTCAGAATCTTAATAGGCCAACTTTAATTCTGTCTCATAATAAAACTTTAGCTGCTCAGCTTTATTCTGAGTTTAAAGATTTATTCCCTAATAATGCTGTTGAATTCTTTATTTCTTATTATGATTATTATCAGCCTGAAGCTTATTTGCCAGTTACTGATACATTTATTGAAAAGGATTCTTCTATAGATGAAGAAATTGACAGATTGAGATTAAAAGCAACAGCTTCTTTAGCATCGAGAAATGATGTGATTATAATATCTAGCGTTAGTTGTATCTATGGAATTGGTTCTCCTAAAAATTATAGTAATGCATATGTTTCTATAAATAAACAAAAAAAACTTGATTTAAGAAATATAATGAAATCCTTAATTGATATACACTATGTTCGTAATGATATGATAATTGAGCCAGGCACTTTTAGACTTCAAGGTCAAAATTTTGAAATTTTTCCCATCTACGATGATTTTCCTATTCGTATTGAACTTTTTGATGATAAAATTGAATACATGTATCGATTTGATCCACTAACAGGATCAGAAATTAAAGAGATGAGTGATTTATTTGTGTTTCCTGCAAAACATTTTATAATTGAGAAGTCAGATTTAAAAAAAGCATCTGATGATATTAGACAAGAATTAACAGAATCTATTAAGTCTTTTAAGAATAATAATCAGTTGCTTGAAGCTCAACGTATTGAGCAAAGAACTTTGTTTGATTTAGAGATGATGATGGAGTTAGGCTATTGTTCTGGAATCGAGAATTATTCACGACATTTAGACGGAAGAAAAAAAGGGGAGAGACCGTTTACTTTGATTGACTTTTTTCCAGATGATTTTCTTATGTTTATTGACGAATCTCATGTTTCTATTCCCCAATTAAAGGCTATGTATAATGGAGACTTTTCTAGAAAAAAGAATTTAGTTAATCATGGATTTAGATTGCCTTCAGCTTTAGATAATCGACCTATGAAGTTTAAGGAATTTGAGACTGCGGTCAATCAAGTTGTATATGTTTCTGCTACTCCTTCTGATTACGAAATGAGTAAGACTTCAGGTGAGGTTGTAGAGCAGATAATACGTCCTACTGGACTTTTAGATCCTAAGATAGAAGTTGTTGAATCAAAAAATCAAATAGATCATTTAATATTGCAAATTGAAAAAGTTGTAAAAAATCGAGAAAGAACTCTAGTTACAACCTTGACAAAAAAAATGGCTGAAGATTTAACTGATTACTTGAAGAAATTTAATGTTAAGGCAGAGTATTTGCATAGTGAAGTTAGCACATTGGATAGAATAAAAATTATAAATTCTCTTAGAAAAGGAGATTTTGATGTTCTTGTAGGAATTAATTTGCTAAGAGAAGGTTTAGACCTTCCTGAGGTGTCATTAGTTGCTGTTTTAGATGCTGATAAAGAAGGCTTTCTTAGATCCAAAACATCATTAATGCAAATTGCAGGAAGAGCAGCTAGAAATATAAATGGAAAAGTAATTCTATATGCTGATAAGCATACGGATTCAATTAAGTATTTAATAAAAGAGACAGATAGGCGGATAAAAATACAAAAAAAATATAATTCTGATAATAATATTAAGCCTGCGACCATAAAAAAGTCTGTCGATCAAAATAATTTACTAACAAGATTAGCTAATAAAGATGATAAAAAAATTAATGAAATTAAAATGGATTTAGACTTTGATAATTTGGAACAAGCAGATTTACTTAAAGAGTTGAAAAAGAAAATGTTAAAAGCTTCTAATAATTTACAATTTGAAGAAGCAGCTTATTTAAGAGATAAAATAAAGGAAGTCACTGGAGAAGAAGACTTTGTAATTTAAAAAAATGAGGTGGTTATGAGGAAGATTTTAGTTATTGGTTCTGGAGGCAGGGAGCATGTGATAGCATGGAAACTTAATCAAGACGATTTGTCGAATTCAATCTATTGCTTACCTGGAAATGGTGGAACAGCGGAATTTGCAACTAATGTTGCAAATATTGATATAAATAATTTTGAATTGATATTTGAATTTGTTTCAAAGAATCAAATTGATACAATTATTGTTGGCCCTGAGGGTCCATTAGATCGAGGAATAGTCGATTTTTTTAAAGAAAAAAATATTAAAATATTTGGACCTGATAAGTTTGCCTCACAGCTTGAAAGCAGTAAATTATTTGCCAGAGATTTTATGGCAAAAAACAATATTCCTCAACCTAAATACTATGAATGTTCTGATGCTGATTCTGCTTACTCTTTAAAAGAAAAAATTGGACTGCCCTTAGTGCTTAAGGCTGATGGTTTAGCTGCTGGTAAAGGAGTAATTGTATGCAATACTGAGCGTGAATTTTTAAATGGTATTAATGCAATGTTTACTGATAAAAAATTTGGAGATGCGTCCTCTAGAATATCAGTTGAGGAATGTTTGATAGGAGAGGAGCTTTCTATTTTTGCCGTATGTGATGGATCAGATTATTTAATTATTGGAGATGCTCAAGATCATAAAAGAGCTTTTGATGGAGATTTGGGCCCAAATACAGGTGGTATGGGTGCGTATTCGCCCACTAAATTATGTGATGATAAACTTCTGGGCAAAGTATCTAGTGATATTATAGAACCTACATTAAAAGGAATGGTAGATTTAGGGCACCCGTATGTGGGTTTTTTGTATGTAGGTATAATGATTGTTAATGAGTTGCCTTATGTAATCGAGTTTAATGTTAGGATGGGTGACCCTGAAACACAAGTGGTTATCCCTAAGATATCCTCAAATTTATTATCTCTTTTTGATAGTTGTCTAGATGGAAAAATAAAGGATTTCAATATTGAATTTTCTAAGAACTTTCATGTCACTGTTGTTATTTCTTCAGAAGGCTATCCTAGTAATTATGAAAAAGGACAAATTATTAGAGGACTTGATAATTTAGAAGATGGCTTTATTTATCATGCCGGTACGACATTTAAAAATAGTGATTTTTTTGTTTCTGGGGGACGTGTGCTTAATGTAGTTGGTATTGGTAAAAGTTTAAATGAGGCAATCAAACAAGCATATTCGAAAATAAAACACATACATTTTGCAGGAATGGCTTTTAGGAAAGACATAGGTCAAAAGGGATTAAAATAAGGAGTTCTTATGAATCTTGATAAAATTAGAAGTTCAGTTGGTATAATTGGCAAATCTCCGCTTATTGAAGAAATGTTGACATTGATAAGTCAAGTCGCTAAAACAGATATTTCTGTTTTGATTACGGGTGCTTCAGGCTCAGGAAAAGAAATGGTTGCGAAAGCTATTCACAAAAACAGTAATAGAAAGTTTAAAGAATTGGTAACGGTAAACTGCGCAGCAATACCTTCAGGAATCATTGAGAGTGAATTGTTTGGACATAAGAAAGGTTCATTTACTGGTGCATCTGAGGATAGAAAGGGTTATTTTGAGTTTGCAGATGAAGGTACTATATTTCTTGACGAAATAGGAGAACTCCCTTTGGAAACTCAAGCAAAATTATTAAGAGTTATTGAAGAAGGCGAGTTTTTAAGGGTAGGAGATACTAAGTTAAAAAAAGTTAATGTTAGAATTGTCGCAGCTACAAACAGGTCGCTAGAAAAAGAAGTTTATGATAAAAATTTTCGACAAGATTTATATTATCGACTAAAAACAGTAAACATAAATGTCCCTGATCTCAAAGATCACTTAGATGACATTGATGAATTGGTTTCGCGATTTGCATTAAAGTTTACTGCAAGAAATGAGATTGCTTATAAAGGTTTTTCAAAAGGAGCATTAGCACTTTTGAAAAATTATTCTTGGCCTGGTAATATTAGAGAGCTTAAAAATGTTGTGGAAAGTTCTATTGTAATGAATAAAGGCGAGCGTATTACAAGAGAAATGCTAAGTTTGCAAGTTAATATTAATGAATATAACCATAGCTCTGAATTACCGGTAAAAATCGATATGGATGCTGATAAAATAGAAAGAGAAATGATATTAAAGCAATTACTTTACTTAAGGCAAGATGTTAGTGATATAAAGCAATTATTTCTTAGTTCAAAAGGTGTAGACAAAGTCTATCAGAATGATGTAAAATCTGATACTTATTTTTTGCCTAAAGAAACAAATATGGAAAATGTTAAAAATCAAATTAATGATATTCATGATGCAAAAGCATTTGCGTTGCAAGATGACTCTGTTGGGCAAGTTACTATGAACGATATAGAGCATGAAGTTATAGATCGCACCCTAAGAAAAGTTAATGGAAACAGAAGAAAGGCAGCAGAAATTTTGAATATTTCAGAGAGAACACTCTATAGAAAAATTAAAGAATATGGAATATAGAATAAAAAAAATCTTAATATTAACACTTCTATTTTTGGTTTCATGCTCTTATTACTCCTTTAAAGGCTCATTGCCTGCAAATATAGATAATATTAGCGTATCTCCAATTTTAAATCAATCAACGGAATATATTGTGTCGGATATACTAGATGAAGAAATTTACAATATTTTATTAAAAGAAAATGTTCTTAAATTAGTTAGTGTCGATAACGCTAAAAGTAAGATGGATATAACTATAATGTCTGTTACCGATAAATACTATACATATTCCTTAGGTGAAGTCCAATATGAAATAGTAGACGAATGGAAAATTTCGATTAAAGCTAAAGTTGAATGGTATGATTTATTAGAAGATAAAGTAATCTTTAGTAAAGAAATGACATCCTTTGGTATATATAGTACTAATAGTGGTAATGATATATCTGCTGATGGATTAGATAATGACCAAGATGGGTTAACTGATAATGAGGATAATGATGAGTATGGTCCACCTAGAGAATCGGCATTAAAGATTGCATCTAAGAAGCTTTCTGAAAATATTGTTGCAAATATAACTTCAACATGGTAAACAAATGAAAATATTATCAAATAAAATAGCAGATTATATAAATAAAGAAGTCACTATGAATGGATGGGTTTATAGTGTAAGAAGAAGTGGTAAGATTGGTTTTTTAACTTTTAGAGATGGACTTGGAATCATTCAGTGCATTGTGGCAAAAAATGACATTGGTGAACAAAAATATGAATTATTTAAAACTTTAACACAAGAATCCTCAATAACAATAACTGGTAAAGTTGTTGAAAATGAGCGTGCTCCTGGGGGATATGAGGTGCTTGTTAGTGATATAAAATTACTTCACCTTAGCAAAGATTATCCTATTTCGCCAAAGGAGCATGGAGCAGATTTTTTAATGAGCAATAGACATCTTTGGTTGAGATCAAAAAAACAACATGCTATTTTAAAAATAAGACATCAAATTATAAAATCTATTAGAGATTATTTTGACTCAAATGACTTTACCTTGGTTGATTCTCCCATGTTTACACCAAATGCAGCTGAAGGTACGTCAACCTTATTCGGTACAGAGTATTTTGGGAAAATGGCATATTTAGCTCAAACAGGTCAACTGTATGGAGAAGCTTCTGCTATGGCATTTGGACGCCACTATAATTTTGGTCCATGTTTTAGGGCCGAAAAAAGTAAAACTAGGAGACATTTGACAGAATTTTGGATGGTTGAACCTGAAATCGCTTTCTGTGGAATTGAAGAGGATATGGTATGGGCTGAAAACTTGATTGGATATATTATTGATGAAGTTTTAAAAAATAAATCAAATGAATTAAATGTATTAAATAGAGATATTTCTTT
>MDSV01084430.1_pt1 | contig 10653 bp, 10 predicted proteins | sample 810851 | NCBI WGS metagenome assembly MDSV01 (sample SAMN05326640, study PRJNA326480) | marine metagenome | isolation source: seawater | place: Atlantic Ocean: North East | collected 2012 | reverse complement strand
TCAGTAATGATGTTGTATTCAGGGGGTGTATTTTCTTGTTTTTTTTGATTTTCTATGGGTGTATTTTCTACGGGTGTATTTTCTACTGGTATATTTGATGTTAATGAGCTCATGATATTTTTTATTATGTTTTATTAAAATATAATAAACAAATCAATTTATATTAAATTGATTTGTTTATTATATTATATTATTTAAGACAATAATTATATAATTAAATAAAAAAGCTTAAGAACAACTAAAGAAAATTAGTATAATGACTTCTACTGAACAAAATACAAAAATGACATTTTCCCCACTCTTTCATAACAATACTGTGAATATCAATGATGTTTGGTTTGAATCACATAAGTCTCTTCTTCAACAATTATGTGTTGAACTTGGACATACTGATAAAATTGAAGAAATGACTAGTAAATTTTTGGGACCTAAGTTGAAAATGAAAGCTTTTAAGGACCCTAATAAACCTAAGAGAGCAAAATCTGGTTATCTTTACTTTTGTGATAAAGAGAGAGAAGGCGTTATTAAAAAGCATCGTAAAGCTGCCTTAAAAGGAAAGAAAAAGGGTGGAGCAGGAAAGATTAATATGGGTGATGTTGCAAAAGAATTATCTGCTATTTGGAAAAAAATTACTGAAGAAGATAAAAATAAATATTTGGAGTTGGCTGCAAAAGATAAACAAAGATATGTTGCAGCAATGGCAGTTTTTAATGAAAGTAATGGCAACTAAACTTTTGAAAAAAGTTCCACAAAGAACTTTAAAAAGTTCCACAAAGAACTTTAAAAAAGTTCCACAAAGAACTTTAAAAAAGTTCCACAAAGAACTTTAAAAAAGTTTCACAAATTATATTAAATTTTTTTTTAAATTTTTTTTAGTAGTTTTTTTTAAAAAATAAGTTTTTAACTTATTTAAAAAAAAAACTACTAAAAAAAATTTGTTTGTTTTATATAAAGAATATGTCTGAATTGGCTGATATTGAGCAAAAATTTCAATTTGGAACTTCGGCTAAATTTGATTTTGATATAAGAAATTATGACATTAACGATATGATGAATATATTGAATATTAGTGGTGATCCAGGTAATTTAAACTTTTATTCAGTAAAACAAAAGACAAATGGTATTATTCAAAAATTACGTGAAGATGAAAATCTCTCCGGTGAGATGAAAGATAAGTTCGAGAGTTTTTTAAAAGCACTAGAGTTTTTTTTGATTTACAAATATAATGTCAAGGCCGATAATTACGTAATGGATAAAAAAAAAATTGACCCTAGTAAATTGTTAGCCAACGTTAAAGTCAATGATGGTAGTGGTGGACCAACTTGGCGTGGAGGTGGTGAAATGGTCTCAGTTAATACATATAGAAGAAGAGTTGTGAAAAGGCAACTAAGTTTTGATACGAAATTTAGACCTAATTATTTCAAATCTTCTCCTGCGAATTTTAAAATGGTTTTAGCAACTCCTTTAAAAAATGTTATCGCTATGAGACTTATTTCTCTGGAATTTCCAAATGTTGTTTATGACGTTGATGCTACTCTTGGAACAAATGAATTTTCCGTTATTTATCACCCTGATAATACTACTGATTTCGGTAGTGTAGGTGCTGGAACAGTAGGAGATGGTAGTGCTGCTGATTTAAGAAGAGAAAAATATGGTATTAAACCTGTTGGACGTGAAGTTGGAGGTGTCGGCGGTCAAACGGGTCCCGATACTCAACCTGAAGCAGTTTCAGGTGGTGATGGTAATACGGTTACTGGATGGAAAGTTAGGTATAAAGTTCCTTCTGGTAATTATAAATCGAATACTATGGCTGCAGCATTAAATAATTTTGTTGTGGATGATAAAATTGTTTTTAGTATTGATACGAAAACAGGTAGAACTGTTATTAGCACCGATATTTCTGGGGATGGTATAAGTGCTAATTTGGATGCTGATGCAACTTTTGATTTGGATTTTACAAATACTGTTGAGCCGCAAATCCCCATGACTAAAAATTTAGGATGGAAACTGGGTTTTAGACAAATGAAATATTCGGGTTCTACAACTTATATTAGTGAAGCTCCTGTTGATTTAGGGGGTCAAAAAGTGCTGTTTTTTTGTATAGATGATTACAGAACAAATGTAACTGAAAATGTTAGTATTGTTTATGAAAATTCTTTCATGAATAGAAATATAATGGCGCGAATTCCGCTTCGTCAAGGTAAATTCGTAGTTGTTTATGATGATGGATCTGATAATATTAGAAAAAGTAGAGAATATTTTGGTCCAGTTACAATAGATAAATTGCATTTTAGATTGATGGATGAATATGGGATTGATATTAGACAAGGATATAGTGATTTTTCGTTTGGGTTAGAATTTGATATTTTATATGAGAAGTAAATTTAATATGGAAAATGTTAAAGTAATTGTTGTGGATGGTGGTGCTCAGGATGGTGGTGCTCAGGATGGTGGTAAATTTATAGAAGTAGGTGGTAATATAAGTAAATATGGGACTATTTTTAAAATAAATTATCAAGATGAATTTCAAAAATTTAATGGTAACTGTGGGGACAATTATAGTTTAATGATTGAAGAAAAACAAATGTTATTAAATAAAAAAGATTTGGATGTTTATCATTTAGAATGCTTGGAAATTTTGTCTTTAGAAAATTGGAATAAATGTTTCCGCGTAAATAAAGGGAGAGAAATTATTGAAATAAATTATCCATATTTTGGAGATATTTGTTGCGATTTACAAAAAGCTATGAAGGGGACCCTTAATTTTACTGGTAAAAGTTTCACAAATGAAGCACTTATCCCAGGTGATTTAGAAACTTATTATTTTCAATATATGGCGCAACAAATGTTTGGTTCTCACCTTGCGTTCTATGGATTTCAAAATTTACCAGATATTAAAAAACAATTTTCAACTATACCGAAACAACTTATTAAATTATTTCAAGAGAGAACAATATTAAAAGAATTTTATAAAATTTTCGATATAAAAAAAATTTTAGACAAAAATTTAGATAAAAATTTAGACAAAAATTTAGATAAAAATTTAGACAAAAATTTAGAGTTATTAAAAAAAAGATCACAGTTGTTTGAAAAAGGAGATGTTTTAGAAGTTTCCATTTTTTTGAAAAAACCTATTTTAGAAATGTCTTGTACAAATGATAATTTAGCTAATAAATTTTCCAAATTAGAAAATAAATATTATATTAACAACAGCTTGTGGAAGATATATTTTATTTTATTATAAAAAGTTTATTAAACTTTTATAATAAAATAAAATAATGGAATAAAAAAATATATTTAGTATTATTATAAAGATATGGTAAATTTACAAATTCCGTTACTATTTGATATCTCTGCTGGTGGTATTGTTTTTGGTGAACAAGCACAACAGGTTGATGTTTTTGATTCTCATTTAGTTTTTTCTTTAGGCGCCACCTCCGTGGATTTATCAGGTGAGTTCCAATCTATTATGTACGCCGATGCATCTGAAAATGATACGGCCGGTGTTTTATTTTATTCCACAAAATCTAATTTGTCTTCCAGTCTTGGCAATGCGATAGAAGCCGCTATTTTAGGTCCAGACTCAAAATTGATAATGAAAACAACTGCTACTTATACACAAGATGATTCAGCTGAAGCAGGAGGACGTTATATGAAACCCGGTATTCCTCTTCCTGATTACACCATTACTGATTATAGTGGAAACCATAGTGGAAATATGGGTCACAACGTTTCTCAAACTTACTATACCGGCAGTTTGACCGATGCTACTGGAACTAATTTTGGTCGTACATTGATTCGGCTTATGGCTACACATCTTATGGGTCACCCATTTGCACAAGCTTTTATTTCTAATGAAGAAAGTATTATTAACGATATTTCTAATAGTGATTTAACTAATGATATTCAAAATAAATTATTAAAAGGTAATAAAATTTCAGGTGATAATAGTATTGCTACTATTACTCAATGTGCCGCTGGCGCAACAGTAAATAAAGATCTTGGTATTAATAATGGTATGTTACAAGCTATGTATGAAGGTCTTTTAGGAACTGCTCCAGAAAGATTTGATTTATGTGGCAATGCTACGGGAACCGATGTATCTGGTGCAGATCTTGATTCAACACTTTGTCGTCCAATACAGTTGCCATTTCAAAAGGATGATAGCATATCGTTTTACTTTAGACCACATGTTCATTTGACTGTTGATACTAATACTGCTGCTGCTGGAACTTATACAAACGACGATCTTAGCGGAGTTGGTCTCGGTGATTCATATTCTTCTGCAAAAACAGCTAAAGATTTATTCTTTCAACCAAGACATAGATGGATTAGTTACAGAACCGGTGGCACAGTTAAAGCTTCAGGAAGTGCTACTGCACCAACTGGTGTTGCTGGAGCCACAACTGGATCTCATATTGATACTTACAATAACCCAGGTGGTGGAAATACTAACGGATTAGCAATGACCGGTACTGACATGGTTCAAGATAATAATTCTGTTTCTGCTTGTGAATTTGATGGTCACGTATGGAAAATTACTTTAGATTTGTAAATTTAATAATTAATAATAATAAAATAATAATAAATTAATAATAATTTATTATTATTATGTATTAGAATGGTAAATTTACACATTCCTTTATTATTTGATATATCTGCTGGTGGGATAGTTTATGGTGAAGCTGTTTCTTCCTTAGATATGTTTGATTCCCATTTAAAATTTCAATTATACGGTGATTCAGGAGCTGGTTTAATTGATGAATTTAAGAAAATATTATATGGTGACGCTGCAGAAAATGATTCAAGTGGTGTGCTTTTTTATACTTCTGATACTACTAATATAGCTGAAACTTTAGCTAATATTCTTGTTGAAAAAGTTTTAGGAGAAAATTCTAAACTTATACAACCTACTGGTGATTGGACCAATAAATATAAACCTCCCGGTGTTCCATTACCAAATTATAATGGTAGTTTTGCTTCTACTGGACGTCCTGATGGACCCACAACTGCAAATAATACTGGTTACGATGTTGCTGGACAAGATTATTTTACCAGTGGTATTACTGACGGGACAGGAACTTCATTTGGAAGAACTTTAATTCGATTAATGTCTACGCATCTTATGGGACACCCTTTTGCTCAAGCATTTTTAGCAAACGAACAAGAAATTATTAGAGATGTATCAAACTCTCCTATAAGTAGTCAACTCCAAGAAAAATTATTGAAAAATGACCCTGATTTATTTTCTGCTCACGGAAGTGGTAATGCAGGTAAAGTTGATATTTCAAGTGTTAATATTGTTAGTGCTCACAGTTCCAATAGTGAATTTGATATTTTTGAACCAACTTTAAAGACAAAAGGTATCCGCAATAATATTTTACAATCACTTTATGGTGGTCTATTTTATTCCGAACCAAAACGTTTCGATGTTTCTGCAAATAATGCTGGCGATGATGCCGAAAATGCCGGTGATCGTGATTCCAGTTACAATATTCCTCGTAGATTACCATTTAGATCAGGAGATACATTATCGTTTTACTTTAGACCACGTGTTTCATTAAGTACTGATACTAATGTTTCTACGCCAGGAGAAGTATTTTATACTAATCCTGACCTTAGTGGTGTTGGTCAAGGTAACCATTCTTTAAATGCACCTAAAAATGTTCAAGACATCTTTTATCAACCTCGACACAGATGGGTTGCACACCAAAGTGCCTCTAAGATTTATAATTCTTCTTCTGCTTCAGAGTTTAATGTTATGGGTAACGGTTATGATACTTACGCTGGTGCAGTTGGTGATCTTACACCTAATGTTCTTATGACTGGTACTGATTTAGAACGTGGTATGACCGTCGATGGTGGAACATTAGGAACTGGTAATAAAACTATGTTTGATGGTCACGTGTGGAGAATTAAAATTAACCTCTAAGGGGACACCCTTATAATCCTAAGGGGACACCCCTTATAATCCTAAGGGGACACCCCTTATAATCCCCATATTTAATTTATATATTTATGTTGGCAGAGCCAACATAAATATATAAATTAAATATAAATGAATTCAATGTTCGCAAAAAGTTTTGAACCTTTGTCTCAAAGTGAAAGAGTAAGGAATAAACGTAATAAAGCTATTTACGAAGGTAGATCCAATTCAAATGATGTTTGTTTAGACGCAAAAGGTAATATTAAGAATGCCAAAAATTATGAAACCTTCATGAATACAGTTAATGGTTTTTATGAATGTAAGAAAAATGATATTTCAAATAATAGAGATTGTTTTAATACATATTTAGATAATGGTAATGATGCTTTTAGTGTTAATACTTTTCAAGATGTTGGTAGTAATTTTATTGATTTTCAAATGTATGATGATTCTAATGATAAATCTGCTGTAGGAAGAAAAAATGTAAAAGCAAAAATAAATGGGACAAATACGTTTATGACTGCAATAAGTGACACTAATATTGGTATTAATTCCGCTGCTAATATAACATATCCTTATGAAAAACCAGGCTTATGTTCTGATTATGTTATTCAAAAAGTGTCTTATTTTGATCCATCTGGTAATTTTGGAAATAATTTTGCAAAAGACATCAAAAAACATTTTCCTTTAACAAAAATAGGAACACAATAGGAACATTTGCGAAACATATGCGAAACATATGCTGCACATTTGCGGCACATAAAAAGCAAAACTTAATATTTAATTTATACTTTTAATATTTTTTTTCAAAAAAATATTAAAAGTATAAATTAAATATATATATGGTCAATAAAGCTCTTTTGGTTGGTATTAATTATTTAAATGATAGTAAACATAGATTAAATTCTCCCATTAATGATATTACTATTGTAAAGCATTTTTTAATTCATTATTGTAATTATCAAGAAGAGGATATACTTGTTTTAAGTGATTCTCCGAAGGAAAAAGAAAATGCCAGTTTTTTTAATATTGTCAAACATATTAAACTGTTGGGTAAAGAAATGACGTCACAAGACTTTTTATTTATGTATTTTAGTGGTCACGGAGGTAGTATAGTTGATGGCAGCGGCGATGAGGCTGATAGAAAAGATGAAATTTTTTTACCACAAGATTGGCAAATCAGTTATATTTCTGATGACTTGTTCAATTCTTTATTAAAATCATTTAAATGTAAAATATTTTTGATGTTTGATTGTTGTAATTCCGGAACAATGTGCGATTTGAAATATTCATATAATGTTAAAGATTTTATGTCTACTGATTATTTACGATATGATAATAAAGATTCTGCTGATATTATTTGTGTTTCATCATGTGGTGAAAATTCAAAATCATATGAAAAATATATTACTGAAAATATGATAAATTCTGATAAGAATAAATTCTACGGGGAATTTACTATCTTTTTTCTTCATATGTTAAAGGCTTATTTAGAAGAAAATCTGACATTTGATAATTTTACATATAACGATATGATTAATTTAATGAATTATTATGTATATCCTTTAGATGAATCAAAAGATTTAACAATTTCACAGAAAATAATGCATAGAGCCATTTATAATAAAAATTTAAAACCTCTCGTCGGCTTAAGTTTCAAAGATTCAAAAGATACTAAGTTTTTTAAAAGTCGCAGCGAAGAAGATACAGAACGATTTGAAAGAGAAGGAGCTATAAACACTTTGAAAAGAAAAACAAACTCTTCTCTTTCTTATAAACTTTTGAGACAGAATAGAAAAATTGAATTTTTAGAGAGAAAAAATAAAACACTAGTTGATAGAAATAATAAATTGTTAAGTATCGTCACTTCTATGAACAAAAATTTTAATGTTATTGTCAATTAGTTAGGGGGAGGTTTCCCCCTATGACCCCCATAGTTGGGGGAGGTTTCCCCCTATGACCCCCTTTAGATTAGGGGGAGGTTTCCCCTTAGTTGGTGGAGGTTTACCCCTTAGATTGGGTGTGGGATGTTTATGATTTCTTTGTATAAATTAATTTTTTTTTTTGATATTTATTTATTATACAGATGGCTTTTTTTACTACTAATTGTGTTTTTGGTCAAATCGATACACCAGGTAATAGCACTGCTTATGATTATTCATTAACTGAAAATGAGGTGAAGTATGGTGGCGAAAATCCTTCAGATATTATTAAGATAAATAATGGTAGTGGTTCAGGTAGTGGTTCTACTACTATTATTATTGGTCAATCCTTTGGTGGTGGTGGTAATATTTCATCTACTTTGTCCACCAAATTAAAAGAAATGCTCACAAATTATGTTAATCCTTTTCTTGTTGATGATATTTCAGGAACTGTTCAGACAAATATTACTGGTAGTAACTCTACTCTTTATTATACTACAATTGATGATTTTGGTGATTTTGCTCCAGCTGTTGGAACAAATCAAAATACTTGGACTGATAATGAACTTATCTCTTCTTTTGCTTTATCGACACTCGGTGTCATTAATCGTGGTTTATTATTATATTTAGATAATCAAGATTTACAAGTTCAAGTAACTACTATTGCTGACCAAATTCGAAATGAATTAGAACCAAAACTTGTTTCACAGCAAGCTGGTATTATGCTTGATATTAATACTGTTGCTAAAATTGATTTGCGTTATGTTTTCTATGTTGAAAAATATGGTCCTCCTGTAGCAGGTATTTTTGATCCAATTAAATTGGCTGAATTCGTTTAATTTTTTTATGTTTTTTATATGTTTTTTGATTTTTACAAAATCAAAAAACATATAAAAAACATAAAAAAATTAAAAAAAAACATAAAAAAATTAAAATAATATTAAAATAATTAACTGTTTTATTTATAATGAGTTTTTATAAAAAGGTTGATAATATTATTGTCGATTTAAAAGATATTAATAAAATGTATTTTTCTCTCCACAATAGAAATAAAATTCTTGTTCGTGAAAGAAAATATGAAAGTAAATATAATGATGGCGGCGGTGCTGGCGGCGGTGCTGGTGCTGCTGGTGGCGGTGCTGGTGCTGCTGGTGGCGGTGCTGGTGCTGGCGGTGCTGATGTTGATGCGGTGGATATGCCGCCAGCTGGTTTGAGTGGTGAAAATCGTAATAATCATCATAGATATTGGGTTAGAAGCCTTCGTTCGAGATTTTATTAAACTTTTTTTTTAAATTAATATTTTCTTCTTGAAATTGTTTTAGCTGTTCTTTTAGTTTTTTTATTTCATTTAAATAAATATTTTTTTTATTTTTTGAAAACCAACTACTTGTTTCTTTATCAAATTCATAATCTTTATAATTATTAAAAGTTTGCGGTGCTCTTTCTATTGTTTTTATAATATGTTCAAATATTTCAACTGTCAAAGGTTCTTGTTCTTCCTTGGTTTCTTCCTTGGTTTCTTCCTTGGTTTCTTCATTATATTTATTAACTAATTCTTCAGTTGTAATACCATAAGTTTCATTTTTAATAATTTTTGAAATAAGTTTATAGTTAATTTCATTGTTTTCAATCCAGGAAATTATAGACATTTTATTTATTGTATATTATTTTTTATATGTTTTTTATAGAAAAAACATATAAAATGTAATAAAAATCAATTTTAAATTGATTTTTTATTACATTTTATATGTTTTTTCTATACAAATATAATAAAAATATAATAAGAAATATAATACAAATATAATAAATAATGCAAAATATAAACAATATTTTTGACGAAAGTATTTGGAACAATTCTCTTTTGAATGACGCTCTTTCAAGTTCTGCTATTGAAGGTGCATTTAACACCTCTACAACTGTTTCTGGAAATATAGACAGTAATGTTGACCTTTCTGGTAATTTCATTGATAATAACCAAGCTTCTAATGTCGAACAACCTCAAATATATCAAGATAATGGAAATATTGAACCAATAAACATTTCTCAAAATTCAGATTTCGATGATGATTTGGATTCTATTGAACAAGATATAATGGATGAATTGGCTGAAGAACAAAAAATAGAACAAGAAAACATAGAAGAAAAATTTGATGAAGATAATTGTAGCGATTGTTCGATTTGTTATAAAAAACTTAATATTGACAATATTGTTAATACAATGTGTGGACACCAATTTTGTAAAAAATGTTTCTTTCGATGGATGAAACAAGGTGTTACTTGTCCTATGTGTAGGAGAAATTTTGTTTCATTACAAAAATGGTATGAAAATAATGATATTGAACAAGAAATTAATAATAATATGGTGTTAGCAAATAAATTGCAAATAGAAAGTGTTGTTTTGTCAAAACAATGTAGACAACTTTATAAAGAAAAAAAGGATTTGATGTTTTGGAATGATTTAAATATTAAAAGACAAATTTCTTTAAAAAAACAAATTAATTATACTGAAGGTTTTATACATGGATTAAAAGATGATTTATTAGATGATTCAAATAAATTTAAAAATGAATCATATATGAATACCCCTTGGTTTCAAGGTTTTACAAAAGGATATTGGAAAAAAAATAACATTGAAAAAAATATAAAAAAAAGAAAAAAAAAGAAAAAAAAAAATAATTTAAAAATTGATGAAGATATGGTTGATGAAGATATGATTGATGAAGATATGATTGATGAAGATATGGTTGATGAAAATATGGTTGATGAAGATATGGTTGATGAAAATATGGTTGATGAAGATATGGT
>MDSV01032519.1_pt1 | contig 10653 bp, 8 predicted proteins | sample 810851 | NCBI WGS metagenome assembly MDSV01 (sample SAMN05326640, study PRJNA326480) | marine metagenome | isolation source: seawater | place: Atlantic Ocean: North East | collected 2012 | reverse complement strand
TAAAAAATTAAATTCAGACTTAAAGTAATTGTTTTTATTGATTTCTAATCTTCTTAATGTTTCCTCCTTTAGTAAAACAAAAAAATGTAACTGAGTAATAAAAAATTGATAAAAACTTTTGGAGGTTCTATTAAAATAATCATAAAGATACCTACTTGTAGATTTTGATCTATTTTGGGAGTATAAAATTTGAAGAATTTTAACTCTTATATGTCTCCTGTTTAACATACTAATGAACCTATAACAAAAGTAAAGTTTATTTGTGAATAAATCTTCGAATTAAAATTATCTTTGAAATAGATTTTATGAAATCTCTAAACTATTTAAACAAATTTTTTTTTAAATACAGGCTTAGAATATTAATTGGAATATTAATAACAATCATTGCGAGATTTTTTGCTCTAGTTGGCCCAAATTTGATTGGGGACTCAATTACAATAATAGATAACTATTTAAGCAATGGGGGTGATCCGACGATTATAAGAAAAAGCCTTATGAAGAATATCTTATTCATTGTTGGTGCTGCCGTTCTGGCTGGTGGGTTTACTTTCATTATGAGACAAACACTTATAAATGTTTCAAGGTTTATTGAATTTGATTTAAAAAATGAAATTTTTCAAAAGTACCAAGACCTAGATTTAAGTTTTTATAAAAAGAATAGAGTTGGAGACTTGATGAATAGAATAAGTGAAGATGTAAGTAAAGTAAGAATGTATGTTGGTCCTGCCTTGATGTATTCAATAAATACAATTACACTTTTTATTATAATAATTTCATATATGCTCAGCATTGATGTCAAATTAACACTGTACACCATTACTCCATTACCCTTTCTCTCAATCATTATATATAAACTCAGTAAAAAAATTAATATAAAAAGCCTCAGGGTTCAAGAATCACTTTCAAAACTAACGACGATTGCTCAGGAATCTTTTAGCGGAATTTCAATTATTAAATCATACACTATAGAAAATGAGTTAAATAAACATATCGAGGATATATCATTTGAAACTCAAACAAGACATGTTGATTTAGCAAAGTTTCAAGCCTGGTTTTTACCCATGATGGTTTTATTGATTGGAATGAGCAATATTTTAGTTATTTATATTGGTGGCAATCAATTTATCAGTGGTAAAATTGAATTGGGGATACTAGCTGAATTTATAATTTACGTTAATATGCTTACATGGCCAGTAGCTACAGTTGGTTGGGTAACCTCAATTGTACAACAAGCGGAGGCTAGTCAAGCTAGAATTAATCAGTTTTTAAAAGAAAAAATTAATATTATTAGCAGAAACTCAGAACTGAAAAAAATTAAAGGTGATTTAGAATTTGACAATGTCAATTTTATGTATGTTGAAACTAATATAAAAGCACTATCTAATATTAGTTTTAACCTTGAAATGGGTAAATCTTTGGGTGTAATAGGACCTGTTGGCTGCGGTAAGTCAACACTACTTGAACTAATTGTCAGGAATTATGATCCTCAATCTGGTAAAGTTTTAATTGATAGTATTGACTTGAAAAGTCACAACAAAAAAAACATAAGAGATTACATTTCTTATGTTCCTCAAACAACTTTTCTCTTTAGCGACACAATAAAAAACAACATACGATTTGGAAATAATAATGCAAATAATATTGAAATAAAGAAATATGCGAAAATTTCATGTATAGATAATGAAATTGAGAAATTTCCAATGAAATATGATTCTATTTTAGGTGAAAGAGGAATAAATTTATCAGGGGGTCAAAAACAAAGGATTGCTTTAGCTCGTGCACTAATAAAAAAACCTAAAATTTTACTGTTAGATGATTGTTTATCAGCTGTAGATGTTAAAACTGAAAAGGAAATTTCAAATAATCTTCAAAATCAATTAGAAAATATATCCAAAATAATTATCAGTCAAAGAACATCCACCCTAAAAAATTGTGACAAAATAATAGTCATGAACGATTCTAAAATTATTGAGACTGGTACTCACGATGAATTAATAAAAAATACTAAGGGTTATTATTATCAAATAAATTTTAAACAAAATAAAAAAACCCATTAAGATTTTGTCGATTTTACTTTTTTAACCATTTTTGGTAGAAATAATTAAAAATGGAAGAAAGTAAACAGCATCTAAATGAAGATATATTTTCTAAGGTTGTTAGGGCTGGTAGAAGGACATATTTTTTTGATGTACGATCAACTAAGGCAGGAGACTATTACCTAACAATTTCAGAAAGTAAAAAATTTACCAACGATGATGGAACATTCTACTTCAAAAAACATAAAATATATCTTTACAAGGAAGACTTTGAAAATTTTTCAAATGTTCTAGCTGAGATGACGAAATTCATTATAGATGAAAAAGGCGATGAGGTCATAAGTGAGATACATGATAAGGATTTTAAATCAAAATCTGAGGAAAATAGAGATATAGAAAATAAATCTAAAGAGGAAGGTGATAAAAAAAGTAATGAAGTAGAGTTTGAAGATATTTAAATTTTCATAAAAATCAATTATTAACTTTCCGAATACCAGAATTTCGGCTTAAACTTAAAATTTTAAAAATGGCCAGAACACCATCCAACATGATTGAGTTAGGATCAGATCTTCCTGATTTTGAACTAATTAACACCATTGATAACCAATTATTCAATAACAAAATATTAAATTTAAAGCTGGGAACACTGGTAATGTTTATTTGTAATCATTGTCCTTTTGTAGTTCATATCCTTGACGAAATAAATTCAATTTCAAAATTTTACGAAGGCAAAATTAATATAGTTGCGGTAAGCAGTAATGACGTTGATAATTACCCCCAAGATTCCCCAGAGATGATGAAAAAATTAGCTTCAAATAAAAAATTTATTTTTCCTTATTTATATGATGAATCTCAAAATGTGGCTAGATTATTTGATGCTGCATGTACACCAGATTTCTTCTTATATAATAAAGAAAAAAAATTAGTATATAGGGGTCAATTAGATGACTCTAGACCTGGTAATGAATTAGAAATTACTGGAAGTGACCTAAGAAATGCGATTGACTGTATGCTTAAAAGCATAAAAAATATATCAATTCAAAAACCAAGTATAGGATGCAATATTAAATGGAAAAACTCATGATGCATGTTTTGAATAAAAATATAATCTAAATAAAGCTAAGTCATCAGTTTCGTAATCATCTGAAAATTCATTAACAACTTCATCAAGTGAGTCATGCTTTAAATCAGAAAAAAATTCACTTAATTCATCTATAGAGTCATGATCAAAAATTTCATTAATTAAATATGTTAAATCTAATTTAGTTCCTGAGAATATAATTGTTTCTAACTCACTCAGAACTTCTTTATATGAAATTTTCTTTGAATCAGCAATTTCATGAATTGAAAGTTTTTTGTCGACGGATTGAATAATAAAAAGTTTGGTAAGCGAATTTGAACCAGTTGATTTAATTACATTATCATGAACATCCTCTATTTTATTTTTTTTTATATAATTACTTATCAAAACCATAAACGTTTCTCCGAATTTTTTTGCTTTACCCTCGCCAACTCCGTTAATTGAAGAAAGTTGCTCAATTGATGTTGGATATTTAAAACACATTTCTTCAATTGAAGAATCCTGAAAAATTGCAAAGGGGGGTAAATTATATTTTTTAGACATAGAAATTCTTTCATTTTTAAGTATGTTAAGGAGCTCATTGTCAGCAATCAATGTATTTTTAGACTTATTTGTTTCTTTAGTATGCTCACCAGAGTAATCGTGATCGGTAGACATCATAATTGTGTGTGGTTTTATTAAAAACTCTTGTCCAATATCTGAAATTTTGAGAACACCGTAAGTCTCAATATTTTTAAACAAAAGCTTTTCCACAATCATTTTTCTGAGAACAGATTTCCAAAAGATAATCCCTTCATTAATTCCAAACCCATAAAATTTATTATCAATCAAATTATGAGACCTGATTAAAGCCGTCTCAGATCCTGTAATAAAACTTGAAATATCTTTTTGTTTATAATTCTCTTTTAATTCTTTAATAGTACTCAAAACCTTTAAAATTTCAAATTTAATATCCTTTTTTTCTTTAACATCAACCGAATTGTCATCCATTTCACTACCAGCACCACTAATTTCATCGTAATCTTCTCCAAAATAATTAAGCAAGTATTTCCTCCTCGACATCGATGTTTCACAGTATGCAGCAACATCTTCTAATAAAGATAAACCCTGTTCTTTTTCTGAGATGGATTTTGAAGCTAAAAACTTTTCTAACTTTTCTATGTCACTGTAGGAGTAAAAAGCTATGCAACGTCCTTCTCCACCATCTCTTCCCGCTCTTCCAGTTTCCTGGTAGTAGGATTCTATCGATTTAGAAATATCATAATGTATGACATACCTGATGTCTGGTTTATCAATACCCATTCCAAAAGCAATTGTAGCAACTATTACATCAGTATCTTGCATAAGGAATTGATCCTGATTGGATGACCTAACTTTCGGTTCCAAACCAGCATGGTAAGGAAGAGCCTTAATGTCATTAATTTGAAGCAGTTTAGATAATTCATCTACTTTTTTTCGAGACATACAGTATATAATACCAGACTTTGAATCATTAGATTTAATAAATGAAATGATTTGCTTGTCAATACTACTATCTTTTTTTCTTATCTCATAAAATAAATTTGGTCTATTAAAAGATGATTGAAATAATTTATGATTTTTTAAATTTAGATTTTTTAGAATATCATCTCTAACTTTAGGAGTTGCAGTTGCAGTCAATGCAATCTTTTTAAGCCCAGGATTTATTTTATTACATGTATCCGAAATGTTTCTGTAATCAGGCCGAAAATCATGTCCCCACTCTGAAATACAATGAGCTTCATCAATTGCAACAAATGAAACAGTTTGATCTTTAAAAAATCTCATATTACTTTCTTTGGCAAAAGACTCAGGAGAAATATAAACCAACTTTGTTGTACCATTAATTATATTTTCTCTCACATATTTTTTTTCTGTTTGTGATAGTGATGAGTTATATACGCTGGCAATATTTTTTTTTTCAAATAAAGCATTCAAAACATCCACCTGATTTTTCATCAATGCGATAAGTGGGGAAATAATAATTGCAATTCCTTTCATGTATAAAGCTGAAATTTGATAACAAAGTGATTTTCCACCGCCTGTTGGCATTATAACCACTGTATCATTGCCTGAAACAAGAGACTCAATTATATCATACTGTTTTTCTCTGAAACTGGTAAAACCAAAGTGCTGTTGTAATAAGTTTGAAAGATCTGACTTTAGGTTCATTGTATGCCAAATAAGGTATATTTGTACCTTTATATTAAATATAAACTAATTAAAAACCAGAGTCATTTATAATTTTAACAAGTTTTGAACAATATCAACATAAAAAAAATAGCACAAGATGTAATTAAAATTCAGCAAAGCTCAATCGAAAATTTAAATGTAAACAGCACAAATGATTTAATTAGGACGATTGAATATTTAAACGAACTAGATGGGAAAATTGTAGTTACTGGAATTGGAAAAAGCGCAATTGTTGCAATGAAAATTGCGGCAACACTCAATTCTACAGGATCACCATCTGTTTTTATGCATGGATCTGATGCATTACATGGCGATATGGGAATTATTTCAACTAATGATTCAGTAATTATTATCTCCAAAAGTGGTAATAACTCAGAAACTATAGAGCTTGTTAAAAATTTGAAAAAAAATAAAATTGATATAGTTGGATTGAGTTCGGATAGAGATTCATTTCTTGGAAAAAACTCTAAATATCTAATTCATACTCCAATAGAAAAAGAAGCCTGCCCACACAACTTAGCTCCAACTACAAGTTCAATAATACAAATGCTAGTTGGAGATATAATTGCAATTTCTTTAATGAAATTGAAGAATTTTGATGAAAAATCATTTGCAAAGTTTCATCCGTCCGGATCGTTGGGTAAAAAACTAACCTTAACTGTCGCAGATATTCTAGATATTGATTTAAAACCAATGGTTTCAATTGATGATACATTTAAGCAAGCAATTGATGAAATCTCATCAAAAATGTTAGGAGCAACAGTGGTTATGAGTGAAAAAAAAATAGTCGGAATAATTACTGATGGTGATGTAAGAAGAATTCTTAGTAACCACAAAGACCCATTATCTTTAAAAATTAATTCTTTAATAAAAACCCCGCCACTTTTTGTAGACCATCAGTGCTTAGCCACAGACGCTTTAAGATTAATGAATTCAAAAAAGATTTCTCAATTAATTGTTATTAAAAAAAATAAATATTTAGGCATGATTCATATCCATCAAATTTTAAAATCAGGAATATAATATGGCGACTGTTGACCCTAATGAAATGTCTTTTTTGGACCATCTTGAAGACCTGAGATGGCATATTTTGAGAGCTATAATGGGAATTGTTTTTGCTGGTTCAATTGCATTTATATTTAAAGACTATATTTTTGACAATATTATTTTTGGTCCAAAAGACCCTAATTTTATTACTTATAAATTACTTTGTGAATTCTCTAACCTAATTGGTTTGAATGATAGCTTTTGTATAACGGAATTACCATTCAGAATTCAAAGTAGAACAGTTTCTGGACAATTTTCAGCTCATATAATGACATCAATCGCAGCAGGATTTGTTGTTTCATTTCCCTACGTTTTGTACCAATTTTGGAGTTTTATAAGTCCAGGTCTCTACAGTAACGAAAAGAAATATGCAAAAGGGTTTATTTTTATTTCAAGTCTATTATTTTTTATAGGAGTATCATTTGGCTACTATGTTGTTTGTCCGTTATCAATCAATTTTTTAGGAAATTACTCTGTTAGTCAAGAAGTTTTTAACGATTTTGATTTGAGTAGTTATATATCACTGGTCAGAGCTTCAGCACTTTCATCAGGTATTATTTTTGAACTTCCAATAATAATTTATTTCTTAACGAAAGTCGGCTTAGTAACCCCTGAAATTTTGGTAAAATATAGAAAATATGCTTTGGTTTTTGTTCTAATTCTTGCTGCAATAATTACTCCTCCAGATGTTGCTAGTCAAATAATTGTAGCAATTCCAATTTTAATTTTATACCAAATAAGTATATATATTTCAAAATTTGTTTTAAAAAATAAATGATTTTAAAAACATCAAATATTATCAAAGAATACAAAAGCAGAAAGGTTGTTGACAATGTCAACATAGAGGTTTCGCAAGGTGAGATTGTAGGATTACTGGGTCCAAATGGAGCAGGAAAAACAACATGTTTTTATATGATGGTTGGTTTGATTAAATCAGATTCGGGATCAGTCTTATTAGACGATAATAATATCTCCAATAAACCTATGTTTGAAAGGGCAAAACTTGGGATAGGATATTTAGCCCAAGAAGCTTCAGTTTTTAGAAAATTAAGTGTAGAAGATAACATTAAAGCAGTTTTAGAAATTGGTAGTCTGTCAAAAATTGAACAGAATAAAAAACTTGAGGAACTGATTGAGGAGTTTAGCTTACAAAAAGTCAGAAAAAACAGAGGTGATTTACTTTCAGGTGGTGAAAGAAGAAGGACAGAGATTGCAAGAGCATTGGCAACAAACCCAAAGTTCTTACTTCTTGATGAGCCTTTTGCCGGTGTTGATCCTATTGCGGTTGAAGAAATTCAAAAAATAATTTTTCAACTAAAAAACAAAAATATTGGAGTTTTAATCACTGATCATAATGTTCAAGAAACACTAGCGATTACTGACAAAACATATTTAATGTTTGAAGGATCTATTTTGAAAGATGGTAAGCCAGAGGATTTGGCGAAAGACAAAGTTGTTAGGAAGGTCTATTTAGGACAAAATTTTATATTTAGAAAAAATAGATATAATGATTTACAAAAGTAAATTAAAAGAGTTGTTTACAGGATCCTTTATTGAAGCACAAAAGATCAGTACCATCCTTGAAGATTTTAATATAAAATATATAATTCAGGATCAAAAAAAATCTGCAATTTTGGCTGGGTTTGGTGTAACCAATTTATTTTATACTCACAGATTACTTGTTTATGAAAATGATTATGAACTTGCCTTAAAGATTTGCAAAAATTAAAAATCTAGTTTAGTTTGATTATTTACTTCATCTGTATCTTCGTTTAAATCAATTTTTTCATCTACAACTTCAATGTTATTCAAATCATTAACTGGGGGTTGATATGGAATTGGTTCAAGTTTATTAATCAATTTAATTTCTTTTTGATCAAGTTGGTTCCCTTTAGCCTTTAATCCTTTTACAGCGATATAACTTGATATATCAATTTTTTTACTTTCAATAGATTTATTTTTGTATACAATCTCGATCATTGGTTTCCAGTCTGTTAAAACTATTTCTGTTATTATATCTTTTGATTTTTCAATGTAATTTTGTGTTCCTTTTGTAACTCCAATAATAAATCTTTTAATAAAATATTTTTTCTTTTTTAGATTATTATATATGATTGTGACAGGTTTAACTCTATCTAATTTTTCAAGTATTATCATGTCTTCAGGAAAATGCATGTTTAGGTCAGGTTTAACAATCTTAAATGCACCAGATTGTTGGAAAATAATTAAATCATCGTCTGCCTTAAACTCACCAAGTAATTCACCTCTGTCATCAACATTTATTCTTTGAACTGTTTCATCAAACCAAATTTTTCTGGGTTTCAAAGTAGATAAGCCTTGTTCTTTAAAAAGTACCTTCTTTACTGTATACTTTGATACTATATTTCCCTTAACAGATCTACCTTTTATCGATAGATCAGCAAAATCTAAATCCCATTTCAGTTTTTTTATTGAGCCCGACTGTCTTAAAACTATAGTTACTGTCTCAGCTTCACCATTAGGATTTGAGGTAAAATGAAGAACATTTGTTTTAGGGTGTTCAGAAGTCAAATTATATACCTTGTCTCTTGTAGCCCCAGTCACATTGAATCTTTTGATATATGTTATGCCAGTTTTACCATCTCTGTATATCATATTATAGATTGTTCTAGAATCTCGTTTTTTAAATACAGCAACATGTTCAATTCCTTTTTCAATGAACTTCTTGTTTTCGACTCTGCTTACAATCATATTACCCTTCTTTGTAAAAACAATAATGTCATCAATGTCAGAACACTCCTCTACATACTCTTCTTTACGAAGCGATGTTCCTATAAAACCCTCCAATCTATTAACATAAAGTCTCGCATTTTTTACAACAACTTTTTTGACATCAACATCATCAAAAATTTTAATTTCGGTTTTTCTAGCTCTATTCTTTCCGTATTTTAATTTTAAATCTTTAAAATATTTGATTGCAAAATCATTTAAATTGTCCAAATCATGATTTGTCTTTTTTATTTCATCCTCAATCTGTTCTATTTTTTTATCTGCTTTATCAATATCAAACTTTGAAATCCTTTTAATTTTAATTTCAGTTAACTTAATTATATCGTCTTTGGAAACTACTTGTTTCAGTAATTTCAAATAAGGGTTTAGGCCATCTTTTATTGCATCAAGCACTGATTCCCAAGAATCTTTATCTTCAATCAGTCTGTAAACTCTTTTTTCAATGAATATTTTTTCAAGCGTAGATGAATGCCACAATAAATTTAATTCCCGTAATTTATTTTCTAATTCTTTTTTGAGTAATTCTTTGGTATTGAGTGTTGATTTAATCAGCATATCTGAGACACCAGTAAAAAGTGGTTTATTATTTTCAATAATGCAGCCTAAAGGGGAAATTGAAACCTCACAATTAGTAAAAGCAAAAAGTCCATCTATTGTTTTGTCAGGGGAAACACCTGAGGGCAGGTGAATTAAAATTTCAACTTTTGAAGCTGTATTATCTTCAATTTTCTTCACTTTTATTTTTCCCTTATCATTAGCTCTTAATATGGAATCAATAAGAGAGCTGCTTGTTGTTGTGTAGGGTATTTGAGTTATAACCAAAGTGTTTTTATTTAGCTGGTTAATTTTTGCTCTAACTTTGATCCTACCACCTCTTTTTCCATCATTATAGCTTGTTATATCAATAACTCCCTCAGTAGGGAAATCGGGATATAATTGAAACTTTCTTCCCTTCAAGCATTTTATTGATGCATCAATTAGTTCAACAAAATTATGAGGAAGTATTTTTGTTGATAATCCTACAGCAATTCCTTCAGCACCTTGAGCCAGAAGTAAGGGAAATTTTAAAGGAAAATTTACTGGTTCTTTTCTTCTCCCATCATATGATAATTGCCAATTTGTGATTTTAGGGCTATAAATAACATCAAGTGCAAACTGAGAAAGCCTTGCTTCAATATAACGTGATGCTGCTGCAGAATCACCAGTTAAAATGTTGCCCCAATTTCCTTGTGTATCAATTAGTAAATCTTTTTGTCCAATCTGTACAATTGCATCTGATATACTTGCATCACCATGCGGATGATATTGCATTGTATGTCCAACAATATTTGCAACCTTGTTAAATCGCCCATCATCCAAATCTTTCATAGAATGTAAAATTCTTCTTTGCACTGGTTTTAAACCATCCTCAATGGCTGGAACTGCTCTCTCAAGTATTACGTAAGAAGCATAATCAATAAACCATTCCTTGTACATTCCAGAAATTGGAACTAAAAAATCATCTTTTTC
>MDSV01103779.1_pt1 | contig 10654 bp, 10 predicted proteins | sample 810851 | NCBI WGS metagenome assembly MDSV01 (sample SAMN05326640, study PRJNA326480) | marine metagenome | isolation source: seawater | place: Atlantic Ocean: North East | collected 2012 | reverse complement strand
TAAAAAAACGGCACTATAAGAATAGTGCCGTTATAAGATAAAAAATTATCTAATTAAAATGACATATTTGCACCGATGTACCATGCAGATCCATCAGTAGTATCGTTAACACCTTCATCTGAAGAGTCAACATCTGTGTATCCAAGATACGCAGTTACACCAGAAGCTACAGCATATGAAACACTTGCAGAAGTTTTTTCATAAGAGTCTTCAGTTGTTCCAGCTGTACCTAGGGTATGACTGTCTTGACCTTCACCAGAAGTTACACCAACGTTGAAAGTTAAGTCGCCAGATACATATTTAACACCAGCTTTCATAACTTCACCATCAACTTCAGTGTTGAGTGATTCAGTAGTTGCTTGAGAAACAATATCATCACCATCAGCATAACCAACAGCAACAGTTAAGTCTCCAGTAACTGCACTAACACCTACATGCATACCACCTTCATCACTGTTTGCAGCAGTTCCAGTTTTTCCACCTTCAGATTGAGAGAAACCAGCACCAACAGTAACAGCAGAGTCACCTAGATCAGTTACATAAGTACCACCAATCGCATAGTGACCATCTCTTGTGTAAGTCGCACTATTGTTAGACCCATCATCAGAAGAGAATGAGAATGACATGTTAAGACCGTCAGCAAGGAAGTCATCAGCAGTGTGATATTCAACACCATAAACTGTACCAGCTGTAGCAAAGTCCAAACCAGTTGGTGCTTTGTTTGTAGTAGTTACAGTTACACCTTCAGAACCAGCTGAAGCAGGAACTGAGATGTCATGTGAACCAGATGCGTTACCAGCATTTAGTACGTCTAATTTAGATCCATCAGTAAACTCTAAAGTGAAACCAGCATCAGTGTCACCACTTGCACCGTTTTCATTCATAAGCATAAAGCTAGATGAAATTGTCATTCCACCATCAGTAGTTTCTGATAATGACACTGTAAAATTGTTGTCATTGATCTGAGCTCTTGTGTCAGTTCCACCAGTTGGTGAATCAAACTCAAGACCAGTTTGGTGGTTACCACTCATAGTAGCTTCTACAGCTTGTGCAACTGAAGCCGCACCTAAAGTAGAAACTAAAGCAGTTCCCATTAATAGTTCTTTTTTCATAATTACTCCTTTTGAGTTAATGAATATTCATTAAATGTAAGCAACTAAACTTACATTAGATGGGTATTTAATAAAAAATTGAATAAAATTCAAAAAAAGCATAGAAAACAAAATGATTATTTTAATAAGTGTTGTTTTTTTACAACAATAAAAAATATGTTTAATATTAAAAAATACGCTGAAATTAGGGAATTTATTGAAAAAAACGATAAATCAAGCCAAATAATTGCAATTTCCAAAAATCACCCAAAAGAGAGCATAATAAAAGCAATTAACTCAGGTGTTAAAATATTTGGAGAAAATAGGGTTTTGGAAGCTAAATCTAAATTTTTTGAATTAAAACAAGAATATCCTGAGTTAGAATTACATTTAACTGGACCACTACAGTCAAATAAAGTCAAATTAGCAACATCCCTATTTGATGTTTTTCATACTTTAGATAGAGAAAAAATAGCCAGAGAATTTTTTAAATATAAAAACAATTTAACTAATAAAAAAATATTTATTCAAGTTAACACCGGTCAAGAGAAAAACAAAAGTGGAGTTTTCCCTAAAGAACTAAATGATTTTAAAAAATATTGTACAAATGATATGAGTTTAAAAATTTACGGACTTATGTGTATCCCACCTGTTGAGGAAGATCCCTTGTATCATTTTAATCTTTTGCAAAATTTGGCTAAGGAAAATGATCTTAATAAATTAAGCATTGGAATGAGTAACGATTATAAAATTGCCCTTCAACTAAATCCTACTTATATTAGATTGGGAACAGTGTTATTTGGAAACAGGCAATGATAAAAAAAATAAATATTTATTCTAACTCGGACTCAAACAAATTTTTTACTCAATTATTTCCAGATTTATTAATCGATTTTAAAAATATTAGTGATTTGTTTAATATTAAAAATTTGAATGATGGGGGAATAGTTTTTATTAACAATATTGAAGATTTAGTGAAAATTAATTTTGAAAAACTTTACCAAGAATTTTTGTTTTTTTCTAATATCCCGATAACCAAAGATATTAAGAAAAAAAATATAACTTTTGTTAAATCACCCATATTTTTAGGGCAAATTAAAAGCGAAATTAAAAAATATTTAGTTAACAAATCTACCAAGTTCAAAAATATTGAATTGATAGACAGAAAACTAATCAATATTGTTAACAACAAATCTTGTTACTTAACTGATATTGAATACGAAATACTTTTGTATCTAATAACTTCAAAAGACTGTAGCAAAGAATATATAAAAAAAAATATTTTAATGATAAAATCTTCACTAATAACAAACTCACTTGACAGCCATCTTACAAGAATTAGAAAAAAACTCGATGGATTAAATACTGAAATAAAAATTAAAACAAATAATGATAATTTAACTATTTTTACTAATTAAAAAAAGTCGGATTAATAAGTTTAAAAAAATTTTTATCAAACTCTCTATTATGGCTATGACCAAAAATAGATAAAGTTAAGTTACTATCGCCAATAAGCAATTCAATTTTCCTTATTAAAAGAGGTTTGTTTTCAAAGTGAAGTTTTAATTTGTAAATTTCATCTCGATTGGTTCCATTTGTTTCTATTAAAATATTGTTATCTTCGTAAATTAACTCTGAATTCTTAAAAAAGCTAGGGTTATTGAATATTTCAAAAAAAAACCAGGCAGATGTATTTTTTGGATCAAAAAACTCATCTTCATCAAGATCATAATTGTAATACATAGCTTTTGATTTATCCAATATAATTAATATTTTGGAAGGGGTATAATAATCAACTCTCACTCTATTCATTCCAATTGAAATTTCTCCCTCACTTAAATTAAATCCATCATTTTGTATAAAAGATACAGAAAAACTATCTAGTCCATTTAGGTAATTTATTATTTCTTCATTTTTTGGAAATGCACTTTTTAGAAAAAGAAAATTTAGACAAAGTATAAATACAAAAAAAAATAATTTATTCTTTTTTAAGAACATGTCTTTTTCCCGCATTGTTTGCTTCTGTAATTATTCCATCCTCTTCCATTTTTTCAATAATCCTTGCTGCTCTATTGTAACCAATTTGCAAATATCTTTGTATAAAACTTGTAGAAACTCTTTGTTGTTTAATAATTATTTCAACTGCCTTATTGTACAATTCATCTTTGTTATCAGAAACCAAATCATAACCACTATTTTGAATAGTGTCTGTTTCAGCCAAAGAAATTTCTTTTTTATAATCAAAAGTTGCTTGTAATTTGATTGAATTTACAACTTTCTCAACTTCATTTTCAGAAACATAGCCACCATGTAATCTTTTTATACTTCCACCATTTTCTAACAATAACATATCACCACTTCCTAGTAGTTGCTCGGCACCCATTTCATTTAATATAGTTCTGCTATCAAACTTACTTGCTACTTTATAACTAATTCTACTTGGAAAATTAGCTTTTATTGTTCCGGTAATAACATCGACACTTGGTCTCTGAGTTGCAGTAATTAAGTGAATGCCTGAAGCTCTTGCCATCTGAGCTAACCTTTGAACTAGAGACTCAACTTCCTTTCCAGCAACCATCATTAAATCTGCCATTTCATCAATAACAACAACTATAAAAGGCATTTTTTCTAGTGGTATTTCTTTTTTTTCAACTATTGGTAATTTAGTATCACTATCAACACCTGTTTGTACCTCTCTGTATAACTTTCTACCGCTTGATATTGTTCTTAAAACTTTGTTGTTGTAAGATTCAATATTTTTTACATTAACAGAACTCATTAACTTGTATCTATTTTCCATTTCCTTAACAACCCACTTAAGAGCAAATACAGCTTTTTTAGGATCTGTTACCACAGGTGTTAAAAGGTGAGGAATGTCTTCGTAAACACTTAACTCTAACATTTTTGGATCAATAAGTATTAATTTACAGTCATTAGGTTTAAATTTATAGAGAATACTTAGTATCATTGTATTGATACCAACTGACTTTCCAGAACCAGTTGTTCCAGCAATAAGTAAATGAGGCATTTTTTCTAAATCAGCAAATACTTTTTCTCCAGATATGTCTTTTCCCAGTGCCAATGTTATTGAATCATTTCTAATTTTAAATCTTTCATCTTCAATTAAATCTCCAAATAAAACCCCTTCCCTTTTTGAATTAGGTATTTCAATGCCCAAACTTGTTTTGCCCGGCTGTGATGAAATTCTTGCAGAATAAGAAGACATTGCCCTTGATATATCTTCAGAAAGTCCAATAACCTTGCTAGATTTTATTCCAGCATTAGGTACAAATTCAAACAAGGTTACTATTGGGCCACTTTTATATCCAATTACTTTTCCCTCTACACCATATTCAGCAAGAGTTTTTTCTAACTTTAAAGATGAGTCATTATTTATTTTATCTAGCTCTCTATTAGTATTTTTCTTACTATAAGATTTTATTAATAAATTTTTTGAAGGAAGACTAAATTTCAAAGTATTTTTTTCTACATGCTTGTTTTTTTGTGATAAGCTATCACTAGACTTTTTTAAACCTAGAAAGTTTTTCTTATATATTGTTGGCTCATTTCTAGGTGTTAGGTTTTTTATTTTTTTTGATTTTTTTCTAAACTTAAATAAATCAAATATTTTAAATATAATTTTTATAAACTTTATTACGTAAAATAGTTTTAATAAAAACTTAAACCTTCTTAATTTTATAGAGTAGGAAAAAATAATTGTATAAATGCCTAAAATAAATAAAATTATGTTAAATATAAGATTAAAAAATGAATTATCTAAAAAAGAACTTATAAAATTAAAAATTAAATCTCTAAAAAATAAAGAAATTAATCCAGGGTTTAATTCAAAATAGTTATTAAAAGACAAAGAAACGCTTAATATAATCACTCCAATTAAGTTAGAAATAAACCTAATTAAGATTAAGTTATTCTTAAAACCAAGAATCAACTTCAGCCCTTCTATTAAAATAAATATAGATAAAAAATATGATAATTGTCCAATTATAATTATAGAGTAGCTAGATAAGTAGGCGCCCCCTAAACCAAAAAAATTTTGAATTTCATCACTATTTATACTGTCTGAGAAACTATTAAAGCCAGGATCATTTAAGTTATAGGTAATTAAGCTTCCAAAATAAAAGCTACCAAATATTAATAAAAAAAACCCGCTTAAAAGCTTAATTAAAAATAATCTCAATGAACCATACTTGAACATATAGTTAGATTGTAATACATTTAGATTATGGTAATTCGAAGAAAATTATGAAAGAAATATATTCAAATGTTAATATTATTGGAGGAGGTCTAATAGGGGCTTCTGTTGCCCATTCTTTGTCATTGCTCGGTTTTAAAATAACTATCTTAGAAAAAAACGATAGTTATGACTCAAAAAGATATGAAGATAACAGAACAATTGCTATATCCGAAGGTACTAAAATCTTTCTAGAAGAAATTAATCTTTGGAAAAGTATAAAAAATTTTACACAACCAATTAAAAAAATAAAAGTTATAGATAGAAAAATATCAAACAAACTTGAGTTTGATAATTTTAGAAGAGGTTCTAATTTAGGTTATATTGTAAAAAATAAACATGTATTAAACTGTTTATATAAAAAATTATCGCAAAATAAAAATATAAAAATATTTAACAAATCAAATATTAAAAGTTTTGCAACTAAAGAAGATACAATTATTACATATTTAAAAAATTATTCAATTTTAGCTGATCTAAATATTGCAGCTGATGGAAAAAGTAGTTTTGTTAAAAAATTTTTAAAAACACCTTCGTTTAATAAAAACTATAATAAATCAGCTTTAGTTTTAACTTTTGCACATTCAGAAAACCATAATGGTAACGCTTTTGAATTTTTTTATAAAAATGGTCCTCTTGCAATTTTGCCTATGAAAAGCTTAAATAATGAATTTTTAAGTTCAATTGTTTGGACTGATAATAAGAAATATATAGAGCAAGTCTCAAAACTAAATAATAAAAACCTTGTTTCAATCTTAAACCAGAACACCCAAAATGTTGTTGGTAATATCAACAAAATTATAACAAAAAAAATATTTCCAATTACTGCACATATAAACACAATATTTTATGATAATAGAACAATCTATATTGGAGACGCTGCCCACTCATTTCATCCAATTGCAGGGCAAGGTTGGAACTTAGGAATGAAGGATGTTGAAAATCTATACAACCTTGTTAAAAAGTATAAATCTATAGGCATAGATATTGGAAATATTTCTTTTTGTAAGCAATATCATAGCGATAATTTTTATAACGCCTATAAGCTTTATCAGTTAACCGACAAACTTGATAACATATTTCAAATTCAAAATTCTATTTTTTCTTTTGGAAGATCTGCGGGATTAAGTTTTATTCAAAAAAATAAAAAAATAAATAATATAATTAGTGATTTTGCTATGGGAATTAATTGATAGTTTTGTTTAAAAAATCTCCTGCAAGTTCTAATTCAAGAATTGATTGTAGTTTATTATAGAATTCTAAAAGGTTTTCCGTTTCCAGTAATGCTTGTTTGTCAATATTTTTAAATGGAGAAATCATCGGAATAAATTTTATTATTTGATCTATCTCAATATTTTCAATTTCTTTAATATTTATATTTATTTTTTTTATTTCAATATAATCTTTATATTTTTTTAATAATAAATTCTTTTGTTCTTCTGATATAACGAATTCATCATTCTTATTTTCTATTATATCAGCTTTTACTAATCTAAAATTATATAAAGGATCCAGTTCTTTTAAAACTTTAAAACAATTTGTTCCCTGTAAACTAATTAAATATCTTCCATCTGCTGTTTCATTAAAACTATGTATTTTTCCTATACAACCTATGTCAAATAAATCATCATTTTCATTAGTTTGTATCATTCCAATAAACCTATCTCTGGCTAAAGAATAATTAACCATTTCTAAATATCTGTTTTCAAATATATTTAATGGCAAGCTTGTTCCTGGAAATAAAACTGCACCATTTAAAGGAAATATAGGTAATTCCATTTTAAGAAAACATAATTTGAGAGAGTTTTTTTCTATATTGAATCGTAAATTCATTAGAGTCACCTAAAACACCAAAAAACTCTTTCATTTTTTCTTTTATTATATTTTTGTTTTTTGGATAATTATTTAAGAGTAACTCCATACAATCTTTATAGTTTTGTGCAGAAAAATATTTATTAGCAACTTCTATAATTAAATCTATATCATTTGGTTTTTTTTCTAAATCAATCATTAAATCTTCAATACTGGGGCCTGAAAGATTGCTTTTTATTATTTCTATTTTTTTTATTAATTGTTTTATTTCATCTTTATCACGAGTATCTTTTTCTAAGGCATCAATAAAGGTATCAATCTCTTCAAATTGATTAAGTTCTATAAGGCAATCTAAATAAAAAGTTATTCCTTTAAGTTCTTCAGGGTTTTTGGATATAAATTCTAATAAAACGTCTTTTGTTTCTTCAAACTTATTTTCCGATATGGCGATTTTTATTTGGTCATAAAACTCTGTAAAATCTTCATTTATTTTTGATCCTAAGCACTTTTCTACAAACTCTATTACCTGTTTTTCTGGAAGAACACCCTGGAAAGCATTCACTATTTGCTTATCTTTAAAAGCGTAAACTGTCGGTATTGATTGAATTCTAAGTTGTGCACCAATTTGCTGATTCTCATCAATATTTACCTTAACTAAACTAATTTTATCAACAGTGCTTTTAGCGACTTTTTCCAAAATAGGCGTTAATTGTTTACACGGCCCACACCAAGGTGCCCAGAAATCAACAACAATTAATTTATTTACACTCGCCTCAATTACTTGATCATTAAAATCAGCTTCATTAACATCTATTATATTAGTTTTATCATTCATAAAATATCAACTATACTATAATCATCTAAAGAAAAAATATTAATTTTTTTTTTATTTTCAAGAATGAAATTAATAAAGTCCTTTGTTTTTATTGATATAGTCGTAGTATTTATAAGAGGGTGAAAATTAATTATTTCACTACTAGCTAATTTAGAATCTAAATAAAAAGCCACACTATTTTCTTCATCATTTAATAATGCATAAGGTGAAACAGAGCCAGGCTTTATTCCCAAATATTTTTCTAAATATTTTTCATTAGCAAAAGACAAGTTTTTTGCGTCTATTGATTTAGAAAAACGCTTTAAATCAACACGAGCATTTTCGTCGCAGGTAAAGAGGTAAAAATTATTTTTTTTATTTTTTAAAAATAAATTTTTTGTGTGTGACCCCTTTATTATTCCTCTTAAATTTTCAGAATCTTCTACTGTAAACAAAGGCTTGTGTTTATGAGTTTGAAAATCGAGACCTTTTTCCCTTATTAATTTTAATAAATCTGTTTCTATAAGCATAAATGTTATTATATTTATTTAGAAATAAGGTATTTAAATAATATTAGTAAATTAACAATGAATAAAAAAGCAATAGTAATAGGCGGTGGTTTTGGTGGAATTGCAATAAGCCTTAGATTAAAAAAACTTGGATACGATACAACCCTTATTGAAAAACTCAACAATTTGGGAGGAAGAGCAAGAGTTTTTGAAATTAATGGATATAGGCATGATGCAGGCCCCACTGTAATTACAGCCCCTTTTCTTTTTGACGAATTGTTTTCATTATTTAATAAAAAAAGAGAAGACTACTTAAAATTTATTCCTCTTGAACCCTGGTATAGGTATTATTTCCACGATGGAAAAACTTTTGACTACTGCTCAACGATTGAAAAAACTAATGAGCAAATTAGTAAGTTTGATAGTCGTGATATAAACGGATATAATAAACTTTTAAATCAATCTAAGAAAATATTTGATGTAGGTTTTACGAAGCTTTCAGATAAGCCATTTATTTCTTTTTTTAAAATGCTGGGAGTAATTCCTAATCTGATAATTTTACAAAGTTATTTAACAGTTTCTCAATTAGTAAATAAATATCTTAAAAATCCATATTTAAGAAAAGCTTTTTCGATTCATCCACTTTTAGTTGGAGGAGATCCACACACAACAACATCAATATATGCTTTGATTCATTACTTAGAAAGAAAATGGGGCGTGTTTTTTTGTATGGGAGGGACCGGAAAAATTGTTTCTGAGTTAAAAAAATTAATGACTGACTGTGGAATTAAAATAAAAACAAATACAGAAGTAAAAGAGTTTATCATTAAAAATAACAAAATATCTAAAATTATTACAATCAATGAAGAAATTACAAATTTTGATATCGTTGTATGTAATGCTGATCCACCAATGGTTTATTCTAAATTATTAAAAAAATATAATTTTCAAAGACCGTTTAAAAAAGAAAAAAATTTACTTTATTCGATGGGTCTTTACGTTCTATTTTTTGGAACTAAGAAAAAATATAATAATATAGCTCATCACACTATTTGGATGACAGAAAGATTTAAATCTTTGTTAAATGATATTTTTAAAAATAAAATTCTGTCAGATGATTTTTCTTTATATATTCATAGACCAACAGCAACAGATAAATCATTTGCACCTGAGGGTTGTGATAGTTTTTATGTTTTATGTCCAGTACCAAATCTACAGGGAAATATTAATTGGGACAATGAATCAATTAATCTAAAAGACAGAATTGTTAATGAATTATCTAAAACTATTATGCCAAATTTAGAGGAGACAATTACAGATATATTTTGGATGAATCCAAAGGATTTTGAAAAAGATTATAATTCCATGCATGGATCTGGGTTTTCCATAGCGCCCATTTTTACTCAGTCAGCATGGTTTAGGTATCATAATAAAGATAAAAAAATTAAAAATTTATATTTTTCAGCTGCAGGTGCTCATCCGGGAGCTGGTATACCCGGGGTTCTTTCATCAGCAAAAGTAGTGGAAAATATTATTAAAAAAGAATTAAAGCAGGCGTGAAAGATTTAAAACTTAATTCTTTTCAGGATTTAAAAAATGAAGGTAAGAGTTTTTACTGGGCCAGTTTTTTTCTACCAAGTAAGTATAAAATAAAAGCAGGAACACTGTATTCAATATGTAGATATTTTGACAACATAGCAGATAAAGACAATGAGGATAAATCTATATTTTTAAAAGAATCAATCCAAGAAGTTAAATATGATAAAGAAAATGTTGTTAATATTTTTTTAGAAAAAAATAATATAAACAATTTAATATTTGAAGATCTTATCAATGGTTTAATAAGTGATCAAAAAAAATTTATAATAAAAAATAAAAAAGAACTAATCAAGTATTCTTACCATGTGGCTGGAACAGTAGGTTTAATGATGTCTAAAATTATTGGCGTTAAAAATAAAAAAGCAGCATCGTGTGCAATAGATTTAGGAATTGCAATGCAGCTAACTAATATTGGTCGAGATGTCTATGAAGATGCTAAAATGCAAAGAATTTACTTACCCGCTGAATGGATTCCTAATATAGATTTATCAATGTTAAATGGTAAAAATAAATTAAATTTACAACAAGAAGAAAAGATTTCTGAAGCTGTTCACATACTAATTGATCTATCTGAAAG
>MDSV01014613.1_pt1 | contig 10654 bp, 10 predicted proteins | sample 810851 | NCBI WGS metagenome assembly MDSV01 (sample SAMN05326640, study PRJNA326480) | marine metagenome | isolation source: seawater | place: Atlantic Ocean: North East | collected 2012 | reverse complement strand
CATTTTTTGACTCAGCAAACAAAATATTGAAGAATCCGATTACTAGTAAAATTACGAAAATATATTTAATTTTTTTCATAAATAAAAACTTACTAATTATTTAGATATTAAAAACTTATTTATCCAACTTCAATAAGGCTTGGTGTATATTCATTAGGCGGTATAAATCCCAACATCATCATACTAGTAGAAGCTAAGCTTGAAATACCTGGATTATCAACTTTGGCTAACCTTGCCCTAGATTTATTTGAGGTATCATAAATATATACTGGAACTGGATTTAATGAATGTGAAGTTTTTAACATTGGTTTTCCATTATCATCAAACATTAATTCATTTGTTTTTTTATTTAACTGAATCATGTCATCCGAATTACCATGATCTGCAGAGCAAATTAATACACCATCTACCTTTTTTAAGGCTTTTACTAGACGACCAATATTATCATCCACAGCCTCAATAGATGAAATAACAGCAGGAAGATCTCCTGTATGACCAACCATATCTCCATTTGGAAAATTAATTCTAATAAATTTATATTTATGTGACTCAATTGCTTCGATCACTTGATTTGTAATTTTATCTGCCTGCATCCTAGGTTTTTTTTCAAACGGACAATTATCGGAAGGTATCTCCATCCATGTTTCTGTTGAAAATTTTGAAGAATTATTTCCATTAAAGAAGTATGTAACATGACCATATTTTTGAGTCTCAGAAATAGCAAATTGGGATACTCCTGCATTAGAAAGATATTCACTCATTGTTTGATTAATCTCTGGTGGTGAAACTAAATATTTTTTTGGGATAGATAGATCTCCATCATATTGCATCATTCCGGCATATAAAACATTAGGCCTAATCTTACGATCAAATTCTTTAAGCTCGATTGATTCAAATGCTTTTGTGATTTCTAGGGCACGATCTCCTCTATAGTTAAATAAAATAACACTATCTCCATCTACAATAGGTCCTACTGGTTTTCCATCTTTTTCAATTACAAAAGGAGGAAGGTCTTGATCTAGTATCTCGTTATTTTCATATCTAAAAACTTTAACTGCTTCTTCCATAGAATTAAAATAACGACCTTTTCCTAAAACATGAGTATGCCATCCTTTTTCAACCATTGGCCAATCAGCATCATATCTATCCATAGTGATTTTCATTCTCCCACCACCAGAAGCAATCAGGTAATCAAATTGCGTATCTTCATTTATTTTTCTTAAAAAACTTTCTATGCGTCTGATATAATCTAGAGCTGATAATGGCGGTACATCTCTTCCATCTATTAAAGCATGTATACGTACAGATTTGACTCCTCTAGTCTTAGCTTCTAATAACATAGCTTCTAAATGATTAATATTAGAATGAACTTTTCCATCTGAAAGAAGTCCTAAAAAATGAAGGGTTGTATGTTTATTTTTTGCATTATCTATTAATTCATTCCAAACGACTCCATTAAATAAAGATCGATTTTTAATAGCATCATCAATTAAAGATGCTCCTTGTGCAAAAACTCTTCCACAGCCTATGGCATTATGACCAACTTCAGAATTCCCCATATCTGTATCTTCTGGTAGTCCAACAGCTTTTCCGTGTGCTTTAATTTCAGTATATAAAACATTTTTTTTTAACCAATCGAGATTTGGTGTTACTGCTTGGGCAACACAATCACTTTTAAAGTTTTTTCCTATACCAACCCCATCCATTATAGCTAATACTACAGGACCATCAGGTTCTTTAAAATTTTTGTTACGAATTAAATCATTCATATAATTTTCCAAAATTAATGTTTAAAATGTCTCATATTTGTAAAAGCCATGGAAATACCATATCTATTACAAGCATCTATAACTTCATCATCACGAATTGATCCTCCTGGTTGAACAATAAATTTTGCACCCATTTCATGAGCCGCCTCAATACTATCTGCAAAAGGAAAAAAAGCTTCAGAAACAAAAACACATTCACCTATGATATCCTTAATTTCTTTTTCAGATATAGATGGGTTCTCGTCTTTTAAATTTTCTATTGCTTTAGAAACTGATAATTTTTTAAGTGCATCTACTCGATTAGGTTGCCCCGCACCCATACCTAGAACGCGAAACTGATTTTCTTTATATTCTTGAACCAAAACAATTGCATTAGATTTAGTATGTTTTACAGCAGCTATTCCAAATTCTGCAAGTAGTCTTTTGCTATCACTAAACTCTGCTTTAGTTAGCACTTTCCATGTTTCAAAAATCTCAGTATCAATATTTTGTACTAGCATTCCACCAGAAATATGCTTCAACATTTTTTTTGAAATCGGTTTAGAAATTGGTTTTTTAAGTTTTAAAATTCTAAGATTCTTTTTATTCATTAATATTTCTAATGCATCATTATCATATCCAGGAGCAATAACCGCTTCTACAAATTTTCCGGTTAAGCAACTAGCTGTCGAGTGATCAACCTTTTCCGTAAAAGCTACAACAGACCCAAATGCAGAAATAGGATCTCCCGACCATGCTGCCTCAAATGCCTCTAACAAAGTTGAACCAATTGCATAACCACATGGATTTGTATGCTTAACAATTGCTACCCCAGGTTTTCCAGCAAGCTCTTTAACAGCTTCTAAGGCACCGTCACCATCAACATAATTATTATAACTCATGTCTTTTCCATGTAAGATATCTGTTTGAGCAATGGCTGCATCAATGCAATCCTTATCATTATATAACCACGCTTTTTGATGAGAATTTTCACCATATCTTAATACTGAACCTGATTCATATGATCTTACGAAAGGAATAGATAAACCTGAATTATTTATATGCTCTGCTAAATACTTAGCAATCGCTGCATTATATTCAGCAGTACGGGCATAAACTTTTTGAGCTAAAATAAAACGAGTAGATTCAGTTGTAGAACCATCATTTGATCGCATTTCACTAAGTATTTTAGCATAATCGGAAGGATCTGTAACAACAGTAACAAACCTCATGTTTTTTGCTGCAGAGCGAACCATAGTCGGTCCTCCAATATCAATTTGCTCAATAGCCTCCGGAAGAGTTACTTGAGGTTTTGCAATAGTTTCTTCAAACGGATACAAATTTACACATACTAAATCAATTTGACCTAACTCAAATTCCTTCATCGTATTAACATGATCTTTTTCGTCACGTTTAAATAAAATACCTGCATGAACTTGTGGTGTTAAGGTTTTAACTCGACCATCAAGCATTTCTGGAAAACCTGTAAAATCAGAAACATCTTTAACTTTAATACCTGCCTCTCTTATCGCTAAAGCGGTTCCACCAGTAGATAATAATTCTACACCCATTTCACTTAAATTACGAGCAAAATCAATAATACCAGCTTTATCATACACACTTAATAATGCTCTTTGAATTTTAATATTCATTTATCCAACTCTCCTTGTACGAAACTATATTTTACCGATAAAAATAATAATGTACATTGTTTTTAAATACATCAATCCCATGATCTTAAAAAATGACAACCTGTATGCGAAATACCTTTATTTTTAAAATAATTTTGATGGTATTCCTCTGCCTCATAAAAAATAAGAGCAGGTACAATTTCTGTAACTATTGGATTCTGCCAATAATTTTGAGCGTCTTTTTTAGAGACTTCAGCTATTTTACGTTCTAAATCATTTGAGAAGAAAATACCTGATCTATACTGCGAACCAATATCAGGTCCCTGACGATTTAGTGTTGTAGGATCATGTAATCTCCAAAAATACATACACAATTCATGATAATCTATAACTGTACTATCGTATGTAATCTCTACTGCTTCTGCATGTCCGGTGTCTTTATTGCAAATAGATTGATAAGTAGGATATTTTGTATATCCATTCATATAGCCAACCCTTGTGCCAACTACTCCTTCTAAATCTTGAAATATAGACTCTACTCCCCAAAAACAACCTGCAGCAAAATAAGCTTTTTTCATTTTTAGCTCCATATTAATTGAATGATCAGAAAAGATTCCAGATATTGCTATGCTTAAGTAAAAAAAATATGAAAATATATAAAGTTTTAACATCATAATATTAGCGAAATTATATTACTGATCCTCGCCAATTTAACTTATTAGTTAAGGTTTTAAAATATGAATGTCCCTCTAACTGTATAAAATTAACTATCTTGTTATGCTTAACAATTTTAATATAATCTCCTTCATTTAAATTCTGAAGATCATGGCCATCTATAGATAATAATAAATCCTTTACTGCATATTTAACCTTAATAACAATAGCACTATTATTAGGTATAATTAATGGTCTTGTACTTAAAGTATGTGGACAAATAACACTAATACCGAAACCCTGAATATTAGGATGCATTATTGGTCCTCCATTAGAAAGACTATGGCCTGTGCTTCCTGTAGGAGTAGAAACAATCATTCCATCACATGTAAAAATTCCAACAGATTCACTATCTACTTCTAATTCTAGAGTATTGATTCGAGAAGACGATCCCCATCCTATTACTATATCATTTAAAAAAGGTATATTTTCTTGATCTACATTTTTTGAATGAGCTGATAATAAACCAATATCACGATCTAAAATTACATAATCTTTATTTAATATTCTTTTAAATGCATGCTCTAATTCATATTCTCCAACACCTGCTAAAAAACCTAAACTACCTAAATTTATACCTAAAACCGGGATACCAGTTCCAATTAATTTCGTAGCAGCGTAGAGAACTGTTCCATCACCTCCCATTGCAAAAACAATATTCATACTTTTTATAAAATCATCATAAGGAATATATTTTGCACCTAAAATTTCTGCTATATCTTTCTGATACATAAAAAGATCTACAGAATTCTTTTGTGCTAAATTCCTTAATTCATTTAATGTATCATGTGATCTAGAAGCACGTTTTGGATTTATTACGATACCAATATTTTTCATATTTTTAACTGTATGAGTTTTAAAAAATTATGCCAAGGAGCAATGTAATTTATAATGGATAGATAGAAACTTTTTAATTGATATTTTTCTATCGATTTACCATGATGAATGCATGTTAAAAAAAACAAATTTTAGCGCTCCTTTAGTTTTTATGCATCTTGGTTGTATAGGTATTTTTTTTGTACCCTTAAATAAAATATCAATAATCTTATTTCTTACCATGTACTGCCTACATGTTTTTACCTTAACAGCAGGGTTTCATAGATATTTTTCGCATAAAAGTTTTAAAACAAGTCGATTATTTCAATTTATATTAGCTTTCTTTGGAACTATTGCTGCACAAAAAGATCCTCTTTGGTGGGCAAGTCACCATAGAATACATCATCAACATGCAGATACAGAAAAAGACCCTCATTCAGCTAGACACAAAGGTTTTTGGTATGCACATATTGGTTGGGTAATGAAATCAAAATTAGATAATACAAGATTTGATAAAATTAAAGAATTTTCACAAATCCCTGAATTGATTTGGCTTAATAAACATCCCTATATTCCTCCAATGCTTCTTGTGATACTATTAATTTCAACTGGTATGGTATTTGAAGTATATTTTCCTAGATATAATATTACAGCATTACAATTAATAACCTATGGATTTTTTCTAAGCACGGTATGCGTATATCATGTTACATTCTGTATTAATTCTGTTGCACATAAATTTGGATCTAAGAGATTTACAAATGAGGATGATAGCGTAAATAATTGGATTCTCGCTATCCTAGCAGGCGGTGAAGGATGGCATAATAATCATCATAAATATTCTGTCTGTGCACGTCAGGGCTTTAGATGGTGGGAAATTGATGTCACCTACTATTTATTAAAAATATTAGAGAAAGTAAAAATAATATGGGATGTTAAAGAACCTCCTAAATCATTAATTCAACATATAAAAAATGGAACTACTTGATTTAAATTTAAATACACTAACAATCGGATTTATATTTTCCTTTTTTATTTTTGTAATACTATGGATAGTTCAAATAATAAAAAAAGATGCTGGATGGGTTGATGTTGGATGGACAAGCTGTTTGGGATTACTTGTGATTGCCTTAGCAATAGCAGGAGAAGGAAATATCTTTCGTAGAGTTTTAGTATCTTCATTCTTAGGTTTTTGGTCCATTAGATTAGTAAGTTATATTATCAAAGATAGATTATTGAAAAATCATGAAGATTCTAGATATGAAAATCTAAGAAAGCACTGGGGATCAAAAGCTAATAAGAAGTTTTTTTTATTTTTTACACTTCAGTCATTTCTCGTTATACTTTTTTCCATACCTTTTTTACCGATTTTCAATTTAGTAAAACCAATAGATATTTTTGATATTTTTGGCATACTTCTTTGGCTAATTGCTATAAGTGGAGAAATACTTGCTGATCAACAATTATCTAGCTTTCGTAATAATGCTAATAATAATATAAAAGTCTGCAGGACTGGACTATGGAAATATTCAAGGCATCCTAATTTTTTCTTCGAATGGCTTCAATGGGTTGCTTTTACTTTTTTCTGTGTAGGTTCTGAATACTATATAGTTTCATTAGTTGGTCCTATATTTATGTATCTATTCCTTATGAAAATTTCTGGGATTCCTTGGATTGAAATGCAAGCCCTCAAAAAAAGAGGTGCTGAATATAAAAAATACCAAAATGAAGTACCTAAATTCTTTCCAAAACTTAAATTATTCTAATAAATAAATGAAGCTACTTATTAAAATTATAGAATCCAAAATAGTTCCTGACTTTTTATTAAGAATAATAATAAAAAGACTTTTAAGAGATCGTTTAAAAAAAGAAAATGTCCATATAAAGAATCATGAATCTAAACTTAAAGAATTTCATGCAAACCTTAAAAATTACCCTATCGCAATTGCAACCGACGAAGCTAATCAACAGCATTATGAAAATCCTTCTGAATTATTTACTTCATTTATGGGCAAACACCTCAAGTATAGTTGCTGTTATTGGGAGGATGAAGATCACGATCTCTCTAAAGCAGAAGAAAGTATGCTCCGGTTAACTGTTGAAAGAGCTAGAATTAAAGACGGGCATACAATCTTAGATTTAGGATGCGGATGGGGATCACTATCAATTTATCTAGCAAAAAATTTTCCTAATTCAAAAATATTTTCAGTATCAAATTCAAAAATACAAAAACAATATATTGATAGTTTTAACTATAAAAATTTAAATGTAATAACTAAGGATATTAATTCTTTTGAGATTGAGCAGCAGTTTGATCGAGTCATTTCAATTGAAATGTTTGAGCACATGAGGAACTGGGAAAAATTACTGGAAAAAATATCAAGATGGATCAATCCAAGTGGCTTAATGTTGATTCATATTTTTGTCCATAAGAACACAAGCTACCTATTAGATAATTCGGGAAAAGTTAATTGGATGTCCGAAAATTTTTTTAAAGAAGGTATGATACCGGCACACAATTTAATAACTTTATGTAATCAACACTTTATTACTAAAAAAATATGGAAAATAAACGGTATTCACTATGCTAAAACTCTAAAATCATGGCTAAATAATTTTGATCAAAATATTTTAAGAATTACAAATATTTTAAACGAAAATAAACAAATTAAAAACCCTAAAATAATGATCCAAAAATGGAGAATATTTTTTATGGCTTGCGAAGAATTATTTAAATTTAACAAAGGGAATGAGTGGTATGTAACTCATAATCTCTTAGAAAAAAAATGATAAAAAAATTAATAATTTTAGTCTTACTAATAATTGGAGGTATCATTTACTGGGTGAATATTATTGAATCCAAAAATTTTGATTTAAACCTTTTCGAAATTAATAGCAATTTAGAAAAGATATCCGAAAATGAAACTTCAGTTATTAATAAAGAAATCGAACGCGAAACTCTTAAAAAATTTAGGATTTTTTATTCTGATTTTTCTACAGATACAATTAATAAATATACAAAAGATTTATACAATGAGGACATATATTTTATAGACCCATTACATCAAATTAATGGGATAGATAAAGTTATAAAATATTTTATTAAAACTGCGGAACCCATAAAATTTTGTAGATTTGAAATACAATCTATAGATAATTCAAATAATCATTATTATGTAAGATGGAATATGTTCCTGATTTCTAAAGTTACCCCAAACAAAAAAATAATTGCTCCTGGTTTTACTCATTTTATTATGAATCAAGAAGGAAAAATTATTTTTCACCAGGATTTTTGGGATATGAGTTTATTATATGATAAATTACCGGTTATTGGATTTTGGTCTAAACTCGTAAAAGGAAGAATATTGGGAAATGAGATATCTAATTAAAAGTTTAGCTTGGTTGATCTTATTAGTATGCATAAGTGGAGAAGCACAAATGAGTAAAAGTATTTATGACATTGAAATTCAGACAATTGATCATCAAAAAGTATTAATAAATGAATATAAAGATAAGGTCATTTTAATTGTTAATACTGCAAGTAGATGTGGCTTTACATATCAATATGAAGAATTACAAGAAGTATATAATCGATACCAGCATCTTAATTTTGTAGTTCTTGCGTTTCCCTGTAATAATTTTATGAGTCAAGAACCTGGCTCAAATGAACAAATTAAAGAATTTTGCCAATCCAGATATAATATCTCATTTCCCATATTTGCTAAACTTCATGTTAAAGGTGAAAATCAACACCCTTTATATACGTTCTTAACATCTAAAAAAACTAACCCTAATTTTTACGGAAAAATACTATGGAATTTTAATAAGTTTTTGATTTCATCACAGGGAGAAATAATTGAAAGATTTGGAAGCAGGGTTTCTCCTAAAAATAAAAAAGTTATAACAGCTATTGAAAAAGCTTTAAATATCGAAAGCAATGAATACTAAATATAGACAAAATATTGCTGTTATAGGATCTGGTATATCAGGTTTATCTGCTACTCACTTTCTTCAAAAAGAACATTCAATTACCCTATTTGAAAAAAATGATAAACTAGGCGGCCATACTAATACTTATATTATTAAGTCAGGACCTGATGAAGGAGTCGCTATCGATACTGGATTTATAGTCATGAACTCAAAAAACTACCCCGTATTAACAAAATTATTTGAAGAAATTAATATCGAAACTCAAGTAAGCAATATGTCATTCAGCTATTATGATGTTAAGAGTAACTTACAATATTGCGGAAATGGTCTTTCAGGAATGTTTTCCCAAAAAAAAAATTTATTTGATATTCAATTTTATAGAATGATCAAAGACATAATTAGATTTAATCAACAAGCCACGAAAGATGTTAATAATGATAAAATAATGGACAATTCGCTGGGCCAATATTTAGAAAATTATAAATTTTCAAAAAAGTTTATTGAGCATCATATTGTGCCTATGGGATCTGCCATTTGGTCTACTCCTTGTGAAAAAATGATGAATTTTCCAGTAAAGAATTTTATTAATTTTTTTAATAATCATGGACTTTTATCCTTTAAAGAAAGACCTATATGGAAAGTAGTCAAAGGCGGAAGCTACAATTATATAAATTCTATGATGTCGATGTGGAAAGATGTGAAAATTAAATTAAATGCAAAGATTTTTAAAATTAAAAGATATGAAGATAAAGTTGAAATTATAGCAAATGACAAAACTTATTTTTTTGATCAAGTAATTATAGCAACGCATGCAAATCAAGTACTCTCATTGATTACAGATCCATCCCTTGAAGAAATAAAAGTATTTAATGAATGGCAGTACTCTTCTAGTAAAACATATCTTCATAGCGATAGTAGTATAATGCCACCCTTAAAAAAAATATGGAGCTCATGGAACTTCCAAAGATATGAAAATATGCAGACTAATTTGACTTATTATATGAATAAACTTCAGAAAATATCTTCTAACATAAATTATTTTGTTTCTTTAGGTCTAGATACAAGTCCAAAAAATATAATATACGAAACAACATATGAGCATCCAATATTTACCAATCAGGTAATAGAAAATAGATCGATTATCCAAAAGATAAATGGTAATAACCGTACATGGTACACGGGTAGTTATCTTGGTAATGGATTTCATGAGGATGGAATTTGTGCTAGTCGTAACCTAGTTAATATATTCAATAAATAATATGAATAGTTTAATTTATAAAGGGTATATTCAACATCAGAGGAATCATCCTAAGTCTCATTACTTTAAATATCCAATTATTTTTTTTGCTATTAATATTAATGAAATTGAAACTCTTTCAAAAAAAGTATTTGGATTTAGCAGTAACAAAAATAATCTGATTTCACTCCAAACAAAAGATTATCTTTTTAGTGATAAAAATTTCAAAAAACAATTATCCTTATTTTTTGATATTAATCAAAATCATAAAGTTATCCTTATTACTGTATTACGATTCCTTATACCAACTTTTAACCCAGTTAGCTTTTATTACATTTTAGATGAACATGATAATCCATTAATTATAATTGCTGAGGTAAATAATACATTTGGAGAAAGGCATATTTACATAGTAGAAGGTAATAATAAGTTTCCTTTTTTAGGCAAACATACAAAAGATTTTCATGTATCTCCTTTTAACAATATGAATGGTTATTATACTTTTTCCTTTAGTGCTCCAAATAATGATTTAAAAATTAATATTAAGTTATGGGAAAATGAAAAATGTATTATTGATG
>MDSV01084036.1_pt1 | contig 10655 bp, 12 predicted proteins | sample 810851 | NCBI WGS metagenome assembly MDSV01 (sample SAMN05326640, study PRJNA326480) | marine metagenome | isolation source: seawater | place: Atlantic Ocean: North East | collected 2012 | reverse complement strand
TGTTGCAATAGGACCTATCACAGTAGCTATATCCCATACAATTTTTGTATCTATTATCGCGGCTGTAAAAAATGCTCCAACGTAAATTATTCTATAATAAAGTATCCAACCCTCTCCAAATAAATGCACTGTTGCTCTGTCCCCATAATAAGACCAAGCAATGGCAGTAGAGAACGCAAATAATAGCAATCCTATAGCAACTATGTACTGTCCAAATTGTCCGAATACGCTTCTGGAAAAGGCCTTACCAGTTAAATCTGCACCTAAAAGTAAAGATTCACCTGTTATCAGCACATCATTAGTTTCTAATTTTCCATTTATTATCTCAATTGACCCTGAAAATACACTACCATTCTTGTTGTAGATTACATTTTCAGACACAGAACGATTATGCATCAAAGTTATCTCTGGATTAGTGATAACTCCATTTAACACCTCCTCTTGACCTGAATATGTTAATGATCCTGAACACGAAAGAATATATTCTTGAAGTACTTTTATATCCTCTTTCTTGGTATCTGTATAAACACCGTCCAAATAACACATTGAACTTTTTTCAAATCTATTCTCGAACTTCTCTGTCCAAACACCTGAAGATAGAATGACTAATCCAGTTATAGTACAAATTATTATCGTATCTATGAATGGTTCTAAAATTGAAACCATACCCTCTTCAATTGGATTCTCGGTTTTAGAAGAAGCATGAGCAATAGGAGCTGAACCTTGTCCAGCTTCATTTGAATATAGTCCTCTATTGACTCCTCTGGTTAGTGCTGCCGCAACAGAAGCACCTAAAAATCCTCCAACTGCAGCTGCAGGGGTAAACACGTGAATAAATATAGATTGGAGTGAAGGTATGATATTTTCATAATTCGAAAATATTACTGCAAAGGAACCTACTAAATACCAAAAGGCCATGAATGGCACTAATTTGGAAGCAATTTGAGCAATTCTTTTTATTCCACCGATGATTACCATCCATAAAAGAGCAGCTAAAACTCCACCGGTTATAATTTTAGGTATATTGAAAGTGTCATTCATTACAACAGCTATACTGCTAATTTGCGGCATATTACCTGTACCAAGGCACATTAAGAGAAGGCAAACAGAAAATAAAATTGCCAACCATCTCATATTGAGACCATTTTCTATATAGTACATGGGTCCACCTGAGATAGAGCCATCTGGTAAAGTCTCTCTATATTTATGAGCTAAAGTTACTTCAACAAATTTAGTTGTCATACCAAAGAATGCTGTAATCCACATCCAGAAAATTGCTGCAGGACCACCCAGAAATATTGCCAATGCAACACCTCCTATATTGCCAGTTCCTACAGTACCTGAAAGTGCAGTTGTAAGCGCCTGAAAAGGCGTTGTTTCACCTTTGGTATCTTCCTTGACATATCTCCCACTCAAAATTCTCCATCCATGTTTAAAATATTTAATTTGGGGAAAACCCAAATAAAAAGTGAAGAATATTCCTGATCCAATTAAGAAAACCGGAAACCAGTATTGATCTACCAGCCAATATGTAAGAAATTCAAGTACTAGAGTAAATGTTTCCACTATCCTAAATGTGCATCTAGTTCCGTAAATCCACCTATGTATTTTCCATCCATGGTAATTTGAGGAAATGTCCTTGCTTCAGGAAATTTTTCTACAAAATCTTCCCTTGAGTAATCTACATCAAGCATATATTTCTTAAATTCAAGCGACTTCATTTTGCAAAGCATTACTGCCTTATCGCAAAATACACAATTGGGTTTTGACCAAATTTCTATCATTGATATTTCCTATTTATATTGTCAGTATGTATGAATAGGTTTTTATAATACTTGAAGGTAACAAATTTTCTACATCTAATTTTTTTACATTAAAATAAGTTATGGAGTTAAAGGTTTCAAAAAAAATTCATTATTACACTAAGGGTGAAGGTAAAACCTTGTATTTAATTCATGGTTTTCCTGATTGCGCTGAGAATTTTCAGAATCAAATCGATTTCTTTTCTAACAACGGTTACAAAGTAGTTGTTCCTTACTTACCTGGATATCACGAAGATGATGAACCCCTTGATACGTATCAAACTCTTAGAGTAGCCGAAGTACTCATTGAATTTATAGGGTCAATTAGTGGAGAAGAAAAGATTTATCTTTATGGTCATGATTGGGGTGCACCTATAGCCTATGGAATAAGTCAACTAAGACCAGATTTGATCAGTAAGTTTTCTGCTGCCTCTGTTCCGCATGGAATTAGCGTTCAGACCGCTTTTCTTACAGACGGCGATCAACAAAGAAAATCTTGGTATATGTTCTTTTTTCAATTACCTTTAGCAGATCTATCGGTGCCTTTGAATGACTATGAATTCATTCATAGATTATGGAGAGAATGGTCACCTGACTTAAAGAACTATCAAGAATATTCAAAAAAAGTTATTTCTGTACTAGATAAACCAAATGTTTTAGATAAAGCTTTAGCTTATTACAGATCTACATTTCAAGAATCACTTCAAATAGATCGTATAAACACTAAATCAATAGAACTCTTGTCATCAAAAATTCAACCTCCTTGTCTTTATTTTCATGGTAAGAACGATGGGTGTATAGATTACAAACTTACTGAGGGTATGGAAAACTTGTTTGAGAATTTAGAAATAAAGTTACTTGAAGATTGTGGTCATTTTTTACATTTAGAAAAACGAGAAGAGTTTAATGAAACTTTATTGAAATTTTTTACTAATCCCTAAATGCTTTTCCCAATCAATAAATAAAGCATTTAGCTGATAATCTTTTCTGAGATTTGTTTCTCTAGAAAAAAGATTCCATAAAGAATTCGTCTTCGAAATAAGTTTGTGTATTTTATGTATATTTGCGTTATTGCTTAGATACTTACTTATATTGTCGGTATCTTCATTTAAGTTTTCAATAGCTTCGTCTGCATTAAATCTAACAGAGTCTGAAAGTATTTGAGACATCCATTCAATCTTTAAATTCAGAGATACTGCTTCTTCAATCCATTTCTCTGATATGGTAGTTATGTCTTTTCCTTCTTTGATTATTCCGGAAATATCTTTTATAAACTCTTTCCTGGTTTTTAGTAGACCATTATCTAGAAATGCTTTCGCAGCAAATGGCAGATTATTCGTTAATTGGATAGCTCTCAATGAGTCATCTTTAGAATAATCTCCAAGCCAATTTAGAGTATCATCGATGCTAGGTGTTGATACCTTTATATCAAAACTTCTACTCCTTATCGTAAGAGGTATCTGGTTTAAGAAATCTGTTGTTAAAAAGAAAAAGGTATTTGTAGGTGGTTCCTCTAAAATTTTTAAAATTGCATTTAGACCATCAATGGTTATCTTTTCTAAATTAGGTATAACTACCACTTTGTTTTTACCGAGAAAAGCAGACTCATATAACTTATTTATTAGTTCATGAATTTGAGCTATACCAATTAACTTTTTATTTTCAAGTACAATCAGTTCATGAAAATCAGGGTGGTTATTAAGTTCTGAAATTTTACAACTGTAGCACTTTCCGCATGGCCTCTCTTCTTTTTCATTGCACAAAAATAACGTTGAAAGATATTGTGCAAGCTCTTTTTTACCCACCCCTTTTCGTCCGGATATTAGGGATGCATGATGCATATTTTGTCTATTGAAAGATTTTAGATGTATCTCTAGCCAAAATGGTAGCTTATCTATCATTTAAAAAAGTTAGTATTGCGTTAGTAACCTGTTCCTTAACTTCTTGCAAGTTTGCAGAAGAGTCTATTATCTTAAATCTATCAGAATGATTGGAAGCAAGTTCTATGTAAGTCTTTCTAATTCTTGTGTGGAAGTCTAACGGCTCTCTTTCAAATCTATCCAATGAGGATCTTTGTTTAGCTCTATCAAGTGCAATCTCAGGTGGCAGATCGAATAGTAATGTTAAGTTAGGAATTGGGAAATTTAGATGAGTAGATAAATTATCAATTAGAGAAGAATCAATTTCTCTTCCACCTCCTTGATAGGCATAGGTAGAATCCAAATATCTATCAGATACAACCCATGTACCATTCTCGATATTAGGCATTACTACATTATCAAGATGATTTTTTCTATCAGCCATCATCAAAAGAAGTTCCACCTCTGGTGAAATATTTGAATCCTTATTCAATAACATCGCTCTTAAATCTTTACCCAGAGGGCCTCCACCAGGTTCTTTCGTGGTTATGAATTTAATAGATTTTCCATTAAGGATATCAGTTATATCTTTAAGGCTAGTGGATTTTCCAGAGCCTTCTATACCCTCTAATGTTATAAATTTACCTTGCATTTATTTGATACTCTAAAACAGCTTCATTATGATCTGAAAGATTTTTCGAAAATTTATGATATCCATTTTTCATTGATACAAAATATAAATAATCTGTTTGAAGAGGGTTTAAGGCTGCATATAGTGATTTTTCACTTACTAAGGAAATGGGGCCTGGTGGAAGCCCCTTATAAAGGTAAGTATTGTAGGGATTATCCAGCTTTAGGTCTTTTCTTTTGATATTACCATCAAATTCTTTTCCCATAGCGAATATAACAGTAGGATCTGACTGAAGCTTCATTCCTTTATTTAATCGATTGATAAAGACACCTGCTATTTGCTCTTTTTCTAAACCTTCTTTTTCAATTATCGAAGCTAATGTTATAGCTTCCATTAGATTATTGTAAGGAAGGTTGCTGGACCTCTCTTTCCAAAGTTTTTGGTATTTTATTTTCCATTTGTTACTTGATTTTGAAAGAATTGATGAAAATGTTTCTCCTTTTAAGTAAAAAAAAGTATCTGGATAAAATATACCTTCTTTTAATTCAATACCATTCATCATGTACTTATCTTTGACAGTGAGTTTTAAGTCATTCAACAATCCTTCTGATTCGCCAAGTTTAAATATGTCCTCTAAAGTATGACCGGGTAATAAGGTTAATTTCCTGTAAAAAAAATCTCCTTTTACAAGTTTGTTCGTTAGGGTGAATATTGATTCAGGATTTTTGATTTGATATTCACCAGCTTTGTATAATTCTTCGATAGAGGTAAGTTTCGTATACAATCTGAATAGTAGTTCATTAAAAATTAAACCCCTATCAGATAATAATTTAGATATAGAAGAGGCGCTGGTACCTTGTGGTATGTCAATCAAAATTGATTTTTTATAATCAATTTTATAGTTAACTGCAACAACTAATATAACTACTAGGAAAATTGAAGCTAAGAAAATAATTTTTAATTTAGTCACTTAATCTAATTCTTTAAAAATTAGAGTAGCATTTGTACCTCCAAATCCAAATGAATTTGATAGTGAATATTTTATTTCTTTCTGTGTAGACGACAATGCTGAATAATTTAAGTCACATCCAAGATCAGGATTATCTAAATTAATAGTTGGAGGACAGATATTATTATTAATTGCCAATATTGAAAATATAGCTTCTATTGCTCCTGCTGCACCTAATAGGTGACCTGTCATAGATTTTGTAGAGCTAACAACTAGATCATCCGTATTATTTTTAAATACTGATTTTATAGCCTGAGTCTCTGCAATATCACCTGCTGGTGTAGAAGTTCCATGTGCATTCACATAATCAATTAAAGAACTATCTATGCTTGCATCAGATATAGCATTTTTCATAGACAAAGATGCACCTTCTCCACCATCGGGAGGTGATGTTATGTGGTGTGCATCAGCACTCATACCAAAACCTATTATCTCTGCATAAATTTTTGCACTTCTTGATACAGCATGTTCATATTCTTCCAAGAGAAGACAGCCCGCCCCTTCTCCTAAAACAAAGCCATCTCTATTAATGTCCCAAGGTCTGCTGGCCTGCTCTGGGTTTTTATTATTTGTTGAAAGAGCTTTAGCGGCGTTAAATCCTGCTAACCCAAGGGGTGTAGTAGCCATTTCAGCTCCCCCAGTTAACATTAAATCAGCATCTCCATAAGCTATGCTCCTAAATGAATAGCCAATTGAATGACTTGCACTAGAGCATGCACTTGCAATAGTGATATTCGGACCTTTTAGTCCATATTTTAATGAAGTATAACCAGATACCATGTTAGAAATAGCTCCAGGAACAAAGAATGGTGAAATTTTCCTAGGACCCTCTTCTGAGAGTTTAATTTTATTTTCCTCTATTGTTCCTAGCCCACCTATCCCCGACCCTATTGATACACCAAATTTAGTTAAATCTGTATTATCTAAGTCAATAAGCGAGTCTTCAAGACACTCTTTAGATGCAATAAGTCCATATTGAATAAACGGATCTGTTCTTCTTACATCTTTTTTATCTAAAAAATCTTGTACAGCACAGTCAACTGTGGCTGCAAAATGTGTTTCAAAATTTGAAACATCAAATTTATCAATAAGTTTGACCCCACTTTGACCTTGAATAATATTATTCCAAGATTCTGATACGTTATTACCAACTGGAGAAAGTAGACCCAGGCCAGTAATTACTACCCTTCTTTTTGACATGAAAGCCTAATGGCTAAAATTTAGGAATTACTATTTATATAGTCAACAGCATTTTTTACTGTTTGAATGCCTTCAGCTTCCTCATCAGGAATTTCAATTTCAAATTCCTCTTCAAAAGCCATTACCAATTCAACAGTATCAAGTGAATCTGCACCTAGATCGTCTATAAAAGAAGCTTCTAATTTTACTTCTTCAGCAGAAACACCAAGTTGTTCGCAAACAATTTTTTGCACTCTATCTTCAACATTCATATTATATCTCCCGCCAAAACGCAATTATTAGTTTTAGAAAATGCGCATTATACTAATTTTAAAAATTATTTCTTCCGTTAAGTTTAACAAAAACAAAATTTGTCAAACATTTACATATATAGACCGCCATTAATATGAATAGTTTGTCCAGTTATATATGAAGCTTGATCGGAACATAAGAAACTAACTAAATTAGCAACTTCGTAAGGTTCTCCAAATCTGCCTAAAGGAATTTCTTTAACTACATATTCTGTATTCACGCCTTCATTTAGTTCAGTCATATCTGTTGAAATAAACCCAGGAGCAACAGAGTTTATTGTGATATCTCTTTTACCAACTTCTTTGGCAAGAGATTTAGTGAAAGCCTCTACCCCAGCTTTTGCAGCAGCATAATTTGATTGTCCTCTGTTTCCTATTGAAGCGGATGCTGAGGATATATTAATGATTCGACCCCATTTTGATTTGAGCATCATCTTTAAACTTCTTTTACTCAATTGGAAAGTTCCATATAAATGTACGTTCATAATATCCGTCCACTCTTCGTCAGACATTCTTAAAACTATATTGTCGCGAGTTATTCCAGCATTATTTATTAATACTGAGATATTGTAATTATCTTCCTCTAGCCTGCTCCAAAAACTTTCTATAGATTCTTTTGAGTTTAAATCTAGAACATAACCCTCTATGCCTTGTTCATTTAAAATTTTGGCACCAGAATCAGTGGTGGCTGTACCAATGACCAGATAATTAGCTTCTTTTAATGCAGACGCTATAGCATAACCAATCCCTCTAGATGCACCCGTTACTAATGCAGTTTTCATATTAATTACCTTGTATAAGAGTTAATGTTTTGTAGTCATCTAAAGAATAGATATCAGTGTTAGAAAATTTTCTTTTAATTAACCCAGTTAACACCTTTGAAGGACCACATTCATAGAATTCTGAGATTTCTTCCTTTTGAAACCGATCCATTATCTCCGACCACCTAACTGGACTGTAGAGTTGTGATATTAAATTTTCTTTTATAGTTTTTATATCATCGCTATGGGAGACAGAAAAATTTTGAATTACTTGTGTTTTAGGAGAAGAAAATTTAACTGTGTTGAGCGTGTCTGAAAATTTGACCGAAGCAGGTGTCATCAATTTGCAATGTGAAGGAACACTCATTGCAAGAGGTATTGCCCTTTTTGCTCCGCTTTCTTTACAAGATTCTATTGCAAAATTTACTCCAGCTTTAGTTCCAGATATAACAATTTGATTTTCTGAATTAAGATTAGCCATACTTACTAAATCTCCATTCTCAGTTATTTTATTGCAAATAGGGAGTAGCTCTTCCTGGGTAAGTCCTATTATTGCTGCTATCCCACCCTCTCCCTCTTTAACTGCTTCTTGCATGTATTTAGCTCTAAGAGTCACCAACTGGAGCGCATCTTCAAAACTAATAGCTTCAGCAGCCACATAAGCTGAATACTCTCCTAATGAATGGCCAGCCATTAAACATACTTGATCTGGATTAAGTTTTGTTGACTTCCAAAGTGCTTGATTGGAAGTTAAAAGAAGTGGTTGAGTAGTTTCGGTAGAAGAAAGCTGCTCGGCAGTACCTTCATTGATTAATTCCTTAAAGTCTATTCCCAAAACTTCTTTTGAGATATCAAATGTAGTATTAAATGTTTTAGAGCGCTTAAAATATTCAAGCAGCATCCCAACAGACTGGGAGCCTTGTCCTGGAAAGGCAAAACCAAGTTTTCTAGACAAGGTATTATTCCTCTATAGTTTCTTCTTTTTGTTTGATTTCAACTACTTTCTTACCTCTGTAGAACCCATCAGCTGTCATTTGATGTCTCATGTGTCTTTCACCAGTCACAGGATCATTAGACAAAGTAGGATTTGAAAGAGACTGATGTGCTCTTTTTTGTAGTTTTTTTGATTTAGATTTTTTACTTTTCTGTACTGCCATAATATTCTCCGGCGCGGATTTTAAATTAACTAGTCGATCAAGTCTCTAATTTTTTTAAAGGGAAGATTTTTTTTCTCTTCAGTAATCTGATTAGCTTCGATACATTTATCAGTGCACTTCACTATATCTGGATAGATTAAAGCAATCTCTTCTTCCACAAAGTTATCAATATTGAAATACTCTAGATCCTGATAATGGGTTTGATCTTGGCTGGACGAATCTAGATTAATTTCTGACGAGTCCTTAAGTATTACATTGATTTTATTTGAAATATCGACCTCGGTCTCTTTAAGACAAGTCTGGCACACGTCTATGAACTTGCCCTTAATAGAACCATCACATTTAAGAAGATTTTTTGATATTTTAGTTATGCTTACTTCAAACTTTAAAGTCTTTTGTAGGCAACCTATGCCGGGTATGTCCACTTTATCGATATCAATATTTAGTTCTATAGGAAAAGACCCTTCGTTTAAATTAAGAATTTTCATGACATAATTTTAGAGAATATTGCAGGAGTCTCTGCTGTACATTTTATACCGAGGTTTCTAAAATTTATTGAGAAAGCATGTAAAAGCATCCTGTTTAAGCCAATGTCTTGTGTTTCGAAATTAAGCTTCAGATCACCATACTTTCTATCCCCAACCACTGGGAAACCTTTATATTGAGAATGTACTCTTATTTGGTGCATCCTGCCTGTTACGATATTGGCTTTTAATTGAGAAAATTTATTTGTAGATTTAATAAGTTTAAACTTTGTGAGAGAGTCCTTTCCTGCACCATCTACAATTGATTCTCTCTCTCCTGACTTTAACCTCTTCTTGGATAAAGGTAAATCAACCTCTAGCAAGTTCTCAGGCCATTTTCCATACACAATTAGATCATAAGTTTTATCAACTTGTTTATTTCTAATTTCTTGATGTAATTTTCTTAAAAATGGTTTCTTAAGAGCTATAACTAAGCATCCAGATGTATCTTTGTCTATCCGATGGACTAACTGCGCATTTTTATATCTAATATCTACTTCCCTGATGATCTCTATCACTCCAGAAGATATGCCACTCCCTCCATGACACGCCATACCCACAGGTTTGTTTATGATTAGGAAGTCTTTATCATTCTGTATAACCGACTCAATTATCTTATCCTTGTCTTTAGGTGAGGCGTAAAGATTATTTTTTGAAGAAACTTTGTAGGGAGGAGTTCTTATAATATCCCCTATTTTTAATTTAAGACTTGGCTTAGCTCTAGACTTATTTACTCTTACCTCCCCCTTTCTAATGATTGAGTATATTTTTGTTCTAGGAAGTCCTTTTAATCTAGAGATAAGACAATTATCTAATCGAACCCCTTCGTAATCGGAAGTTACTTTAAAGAATGAAACAGGGTGAAAAATATCTTCCATATCAAACAGAGCTTTAATCAATAGTATATATAGGCTATTATACCCACCAGATTGCGCATCTTAATGAGTTAATTGTAAGGCGCATAAAGAATTAGAATATAAATTTAAGAAGTAGAGAAGCTGAAGCTCTCAAGAACATTAGCTACGTAGGCGTGGCATTTTAAGTAATTCGCCTACCAAAAATACCTACTATTGGCTTTTGCTGTCTACTTCCCTATATAGGGTAAAACATGAAAAGAATGCTTATAAATGCAACTCAACCAGAGGAGTTGCGCGTAGCACTTGTGGATGGTCAAAGTATATACGATTTTGATATTGAACAAGTCGGTCAGGAAAGAAAGAAATCTAATATCTACAAAGCTAGAGTATCTAGAGTAGAACAAAGCTTAGGTGCTGCTTTTGTAGACTTCGGAGCTGAGAAACACGGATTTTTACCTGTAAAAGAACTCAATCCTGGTCTGTATAAGGACAAACAAGCTAAAGCTCCTATCAACGAAGTCCTATCACAGGGACAAGAAATAATTATTCAGGTCGAAAAAGAAGA
>MDSV01238947.1_pt1 | contig 10656 bp, 10 predicted proteins | sample 810851 | NCBI WGS metagenome assembly MDSV01 (sample SAMN05326640, study PRJNA326480) | marine metagenome | isolation source: seawater | place: Atlantic Ocean: North East | collected 2012 | reverse complement strand
GGCCTGGGGACCCTGCATCTGCAGCGGCATCCGGCCGGTACCGACCTGGAAGTCGACGGCGACGGCGCCGACACCGTAGAGCGACGGGCCGTTCTCGGTTCCCTGCAGGGCAAGGCCGTGGCAGGTGGCGCAGTTGGCCTGGAACAGCTTCTTGCCGTCCTCGATCGTGAGGCTCGTGGCTGTTGCAGTGTCAGGCTCGGTGGCTGCCATCGCGGCGGAGGCGCCAGCGTAGACGCCGCCCGTGATGAGCAGTCCGATGCCGATCAGTGCGGTCGCTGCCCAGGGGCTCCGGCGGCCGGTCGAGCGGCGCTTGGTCTGTCGTGCCATGAGGGTGATTCAGCTCCGCTCGGGTTACTTGAGGAAGTAGATGACGAAGAACAGGGCGATCCAGACCACGTCGACGAAGTGCCAGTAGTACGACACGACGATCGACGAGGTCATCTCCTTGCGGCCGAAGTTCTTGACCGCGAAGGCGCGTCCGATCACGAGGAGGAAGGCGATGAGGCCACCGGTCACGTGCAGGGCGTGGAAGCCGGTCGTCAGGTAGAACGCCGAGGCGTACGCGTTCGCCTGGATTGGCATCCCTTCGGCGACGAGCTGGGCGTACTCCCACACCTGGCCCGACACGAAGATGGCGCCGAGAGCAAAGGTCAGCCAGAACCACTCGACCATGCCCCAGCGGTCGCGGAACCGGTTGGTCTTGACCGTGTACGGCTGGAAACGCTCAGCGGCGAACACACCCATCTGACAGGTGACGGATGAGAGCACCAGGATCGTGGTGTTGACCGCAGCGAACGGGACGTTCAACAGCTGGGTCTCTTGGGCCCACAGGTCGGGGGAGGTGCTTCGCAGTGTGAAATAGATCGCGAAAAGGCCGGCGAAGAGCATGACTTCGCTGCCGAGCCACACGATGGTTCCAACTGCGACCGGGTCGGGTCGCTTGACCGACCGCATGGCCTGGGAGTACGTCGCTGAGCTGGTGGTCACATTCTTCATTATGGCTGAAGATTTGCCTGAGGTTTCGCATGAGCCACCACTGATGTGAGGTGGTTTGCGACTTAGGCGCACCTCAGTTGCCCGCCCCGCTACGCTCGGAGCCATGACCCAGCAGCCGTCCTGGTCCTCGATCATCAGTGCGCTCCTCGAGGGCGAGGACCTCAGCGTGTCGGAGTCGACGTGGGCGATGCGTCAGATCATGGCGGGGGAGGCGACGCCGTCACAGTTGGCAGGATTCCTCATCGCCCTGCGCGCCAAGGGCGAGACCGTAGACGAAATCGTGGGTTTCCGCGACGCGATCCTGGAGGCCGCGTTGCCGCTTCCGGTGGATCCTCACGTTCTGGACATCGTCGGAACCGGTGGTGACCGCCACCGCACCGTGAACGTCTCCACGACGGCCTCGATCGTCGCGGCGGCCACGGGAATCCCGGTCGTCAAGCACGGGAACAAGGCGGCGAGTTCGGCATCCGGGTCTTCCGATGTGCTGTCGGCTCTCGGCGTCGATCTGCGGCTGAGTCCGGATGCCGTGGCCGAGGTCCTCGACCGGGCGGGCATCACCTTCGCGTTCGCCGCCGCGTTCCACCCGGGTTTCCGACACGCCGGGCCTACGCGCGCCGAGCTCGGGGTCCCCACGGTTTTCAATTTCCTCGGCCCGCTGTGCAATCCCGCCCGTGCCGAGGCCAATGCGGTGGGGGTTGCGCACCTGGACCGCGTGCCCCTCATCACCGGCGTGTTCCGCACGCGCGGCGCGACAGCGCTGGTGTTCCGCGGCGACGATGGGCTGGACGAACTGACCACCACCGGACACAGCCGCATCTGGGAGGTGTCGCGCGGCGACATCCACGAGCACGATCTCGATCCGCGGGATCTCGGCATCCCGCTCGCGACCCTCGACGACCTTCGCGGGGGTGCGCCCGACCACAACGCCGAGATCGTTCGGCGTGTCTTGGCGGGAGACGCTGGGCCGGTGCGTGACATCGTGCTGTTGAACGCGGCGGCGGGGATCGTGGCGTACCGGCTGTCACAGGATGCCGCGCAGGCACAGCTGCCGATCGTGGAGCGCCTCCGGGATGCGCAAGCGGATGCCGCTGCGGCCATCGACTCGGGTGCGGCTGCGGCAAAACTGCACGCGTGGGCCGAGGCGACTGCCGCGCTCGCACCCTGACCTGGGCCATTCACCGAATTTCTCGTCGGGGGACCTACGTCACTGTCCGTAGGCCGACCGGCTTCGTAGCGTGGATGTCGACGGTGAGATACACCGCCGAATCCCCCCCGACGATGCATGTCCCTGAAGGAGAAATCGCCATGTCCGCCACCGACACAGCCAGCGCCGCTGATACTGTTCAGGCGCCTGCCCGCAACCTCGGTCTCGTGAAGGTGGTGGGGATCCTCGGCATCGTCGGTGGTGCCCTGCTCATCATCGTGGGCATCGTCGTGTGGGCTACCGTCTCGAGCCAGTTGCGCGCCGAGAACATCACGATCCCCGAAGATGCGATCGCCTTCCAAGGCCAGACCGTTGCCGGTCCCTTCACCGCCTACGTGCAGGCCGACATCATTCAGCGCCACGCCCTCGAGGCATCCGGCGGTGCCACTTACGCCGAACTCGACCGCGAAGATCCGGTGCGCGCGACCATGATGAACGCGTCGTTCCTGCGGGCATCCCTCTTCACCTCGGTCGTCAGCTTCGGTGTCTCCGCATTCGCCATGGGCATCGGTGTGCTCTCGATCCTGTTCGGCTGGGCCCTCCACCGCCTCGCCAGCGCCCCAGTCGTCGTCAAGCGCGCGGGCGTCACCCCCTGATGCTCTGAACCTCGCCTACCGGAGGTAGGACTTCTCCCGGGCGTAGGTCGATCGCGACAGCAATCGACCTACGCCCGGGATTTTGCCTACCTGCAGAAGGCGATGCGCGCGGTCGGTGGGGCGTGTCAGGCTGGGCGGCATGAGCGAGCCGGAGCTGCAGCCGTACGACGCGCTGATCGAGATCGCCCTGCTTCTGGAGCGCGAGCGGGCGATCCGCTACAAGGCGAAAGCGTTTCGTGCTGCCGCCGCAGCGATCGAGGGGCTGGATGCCGCGCAGCTGGCCGACACCGCGGGGCTGCGGCGCCGGAAGGGGATCGGCGATTCGACCCTCGCGGTGATCGTCCAGGCCCGGGAGGGGCGCGTGCCGGACTATCTCGCCGAGTTGCGGGAACGGGCCGGCATCCGGCCCTCTGCGCTCAGCGCGCTGCTGCGCGGCGACCTGCACAGCCACTCCGATTGGTCGGACGGCACGACGCCGATTGCGGCGATGGTGAAGGCCGCCCGTGAGCTCGGGCGGGAGTACCTCGCGCTCACCGACCATTCGCCCCGGCTTCGGGTGGCAAACGGCCTGTCGGCGCAGCGACTGCGGGAGCAGATCCCGATCGTGGAGAGCTTCCGCGACGATCGGTTCACCCTGCTCACGGGCATCGAGGTCGACATCCTCGACGACGGCGGGCTCGATCAGCAGGATGACCTGCTGTGCTCACTGGACATCGTCGTGGCATCAGTGCACTCGAAGCTGCGGATGGATCGCGGCCCCATGACGACACGGATGCTGCGCGCAGTGCGAAGCGGCAGGATCGATGTTCTGGGGCATGTGACCGGCAGGCTGGTCAGCGGCCAGCGGGGGACGAGGCCGCCGTCGGAGTTCGATGCGGATCGCGTCTTCGATGCGTGCGCGGAACACGGTGTTGCTGTCGAGATCAATTCGCGTCCCGAACGCGAGGATCCGCCGGATGAGCTGATCGCGCTCGCCCTGGCGAAGGGATGCCTGTTCTCGATCGACTCCGACGCGCATGCGCCGGGTCATCTGTCGCTGCTGGATTACGGCGCCGAGCGGGCGGAGCGCGTCGGGGTTCCGGCTGACCGGATCGTCACGACGTGGCCGCTGGCGCGCCTGCAGGAGTGGACCGCCACGCGGAGGTGAGCGGGCGCGACGTCAGTTGCAGGTGCAGAGCTGATCTTTGGGAACACCGGCGAGGGCCTGCTCGACGTGCATGCCGCAGCCGGTCCAGGTGATCTTGCCGCACGAGGAGCAACGAATCTGAGAGCACATGGGAGATGTCCTTCCGGGGTCTGTGATGGTCTATTTTCAAGGATACCCCTGGGGGTATGAATGATGCAACGTGCGTGACGCGGGAAGCCGATAACGCGACCCTAGACTCGACGGGTGGCTTCTGACCGACGCATCGCTCCCGGTGCCGCCGGAGGAGCCGCCGGGCTCGTCATCGCCGGCATCCTCGTCGCCGCGCTGAGTCTTCGCGGACCCATCGTCTCACCGACACCTGTGCTGCGGCAGATCGAAAGCGATCTCGGCATCGGTGCGGCAACGGCCGGATTGCTCACGACCGCGCCTGTGCTGATGTTCGCGCTGCTGACCCCGGTGGCAGCTCTCGTCATCCGTCGCGCCGGGGCGGAGCTCGCGCTCATGATCACCCTCACGGGGGTGCTGCTCGGCACCTTCCTGCGTGCCGTTCCGGGCTTCGGATGGATGCTCGCCGGAATGATCGTGATCGGCGCGTCCATCACGGTCGGAAATGTGGTCATCCCCGTCATCATCCGCCGTGATGTCGTGCCCGAGCGGGTAGCCCTGGTCACAGCTGCTTACGTCGCCATGCTCAACGCGGGATCGCTGCTGACGTCACTGTTGACGGTGCCGATTGCCTCCGTGATCGGATGGAACCTCGCGTTGGTCGCGTGGTCGGTGATCACGATCGCCGGGATGCTGCTGTGGGGCCTGCATCTGCGCCGGGCTGCCGCGCGCGGGGAGCTCTGGGGCGAGCGGTTCTCGGGCGCACAGCGTCCCGCCGTGGCATCCGTGGCCGACCGTGAGGCCGACACGCTGACCGGCCCGGTACCGGTGCCGCTCGGGAGAGGGGCGACGCAGGGTGTTTCGATGTTCCGGAACCCGATTCCGTGGATGCTTCTTCTGGCGTTCGCGGGGCAAGCTGCCGTGTACTACGGGTTCGCGACTTGGCTGCCCACACTCATTGCGGACGATCTCGGTGTCAGCGCAGCAGCAGCGGGAGGCTTGACGGCGTTCTTCCACGGGGTGGCCGTGGTGGGAGCCTTCGTGGTTCCGCTGTTGGCGCGGTTCACACCGCGGATCGTTCCGGCGATCGCGATTGGCACGTCGTGGATCTTGCTGACGCTGGGCATGATCATCGCGCCCGAGTGGGCCGCGGTTTGGCTGAGTTTCGGGGCCATCGGACACGCCGGCGGCTTCGTGGTGATCTTCAGCACGATTGTCGCGATCGCTCGTTCGGACGCCGAGGCTGCCGGGATGTCTGCACTGGTGCAGGGCGGGGGCTATGCGGCCGCGGCGCTGGCTGCACCGGCGATGGGGGCCCTGCACGAGGTGACCGGCGGGTGGGATGCCGTGCTGCTGGCATCCCTCGTCGTCGTGCTCGCCTACTGTGTGCTGCTGGTGGCGGCCGTCATCGTGTCGTGGCGAGCACCTCGATGACCCGCGAGACCGAAGTGCCGAGCGCCCAGGTTTCGGCGAGGGTCACCGCCGCTGCACGCTGATCGTCGTCGAGCGGTCGCAGGTGCGTGTCAGGCGCGGGAAGGTCGAGATCGCGGACGACTTCGACGACCGTGGGCGCGACCTCGAGGTAGTCGAGCCCCGCGGTGATCTTGGCGCGAACGCCGGCCGACATTCCCTCGCCGCGCTCGGCGGCGCCGATGATGCCGGCAAGGTCGCCGTGCGCAGCGAGGAGCGTAGCGGCCGTCTTCTCGCCGATGCCGGCTACACCCGGCAGCCCGTCGGAGCTGTCGCCGCGAAGCGTCGCGAAGTCGGCGTATTGGCTGGGCAGCACTCCGTACTTCGTCACGACGGTGCGGTCGGTGACCAGCTCGAGGTTGCTCATGCCGCGCGCCGTGTAGATGACACGGATGCTGCGCTCATCGTCGACGAGCTGGAAGAGGTCGCGGTCACCCGTGACGATATCGACGGGCATCGTCGCCGTGGTGGCGAGGGTGCCGATGACGTCATCGGCCTCGTGCTCGGCGGCGCCGATGATCGTGATCCCGAGGGCGGACAGTGCCTTGCGGATGAGCGGCACCTGCACCTCGAGGGGATCCGGGACCTCCTCGACATCCGGGGCGCCCGTGACGACCTCGACGACGCGGTGCGTCTTGTACGACGGGATGAGATCGACCCGCCATTGGGGGCGCCAGTCGTCGTCCCAGCAGGCCACGAGGTGCGTCGGCTCGTAGGTTGTGACGAGTTTCGCGATCATGTCGAGAAATCCGCGAACCGCGTTGACCGGCATCCCGTTCGGCGCCTTGACCGTGTCGGGTACGCCGTAGAACGCCCGGAAATACAGCGACGCGGAGTCGAGCAACATCAATCGTTCTGCCACGCGCCCATCCTGGCATGCGCCGCCGACGATGCGAGCGGCCGACGGAGGGCTCAGCAGCCGGGGCCGGTGGGGTTCTCGGCGCAGGTGCGGTCGACCAGGGCCGTCCGGACCTCGAGAACCTCGAGGGTGTAGGGCGGAGCCGGGGCATTGACGTAGCCGGGGACCGGGCGCCAGCCGCTCCCGAAGTCGACGTCAGCCGAGTACTGCAGCGTGAGGGACACGGTGTACGTCCCGCGCTCGCGATAGACGTGGCTCGTTGACGTCGGACTGAACTGGGGGAGTCCGAGCGACGCCCAGGTGGCACCGCCGGTCGTTGTCCGCGCGCCCGATCCGTCGCCGTAGTCGAAGACGTAACCGGCCGGTCGGAACCTGACTGTCACGTCCCACCCGAGCAGCGGGCCGGTGAGGGTGTGCGTGGATGCTCCGGCCACGATGTTCGTGGGCGTTCCGACGACCCCGAAACCGGCGGGCTCGCCACCGAGGCTCGGACGCGCCGGAACGAAACTCGCGAGATCTTCGATCGTCACGTCCGGATACGTGACCACTGTGTAGTTGCCTCGGCATCCCACGATGGGGCACTCCTCAGCCGGGGCTGCATGGTCGGTAGAGCCCGTACCGCCGCTACTCGAGCCGCTGGATTCGCCATCGCCCTGCGAGCCGCCCGCGTCGCCGTTTCCGTACCCACCAGAACCCGGCTGATTCGCGCTGCCACCAATGTCGACCTGGCTCCCGTCGTTCGAGACGCTGCAATTGCCCTGCCAAGGAGATCCGCCAGCACAAGCCGTTGACGCAGCGACGCTGGCCACGCTTGTGAACGTGAGGCATAGGCCCATCAGTAGGCCGACGGCGCCAGCCCGGATTACGGGGCGCATTCGCTTGCGTCACCGCCATCGAGCGACTGGATGACAGCTCCCGTGGGGGTGTCCGCTGGAACCACCTTTATCGCTATGGCCTGTATGTCGGGACGGTCGGGGTCGACGACGGAATTGCCTTCGGCATTGTCGAGTGTGACGGCGGACACATCTAGGCAAGCAATCGCAACACCGACATCATCGGGCCGGTCGCCACCCGCAGGAGACTGAACGGAAACGATCTTGCTTTCGCCGGAGACGCGCCATCCGTCGGCGTGCATTTGTGAGAAAGATTCTCGAGCTCCCGCATTCGCATCGCCCATGGTCCAGCGATAGACCTCCTCGAACGTCGAGGGGTCGCTGAGATCAACCTGGTTCAAGGCATCCACGTACGCCCGGTAGGTGGCTTCCGCGGCAGCGAATGCTTCCTCCTCGGAAGCGAACCCGGTGGGCGTCGGGGCGGGTGACGGATCAGTCGGCCCACAGCCGGCCAGCGCACCGACACCGAGCATCGCGGCGATCACGATCGACGCGGCTCGAAACGGACGGCGGCGGTTCATGTCCACCACGGTAGCCCGCGGCATCCGTCGGAGCGGCACTATCCACAGTCCACGATTCCCGCGCCCGGTTGGGGAGGATCCCCGCGCTCCAGCAGACGGATAGGTCTGCGCGCTAGCGTTGGCTCGGGAGGCATCATGCCGTACGACAGCGGGCCGCACGCCGACGTGCTGTACGTCGAAGACGATCAGGACGTCGCCCAGATGACGATCGAGGTGCTTTCGGAGTTCCATACCGTCGTTCACGCGGCAGACGTCGCGTCGGCTCGGTCCCGCGCCCTGCAGCAGCGATTCGACGTGATGGTTATCGACCGGCGGCTTCCCGGCGGCGACGGAATCGATCTGGTTCGCGCGATCCGCACCGCTCGCATTACGACGCCCATCCTGCTGCTGACCGCCCTCGGCGCCGTCGATGACCGGGTCGAGGGTTTGGATGCCGGCGCCAACGACTACCTCGTGAAACCATTCGACTACGGTGAGTTGCTCGCCCGCATCCGGGCTCTCGTGCGCGGCTACCGTGCAGAGCAGCACCGCCGCACGCTCGGCGAGTGGGTGTTCGTCCCCGAGTCCCAGGCGCTGTACGGGCCGTCGGGCGGCCGGGTCGCGCTCACCACGACCGAGACCGCGTTGCTGGATGTGCTCAGCGCCAGCCCCGAGCACGTGTTCAGTCGAGAAGAGATCCTGGGTGCCGTGTTCCACGAGGGTGATACGCCGGGGTCGGTCGACACGTACGTCCACTACATCCGGCGCAAGTCGGTTCCCGAGATGATCGAGACGGTGCGCGCTCGCGGCTACCGGGTCGGGCAGCCGTCATGACCACTCCGGAGGCTGCCGACCGGCGTCGCGTGCAGCGGGCCGCCTTCTCGGTGGGGGTGTGGGTTGCTGCGGTGTCGGCGATCGTCGTCGCGCTCGGTGTGTCGGTCTTGGTTGCCGTGATCTTGCTTCGCGCGCGTGTCGAGAACAACGAGCACGCAACGCCCTTCCCCGGCGGCCATCGGGGGTCTGACGATGACCTCGTGGTTGACGTCGACCGGGTGCTGCCGTGGGTGATCGGCCTCGGCATCCTGGGCGTGCTCATCCTGTCGCTGATCGCATGGTTCGCTGCCCGCCGCGCCGTGCAGCCGCTGGGCGAGGCGCTGCGGCTGCAGCGGAACTTCGTGGCCGACGCCAGTCACGAACTGCGCACGCCGCTGACGACCCTGACCAGTCGCATCCAGATCGCGCAGCGTCGGCTGGAACGCGGCGGAGATGTCGCCGAAGCTCTCGATCAGCTGCGCTCCGACGCTGACGCAATGAACGACATGCTCACCGATCTGTTGATGGCGGCCGAGGGTAAGGCTGAGACGACTGCTGTCTCGCCGGTCGGTGATGCGATGGATGCCGCGGTCTCCCGCCTCCGGCCGCTCGCGGATGACAGCGCGGTGTCGCTCGAGGTCTTCTCGAGCGACCGGGCGGTGCGGATGCCGCTTCCCACCCTGACTCGCATTCTGATGGCTGTCATCGACAATGCGATCCAGCACAGTCCCCGGGGAGCGACGGTGACGATCGCAGCTGCAACCGCCCGCGACGACGTGGAGATCCGCGTCAGCGATCACGGCAGCGGAATCGACTCGGCCGACGCGGAGCGCATCTTCGAGAGGTTCGCCCGTGGGTCTGAGACGGGCAGGCGTCGCGGGTTCGGACTCGGGCTCGCGCTGGTGCGTGACGTGCTGACTCGCTATTCGGGCCGGATCGAGGTCGAGTCGACCTCACCGAGCGGCACGACCTTTCTCATCACGCTGCCGAGTGCTCGCGCGTGACCACCGCCACCTCCGTCGTGCCCAGCCACCGGCGAACGCCTCCGTCATCGGTCACCGTCATGCCCGACCGCGAGCGCGCCGCTGAAACCCACGACAGGTCGTCGCCGCCCACAACTGCGACGGTTGCCCAGAGGTCTGCCTCGGCCAGGGAGTCGGCGACGACCGTCGCGCTGCGCACGCCGGTCGCCGGCTCGCCGGAGCGTGGGTCCAGGATGTGCACACCCCGCTCAGCTGTCCCCGAGGTCGCAACCGCGCCATCGACCACGTCGATGATCGCGAGAACCTCACCGGCGCGGTGCGGGTCGGCGATGCCGATGCGCCAGACCCAGTCGCTGCCCGCGGCGGTGCCGAGCTGCATGTCACCGCCCGCGTTGATACCGATCGCTGTCGCGCCGTTTGCGGCCAGGAGTGGCAGAAGGTGCATCCGTGCCGCCCGCTCGACCGCCCACCCTTTGACGTAGCCGGTCGGGTCGAACCAACCGCGCCAGGTAGCCGAGAACCGGCCGCCAGAGCGCTGCTCGGCGTCCAGACACGCCGCGGCGACCTCGGCAACGAGCGGATGCGCATCGTCGAGTGTGATCTCACCGCGGCGGAGACGGCTGATTTCCGAGTCCTCGCGATAGGTCGAGAAGATTCTGTCTGCCTCGCGAAGCTCGTTGAACGCACGAGCCACGGATGCTGCGGTCTCGGCATCCTTCACGAACGCGGTGGTGCCGTAGGCGTGGACCGAGACGACAGTTCCCATGATGGTCTGGACCCAGACGCGAGGCTCGTCGGAACTCATTGCTGTGCCTGATCCAGCGCGCTCTGGAGGGACTGCGTGTACCCCTGGCTGGTGTAGGTGGCGCCCGAGACCATGCGGATCGACGCACTTTGCGCGCTTGTCGTCTCGGAGATCAGCACCGGCAGTGCGCGGGCATTGATCTGCTGATCCTCGCGATTGCTGTTCGGGTACTGCGGCACCTGGACCTCGGTGATCACGCCCCCGCTGACCGTGATCTGGACCTGCACGTTGCCGTAGCGGGTGCGGACCGCATCGCCCGTGTATGTGCCGTCGGCGAGGACGAGC
>MDSV01218820.1_pt1 | contig 10656 bp, 11 predicted proteins | sample 810851 | NCBI WGS metagenome assembly MDSV01 (sample SAMN05326640, study PRJNA326480) | marine metagenome | isolation source: seawater | place: Atlantic Ocean: North East | collected 2012 | reverse complement strand
CTTGGTTTATCTGGAGGTATAGCAAATTTATTGCTTACCCAAAGTTATAGATTGGCTGATGCAAGCCTTGTTTCTCCTATTAAATATTTATCTTTAGTAGTTGCAGTTGTGGCGGGTTATTTAATTTTCAGCGAAATACCAAAATCGATGACTTTATTAGGGGCCAGCCTTATCGTTGTAAGCTCATTTATAATTTTTAGAAGGGAAGCAACATTAAAAAAACAAGTTGTGGCACCAAGAGTATGAAACCTAGGTGGTGGGAAAAATCAAAAAAATATCTTTCCAAAAAAGATAGAGTTATGTTTAGATTAATTAGATCTCACAAAGGTCACCTAACCACTCGAAATAACTTTTTTTATTCTCTTTCAAGATCTATAGTAGGCCAACAAATTTCTACTGCAGCAGCTGATTCGGTATTTTCTAAGTTTGAAAAAAAATGTAAGGGAAAAATTAATCCAAAGGTTGTTTCAAAGCTTTCCCTGGGGTCTTTGAGAAAGTGTGGTTTAAGTCGACAAAAAGCACTGGGAATAAAAAGTTTGTCAGAAAAAATTTTGGATAAGTCTTTTGATCCAAGATTAATAAAAAAAATGAATGATGAGGAAGCAATTATTTATCTTTCTAGCTTAAGACAAATTGGAAGATGGTCAGCAGAAATGGCCCTTCTTTTCTTTTTTAACAGACCAAACATTTGGCCAGTCCAAGACATAGGTTTGCTTAGAGCTATCTCCGTTAATTATAAAAAAAGTTATTTACCCCCTAAAAGTTTTGTAAAAAAACTTCAAAAAAAATTTTCACCTTATTGTTCTGTAGCTACCTGGTATTTTTGGCGATCAATAGATAACGAACCTATTCAGTACTAAATCCTTCAACGATTTGCATGTGTCTTACACTTGTTTCTTTAGTTAGATTCCAACCAGCTTGATATTCTTTAGAGCTATGACATTCGACTGCTTTTTCATAGCTAGGAAATTCCCAAACAACCGTTCTTTGAAAGTTGTCCCCGTCATAAACCTTATATTTTCCTCCCCTTACAAGAGGTGTGCCTCCATAACTTTTGATAATGGGAGTTACAGTTTTAGCATACTTTTTTTGATTCTCTTGATTTTCAATTTTTGTATACAAACTTATCCAATAGCCTTTTGCCATAAATTTTCTCCTTTTTAATTAAGTTTTTTTTAACTATGATAGCAGAATTAATATGTCAGAAAAATTAATTGTTTCATGGGATGAATATAACAGGACTGTGGAAAAATTGGCAATCATGGTCCATGATAGCGGTTACAAGCCTACCCTGCTTGTTGGTATCATGCGTGGAGCAGCACCTATGATAGATGTTTTAAGCAGAGTTTTTAAATTAAAATGTGCTTACCTAGCTGTTGAATCTTACAGTGGTAAAGGCGTTGAGGACGAACAAGGAGACATAGTCTTTTCTAGAGAGATGAGTTCGATTGCAAAAAATATGGGTGGGAAAATACTTTTATGTGATGATCTTTCAGATACAGGAATTACTTTAAACAAAAGTGTAGATTGGTTAAAAAAATATGAACCAATAAAAGATAAAATCGAAGATATAAAAACAGCAACTTTATGGAAGAAAAAAAAATCAACATTTGAACCAGATTATTGTGCCGTTAGATTAAAAAGTGATCCATGGATTGTACAACCTTTTGAACATTACGAAGAAATTAAAATTGAAGAATTGAAAAAAAAACATAAAAAAAAGGGTTAAACTTTCGTTCAACCCTTTTTTTAAAAATTATTTAATATTCTTAAGCTACTGCAAAGCTCATTACACTTAATACTGCAACAACCCATATTGCTGGTGATGTTTTAGCAGCATTGCCGCTCAATATCTTAATTAGCGCATAAGCTATAAAAGCTAAAGCGATACCATTTGATATGCTATAGGTAAGTGGCATAGTGATCATAGCTATCACTGCAGGAGCAGATTCTGCTATATCATCCCACTCTATATCTGTAATGTTTCTTACAAACAGAACAGCCACATATACAAGTGCAGCACCATCTATTTCTTTAGGAAGGCTTGTCGCTAAAGGCGCAAACCCTAGGCAAAGAAGAAACAGAACTCCAATAACCAAAGAGGTCATTCCAGTTCGTCCACCTGCTTTAACTCCGGCACCAGATTCAACATAGCTTGTAACTGTAGTTGTTCCCATGAACGCACCAGCCACTGTCCCAGCACTGTCCGCAAGCATTGCTCTATCAATGTCTTCGACTTTGTTTCCTTTTACTTTACCAGAAACGTTTGCAACAGAAGTTAAAGTTCCAGCTGTGTCAAAAAAGTCTATAAAGAATAGTGTGAATATTACTGTCAATCCACCTCCAGATAAAACTTTTCCTGTACTAAAACCTTCAACAGCTTCAAAGAGATAACTCATTGACGGAGGCGCAGAAAAAACACCATTAAATCTTGCTAATGATTTTCCACCCTCAATTGTTGCTCCAGTCCAATCCCACATTGGTAACCAAGCTAAGATACTAAATCCTAATATCCCGATAATAATATTGCCTCTAACTTTCATTTTTTCTAGAACAACCATTACCACCAAGGCAAGACAACCCAACAAAACTAGTGGATTTTTAATATCTCCTAGCGTTACTAATGTTACAGGATGATCTCCAACTACTCCCATTATTTCTAAACCAATAATAGACAAGAATAGTCCAATACCAGCTCCAATTCCGAGTTTTAAACTTCTTGGAATAGAATTGATAATCCAAGCCCTGATAGGAGTTAGAGATACTAATAAAAATAATATTCCTGCAAGCAATACGGTTGATAAAGCTTCGGCAGGTGTATATTTCATTCCTCCAACTACGCCAAATGCAACGAATGCATTAATACCCATCCCAGGCGCAAGACCTATCGGCCAAGTTTTTCCATAAAATGCCATAATAAAACAGGCTATGGCAGTTGCTACAATTGTAGCGGTGTATACACCTCCAAAATCAAAAAAACCTTTTTCTGTTCCAGCGAATTCACCGGAAAGAATAAAGGGATTTAAGAACATAATGTAAGCCATAGTTAGGAATGTCGTGACCCCAGCTACAACTTCTGTATTGAAAGTGGTTTTGTGCTTTCTGTACTCAAAATATTTATCCAGCATAATTTTTCCTCTCTTTCGATAAATTGATATCTAATGGTGGTATTTGATTCTTCATACTAAATCTAACGAAAAAACTGCAATACAGAGATGAGTCTTTTTTTATGTATATTTAAAGTTGTATTTCTGTTTATAATTTTTGGTGTATTCTATAAAAAGTTGAATTATGAAAAAAATGTATTTTATATGTTTGATTCTATCTTTTTTTATCTTTGTAGGTTGTAAAACAGTTAGCACAAAGGTTGATAAGACTATTTCCAAAGAGGAACAAAAACTAAGCAGTTTTCTAAGCAAGTCGGTGGAGGAATTAAAAATAGAATTCGGTGAACCAGATTTGGTAGAAGTAACCGATAAGGCAAACAAGAATTTTGTTTATTTAAAATCAAAATTAAATATTAAATGTGAAAGAAGATTTGAAATAAATCAAAACAATATTGTTGTTGGTTTTAGTAGCAAGAATTGTTTTTAAATTATACTTTTCCTGAAATTTTTAAGGCAAAAGCATAATCAAAAGCGATGTCTTCTATTGTGTTTTTTCTTCCTGACCGAGATCCATGCCCAGCATCCATTTCACATTTTAAAAGTAATAAATTACTATCGGTTTTGTAATCCCTAAGTTTTGCACAATATTTGGTTGGTTCGTCAAACAAAACCCTAGAGTCAGACAAAGATGTTGTAATCAAAATATGAGGATAGTTCTTTTTTTCAATATTATCATAAGGAGCGTAAGAACGTATATATTCGAAGTGTTCTTTATTATTTTTTGCATCACCAAATTCTAACAATTCTCCAGGGGTTAAGGGGAGTGAATGATCCATATTGGTTGTTAAATTATCTACGAATGGCACAGCCATAATGGCTCCTAGAAAAATGTCAGGTGCTTGATTAACAGCATTTGACACCAGAAGGCCTCCAGCAGAACCTCCAAAAGCAATCAATTTATTTTTACTAGTATATTTTTTTTGAATTAAAAATTTTCCACAACTAATAAAATCAGAAAATGTATTTTTTTTGTTTAACATCTTTCCTTCTCGCCACCATGCCATTCCTCTCTCAAGTCCACCTCTTATATGACATGTTGCCCAAATTATATCCCTATCAATTAAAGAAAGTTTTGTTGTTGAAAAAGTAGGTGACATAGAACTTCCGTAGCTTCCGTAGCCGTATAATAAAAGATGTGCATTTCCATCTAGTTTTGTTTTTTTATGATAAGTAATTGTAATTGGAATATTTCGACCATCATGGCTTGGACAATTCAAGCGTTCCACAATATAATCATTTCTATTGTGACCAGACGGAACTTCTTGCTCCTTCACAAGTTTTTTTTCTTTTGTCCTTAAATTGTATTCATATGTTCTAGAAGGTGTCCTGGGAGATTCATAACCTATTCGTATAGTGTCTGTGTTTTTATCTTTCTGCATAAGAGCTATTCCTGGAGAAATAACTTTTTCATCAGTGAACATCAGCTGCTCTTCTTTGTTCGTTTTTGTGTTTCTAACAAAAATTTTTGAAAGAGCATCAGAAACCTCAGATCTGACAATCCAATTATTTAAGAACGTGAGTCCACCAATTAAAACACCATTTTTCGCAGGAATAAAATCTTTCCACTCTTTAGTATTTTTATTTGGACATCTTGAAATTTTAAAATCTTCAGCATCTTTATTGGTCCACATCCACCACCAACCAGCAAAACTATCTATGCTATATTGAATACCCGCTTCTCTTTTGAAAAATAATTTTGGTTTAAATGTTTTTTCATCTTTATGAAAATAGTAAACCTCAGACGTTGTATGTTCACTTGTATCAATTAAATAAAAATTTTCGCAACTACTAGTGCTTATAGAGCATGTAAATCTTTCAGATTTTTCTTCAAAAATTAATTTATCTTCTTTACTTGAAGTGCCTAATTTGTGTTGAAAAATTTTACGAGGTCTGTGTTGGCCATCATGTTTTCGGTAAAAAAATGATTTGTCATCATATGCCCAAACTATACCCCCAGCTGTATCTTTAATGGGCTCTTCAATAATTTTATTGTCAGCTATTTTTCTTAAAAAAATTGTGAAATATTCGCCGCCCTTATCATCTATGGAATAAGCTAATAGCTCATCGTTGTATGAAACCTCAAGATCTCCTGTGCTAAAAAATTTTTTACCTTTCGCCTCTACATCTCCATCCCAGTAAGTTTCTATTTTATTATCACCTATTTTTCTTCTTAATTTTTTAGAATAATTTCCCTGTTTTGTGGTTTTGGTCCAGTACTCGTATTTTTTATCTCTATAAGGAAGACTTTCATCATCTAATTTTATTCTACCCTCAATTTCACGAAAAAGTTTTTTTTGCAAATTTTCTGTGTCTTTCATATTTTCTTTAGTGTAGACATTCTCTTCTTCTAAATATTTTCGAACTTCAGGATTGAGTTGACCCGTATCTCTTAAAATTTCGAGACAATTATCTTGATGAATCCATGAGTAATCGTCTTTCCAACTGTATCCATGGAAACTTTTTTTTTCTGGTTGTTTACGTAACTGTGGTATCTTCATCATTAAAAAAGAATTATGAATTTATTTTTAATCATTGGAATCTGTTTTGTCATTCTTTATTTATTATTAAATTGGTTTGCCAAAACAAGTAGCAAAAAAATCGCAAGGTCTATTAGATATATCATTATAATTGCCTCTATACTCTTGGCCGCTATTTTCTTTTTAGTAGGAAGATATGCTTTTAGTATTCCAGTTTTAATATTACTACTTCCTCTACTTAAGCTAAAAGGATTAACCCTTCTACAAATGTTTCAATTATTTAGACTTTTAAGTTATTTAAGACAGACAGGAAGATTTAATTTCACTTCAGGACCAAATAATTCTAAACCCTCATCAAACCTTACTCTAGATGATAGCTATAATATTTTGGGATTAAAACGAAACAAGTGTTCAAAAGAAGATGTTCTATCAAAATATAAGAAAATAATGCAAAAACTTCATCCTGATTCAAACCAGGAAACAGATACGACAAAATTAGCTCAAATTGTTAGCGAAGCAAAAGAGACTATTTTAAAAAATGACTTTAGTTAAATTAACATTTGATTTGCTTTAGCTAAGACTTTTTCAAAGGAAATTCTATCTTTCCCCAAAGTATCATGGGTAGTACTATCTTTCTCTCCCTCAGGTTCGATTACTTCCATTCTTGAAGAATATTTTCCGTAAGCCATCACAGGACTATCCATAAATAAAGTTAAAGTTTTTACTCCAAGCGCACAAGCGATATGGGCAAATCCTGTGTCGTTACAAATTGCTAAACTACAATTTTTTATAATAGGCAAGGTTTGTTTGATACTAAGTTTTTCAAAAGATTCACAATTTTTTCCCACATCAGAGTTTTTAAAATTATTGATTAAATCAATATCTTTGGTACCAGCAGCTATATAAAATTTGCATTTTCGATTTTTTATCAACTCCTGACAAAGTTTAATATAATTTTGTAAGTCCCATCTTTTAGTTTGACCGGAAGCAGAAATAGCAAGACAAATATGCTTTAAATTTTTATCCAAATTATTATTTGTATTTTTAATTTTTAAATTAGGCTCAGTCGAGACAACTTTACCTATTACATTTTCAGTAAAAATTTTAGCACTATGAACTATATTGTCTTTAGATCTAAATAATGGATACTGTTGAATTGATCCTATTCCAGAAAATTTTGCAATTAAATTATACCTTAAAGAACTATTAAAAATAAAAACTTTATTAAATTTTCTCTTTTTTAATTCATTTGACAACTTAAAAAATCCGCTCAAACCATCTTTTTCTTTATCTAATATAATTATTTCGTCGATATGATTATCATCAGCTAGCAAATCCAATGCTTTTGAACTTTTCTTAACCAAAAGACTTACCTGCGTGTTAAATTTTTTTGAAATTGCATGGATATAGGGTAGAAAAATAATCAGGTCCCCAATACCGTATCTTTGTTGAATAATAAGAATTTTCATTTCTTTTTTATTTATAGTACCTTTATATAAAAATTGGGTGAAAACATGTCTAAAATTTTGAGCGGCGTATATGCAGCGTCCATGTCAGTTTTAAAAGCTGATTTGAGCCTAGATATAGAAGAAACTTTGATTCACGCAAAGAAAAATCTTGATGATAATGGAGTTGGATCAGCATTTTTTGGCAGCACCGGATGTGGACAGTTGATCTCTATTTCTGAAAAGAAGGAATTCATTAATTCTTTATCAAAAAAAAATTTTAGAGAAAAAATACTAATAGGAACTTCCTGCAATAGTCTAAATGACACTATAAATATTATGCAACATTCAATAAAAAAAGGTTTTGAAAACTTTCTTACGATGAACGTGGCTTACTACAAAAATGATGACAATGGTGTTTACAATTTTTATGCAAATATAATTAAATCTGTTCCAGAAGCTAAAATTGTACTTTATAATTTTTCTAAATTAAGCGGTTATGCTTTTACCTCAGAAGTAACAAGTAAACTAATAAAAGATTTTCCAAAAAATATAGTTGGAATGAAAGATAGTACAGGAAATCTTTGGGATAATTTTAAAGCTAAAAACTTTTCAATGTTTGTTGGAAGTGAAAAAAAATTATTAGACGGTCTCAAATTAGGTGCGGCCGGATGTATATCGGCAACGACAAATGTTACAGGATCTTTAGCAAAGAAAGTTTATGATGATTTTCATAAAAATGGAAATTCGTCTACGAATGAAAAGTTGAAAACTATAAGAACAATTTTTGATGACACTGGAAATTTAATTTCTGCCCTACATACCTTTAAAAGCTTGGAAAATAAGATTTATGGAAATTTGCTACCTCCTCTAGAACTATTAAATAATTCTAAAAAGGAAGAAATGATCAGAAAATTAAAGGATTTAAATTTTTTACCAAATAAAAACATTGCCGCTTGAAATATGCAACTTGTTAAATTTTTAAATAAATTATTTACAAAAGGTGGTTTTATCCTAGAAGATGCTTATGGCAAAGAACATGTTATTGGGAGTCCAGATTCAGGAAAACCCATAAAATTAAAAATACATAAAAAAAATTTACATTACAAATTATTGCTTTACCCAGATCTTTATTTTGGAGAGGCATATACCGACGGATCAATAACTATTGAAGGAGGTGAGTTGAGCAACTTTCTTGATATTGCTTTAGAAAATATTGGACGTCGTGAAACAAATACCTTCAGTGAATTTTTTAATAAATTTAGAGGGTCTTATAGGTATCTTACTAATTTTAATTTTATAAAAAAATCTAGAATGAATGTTGCTCATCACTATGATATTTCAGATGATCTTTACTTTCTTTTTCTTGATCCTTTACGACAATATTCGTGTGCATACTTCAAAAATGAAAAAGAAACTTTGGAAGAAGCTCAAGAAAACAAAATCAACCATATAATTAAAAAATTAAATATTCGTCCCAACCAAAAAGTGTTGGATATTGGTAGCGGATGGGGTTCACTTGCTATTGAGATTGCAAAAAAAGCTAAATGCCATGTAACTGGTATAACTTTGTCAAAAAACCAATTTGAATATAGTAAAAAAAAAGCAAAAGAATTAAATCTTGGAAATCAAGTAGAATTTAAATTGGTAGACTATAGAGAAGTAAAAGAGAAGTTTGACCGAATTGTAAGTGTAGGAATGTTCGAACATGTTGGAAGAAAATTTTATAAAACTTTTTTTAAAAAAGTTTTTGATATTTTAAATGATAATGGTATGGCCCTATTACATACTATTGGTTCAATTAATCCTCCAAGAGACCCCCATCCATGGATAACTAGATACATTTTCCCCGGAGGATATACTCCTAGTTTGAGTGAAGTTGCAGGACCTATTGAGAAATCTGGTCTAATCGTATCAGATATTGAAGTTTTGAGAATGCATTATGCCCATACTCTCAGAAATTGGAAAGAAAGATTTATAAAAAATAAAGGAAAAGTGGTTAAAATGTTTGACGAAAGATTTTTTAGGATGTTTGAATTTTATCTTTCTTCTTGTGAAATGGCCTTCAAGCATGGTGACCAAGTTGTATTCCAATTTCAGCTTACCAAAAAACTAACCACAGCTCCATCAACGAGGGACTATATATATTCTTAAGAAAGTGTTATTAGTTAATAGCACTCGATGAAAAAGAAAAAAAAAGCAAAAAAAAGCAAAAGAAAAAGGCTTAAAAAAAGGGTCAAAATTAAAAGACGATATAAGAAAAAGACCTTAAAAAGATCTTCTCGACCAAGAAAAAAAAGAAGACCAAAAGTTACAGCTAAAAAAAGAAAAAAATCTAGCTATAAATTTTATCAGTCTTTTTCAAAAATCAAAGAATTTAGTCTAAAAAATTTACTTTCTTATCTGAGCACACCTATTTTTGAAGCCTATTATAATTTTCAACGTGAAAGAAGACGAAGACTCCTAAAAACTGAAGAAGCAAGAGCAAGAGAGGAAGAAAGAAGGAAAAGAGAGAAGCTTGAACTTGTCAAAAAAATGAAGCAAGAGCAATTAAAGGAAGAAATTTATTATTCCAAAGAATTAAAAAAAGATATGCAAATATTTTTAAGACAGCAAGAACGTGAAAATAGACAGCAAAAGGCAAGAGAGCAACAAAAGATCTTTGATAATCTCCGTTTGACCAAAAAAATAGCTGGCTTTGAAGCACGAATGAACCGCGAAGTAGCTATGCTTGAAAAAGCTGCTTTTAAAGCAGAGAAGGAAGATTATCAATTTACACTTGATAGAGTTAACGCCATAAAAGAAAAATATAAAAATTATAGATTAGAATCCTATAGAAAAAAATTACAGGATCTTGGTATTCAGGTTCAAGGGGATGAAGACAAGTCTGCTTTAATTGAAAAAGAAAGAAAACTTCTATTCCAAAAATCAGAAATTGAAAATACTCTAATGAGTTTTACTAGATCTTTAAGATCCATCGCATTCTTTTGTAATCGTTCTAAAATATTAGGAAAACATTTGTCTCCTCTTAAAATTGTGGATCTATCAATGGATACAGGAGAAGTTTATCTAAAATGGCTAGAATTACAAGAATCTGAAGATTTTATACTTCTTTGTTATTTAAAAGATAATTCAATAGAAAGTAAAAAGATAGTTCTTGAAATGAAAACAGATCCTGAAAAACATTTAAGTGTTGAATTTGATATTAAATCTATTTTTCAATTTCAAGAGACAGCGATTGACAATGTAGTAAAAATGATTGAAAGAGAAAGAAATTCAAAAAAACCTTCAGAAGAAAAAAAAGCTAGTTAATGAGATCTTCTAATTTTTTAATCTCACCTATTTTAAATATAATCGCATCCTCTTTTTTGTAGCCAAACTTTTCAGCATTTGCTTTAAATCTAACTGGAGGTTCCCAAATTGGCTCTAAGCTTAAGATTGCTGTACCCCAATGCATTCCCACTACTTTTTTAACTTTTAATTCTTTCATTAATGATAAAAGTTCTTCAGGGTTTGCATGAGCTGTAGATTTGTCTTTAACATTTACAATCGGAAAAAAATTGTAGG
>MDSV01017120.1_pt1 | contig 10656 bp, 9 predicted proteins | sample 810851 | NCBI WGS metagenome assembly MDSV01 (sample SAMN05326640, study PRJNA326480) | marine metagenome | isolation source: seawater | place: Atlantic Ocean: North East | collected 2012 | reverse complement strand
GTTTTCAAGTGGAATCATCGACCACGTTTCGCATTCAACCACGATCCATTCCACGGTGCCCAAATGGGCCACGCCCACGTTTTGTGTGTCACCGTCTCGGACGTGTTGATAGGCACCAAGAACACGTTCGCCCTCATAGAGCGTATCTTCATGGATTCTGAGGAGACCGTCGCTTTCGCCAAAGGTCCGGTCCACACCGCTGGGAATCGTTTGACCGCTGAGGGACGAACGGAGCCAAATTTCCATGGTTGATCAACTCACAAACCGACCGCATTGGCGGCGTCCTGTGCGGACACCCCGTCGTGGACCATCATGACCAGAGCCTTCGCCATAGCGCCCGGGTTTGGGTGGGCGAACACTTGCCGCCCCATGCAGACTCCACTGGCTCCAGCACCCAGTGCATGTTCAACCATGGTGAGCACCTCAAGCGATGTCCCGCTTGCAGGCCCGCCGGCAAGAAGCAGGGGGATGGGCGCGCTTGAGGTGACGGCGCGAAACGATGCGGCATCTCCCGTCCAAACACATTTGGCCGCATCGCAGCCCAGCTCGAAGGCCAACCGCACGGCGTGAGACTGGGACTGGGTGAGGTCCGAGGATTGATGATTGAGGTGGGGTCCGCGTGCGTACACCATGCCGAAGGCTGGAAGACCTGCATGCAATGCTTGTCGATTCAATTCTCCCATGCGCTGAATCATGCTCGCCTCGTTTTCGCTGCCCATGTTGACCTGACATGAAACGCCCAGTCCACCTCGGGGGAGCGTTTCGTCGGCGTGGCCGACCATCACCTTGTTGTTTGCATCCGGTCCAGCATGCCGAGTGGAGACAGAGTAGTGAACCACCATGTTGGTGGATGTTCCTTCGCAAAGGTGCGCGTAGGCACTGACCACGCCTTTCTGCGCCACGATGGCGTTGACACCGGCGTCCACCAACGATGCGATGAGCACCTCAAGGTCCTCCAGACCGGGCGCTGGATAGTCGGAGGCACCGTGGTCGATGGGAATCCAAACGCCTCGCTGGTTGGGCAGGAGCAAGCCCATCCGTTCGCCTTTGTCCATGGCCCTGCGAGGTTGCCGCCTTCATCAAAGGTTTGTTTGGGCAACAACACGTTCAAACTTGGTCGCCAGCCCACAGCAACACGGCTTGTTCGGCGGACTGGAGGTGCTCTTGGAACGTGGACCGAGCGATTTCGAGAATGTCCGCCAAGGCTTGCATCGTGATGGCTTTTGGCTGTTGGTAGTACCCGTGTTTGAGAGCGAGGGAGTAGCACTCAAACTGTCGTGCGGTAAGTGCTGCTTGCAGTCCGTTTTCTTGAGAGCGGACATCGCTGACACGAATTTCTGCGGGCGCAAGGAACACCTTGCTGAGCTTGACGAAGTTGGAGATCGCTTTCGGGAGGCCTCGGAGGGTAAGGGTGAGGCCGCCGTCGATGTATTCAGCAGGCGGTATGACGTGGATGTTTTCGGTGGTGGACGCCAAGCAAACCAAGGCGTGAGTGTTCCAAACAACGATCGCTTCGCTTTCGCGTTCACTGAGGCGCTGTTCCACGTCGATGTAAGGCAGAGCAGCCAGGTCGTCAACCGACTTCCCCTCCCGATAAACCGGGATGATGATCTGTCGCACCCCTTCTGGCGTGATGAGCAGATTGGCCACGAACGTCAATTGTTCGAGAACATCATCCAGCAGGGACAGGTCCGTTTCAGCGAGAGAATCTCGTGTCCATGTGACCGAAACCTCGCGCATGGTCGTGCCTTGCGCACTTCCTTGTTATGCCTTTGGCTCGGGTACCCGTTGTGTGCTTCGCTCAACGCATGGTTCAAGTGGTGGTTCGTTCTGGGAGGAGCATGGCTTTGGAGGATTATGTGCTCACAATTGCCTTGGGGGGAGCCTTTGCAATCGGCTTGATGTTCATCGTCATGCGACGTGAAGCGCAAGTGAACCTCCAAAGTGGTATGAGTGCAGAGGGCTTGCTCCAGCAACACTCCGGCATGGGTTTTGGGAAGGCAAAAAAAAGCCTCGATCGAAAATTGGCGGCGGTTCAAGATCTCCTTCGCCAGCAAAATGCAGGTGACCGCCAACTCGCCGAAGAACGGTTCAATCGTCGCAGAGATGAGCAGGCCGACGCCGAGGAGGAAGCACGCAGACAGCGCGAATTGGAGGAGGCACGCCTCCAATCCGAACTTGAAGAGGCACGCCAGCGACAGGAGGACGAAGCGGCGAGGAGGGCCGCCGAGCGAGACGCTGAAGAGGCACGTTTGGCCGCTGAACTGGAATCTGAACGACAAGCGGACATGGCCGAAGCCGAGGAGCAACGGCTCGCAGAGATCGAAGCGGCGCGTGAACAGGAAATGCTGGAATCGAGAGATGCGGCCCAGCGAGCCATGTCCGAATTGCGTGCACGCCTAGAGAGAGAAGGGGCCCAGTCCTCGGACGTTCAAATTTCACTGATGTGGAACAATTACAACGATCTTGACCTCCACGTTGTTTGCCCCTCGGGCGAACGCATCCACGGCGGCAACAAGAAATCCGCCTGCGGCGGTGAACTGGACGTTGATGCCAACGTACGAGCCGAGACACGAAAGCCGATTGAGAACGTGTTCTGGGAAGAAGGCAAGGCTCCTGCTGGTCGCTACCAAGTGTACATTCACTACTACAAGAAGCACAAAAAGCGCCGAAGCAAGGACCCGACAAAATTCCAAGTCATCGTCAACGAGGGCGGAGACCCCCGGGAATACAACGGCGAATTGTCCATGGGCGACCCCATCATGCTCGTGGCTGAGTTCAACCTTCCCTCGCCAGAAGAGCGGGCTGAACGTCGTCGAGCAATCGAGGAAGAGCTGCGAGCGGCCGGCATGGACGTGCCGGAATCCAAAGCTGCGATCGCCGAAGTCGAGGAAACACGTCAGGCTGAAATGGAGGCTGCAGAAACCCAACGCCTGGCAGAAATTGAGGCAGCTCGTGAAGAAGAGGTGCTCGAGGCAAAAGAAGCCGCTCAGCGCGCCATGTCCGAACTTCAAGCACGCTTGGAACGTGAGGGTGCTCAATCCTCAGACGTGCAGATTTCACTGATGTGGAACAACTACAACGACCTTGACCTTCACGTGGTGTGCCCCTCAGGTGAACGCATTCACGGTGGTAACAAGACCTCATCCTGCGGTGGTGAATTGGACGTGGACGCCAACGTCAGAGCCGAAACTCGCAAGCCGGTTGAGAACGTCTTCTGGGAGGAGGGCAAGGCTCCTGCGGGCACCTACCAAGTCTACGTTCACCACTACAAGAAGCACGACAAGCGACGAAGCAAGGACCCCACCAAGTTCCAAGTCATCGTCACGCCCGGCGGTGAGCCCTTGGAATACAACGGTGAGCTAACCCACGGAGACCCCATCATGCTGGTGGCTGAATTCAACCTCCCCTCTCCCGAGGAGCGAGAAGCACGAAAGCGTGAAATTGAGGCTGAGATCGAGGCGACCTCTCGTCGTCTTGAAGGCGGATCGGCGGCCGAAGAACCCGTCTCAGAACCCGAGGCGGTCGAAGACGATCCGATGGACGACTCCACCGAAGATGTCGGGGCTGAACTTCCTGGCGCACCGGACCTTGATGCTCTCAGTGAGGAGTGAACGTCGGCCAGTTTCACGAGATGATATCGCTCAGGCGATCGTCCTTCAGCGCATTTCGAATCGAACGAGCGATGCGACGCCCTGTTGACATAAACGGTTCATTGATGTCAGAATAGGGCGAACCCCCAACGAACGGGTTGGAGCCCGCCACAATGCGTGCGCTGATTTCAAAGACCTTGAATTCCAGTTGGTCCGTGACGATGGTCTCCAAGCAGAACGGCCCGAGCATTCCTCGAGACCCCTCCTCGAGGTTGTACGAGGCGGCCACCGTTCCTTCTGCCATCTCAAAGGCACGAGGGAGCAGAGACTCCCGTATGACGACGGGTTGGTTGCCCGTCACAACAAAGGATGGTTCGAGTGACATCTCCCGGAGGTCTCTGAGTGAGCCCAATTTGTAGAACTCATCGACGTTACTTTCGTCTCTTCGGTCCATGGACAGCAGTTCCAGACGCCCAAGGTTCTTGCCTGCATGTTGTCCACGGCCTTGGACTTGGAACCCGTCGCTGGCGGTCGGGTCGAAGAAAAAGTGGAGGTAATATCGGCACCCGAGCACGTACTCCTGAATGGTGAATTCTTCTTCGATGTCAACGTTCCTTCGGAAATCGCGATAGTCTCGTGCGACGAAGTAGCCCCGTCCACCCTTTGCACCTGCGTACTTGACGATCACCGGGCCGTCGATGTTGTGCGGGTCCTCGACGACCTTCGGCATCGTGCAGCCGCCGTCTTCGAGCCATTGGCGTTGCAGCGCTCGGCTGCTTTCCCAGTGGAGGATGTTCCGATTGCCAAACGTTGGCACTTCGAGATTTCTGAAATTGTTTGCACCCAGGTATTCAACGAGGGAGCCGTGTGGAACGATGATAACGTTCTTTTCTCGAAACCACTCGGCGTAATCCAGCATTTCTCGATAGTCCTCGAGCATCAGCCATTCGTCGGGATCCGCACCCGGGAAGGCCTTGTAGAAACGGCGGCGGTTCTCTCCAACGGCGATGCCAAGAGTACGGAAGCCTTCTTGTCGTGCCCCGTGAAGAATTTGCAGGGAGGAGTGGGAGGCAACCACGCCCACGGTGATGGACGATGTGTCGTAGCCTTTCAGCCATTCCTGCACGGTGCTCAGGGAGACGCCCATATGGAGGGGTTTCGTACTCGCTCTATGAGTATTATGTCAGGGATTGATGTAGATTTGATTTCCTTCAAGGGCCGAGGGCTCTCCGTATCAATTCGGCCGGAACACACGGTCTGCGTGGAGTGAAGGTTTCATGTGGTCGTTTCGCACAGTGTGCTTCATGGCCGATGCTTCATCCACCGCCCGAATGACCTACGGCGGGTACCTTCGCTTGGAGGACTTGCTTGAACTTCAGGACGGGCCCGAGGGGTACGCTCCTCCTCCCTCCAGCGACGAGCTTCACTTTATCATCGTTCACCAGACGTTCGAACTCTGGTTCAAACTCGTCCTGCGTGAACTCAAGGAGGCTCGTGATTTGATGCATCGGGAGCGCATCGAGGAAGCCGTCATTCCACAAGTGGTCCGCCACTTGGAGCGCGTGAGTGAAATCTTCCGTCTTCTTGCCGACCAGTGGAAAGTCATGGAGACGCTGTCGCCACAGGACTTCCTCGCCTTCCGAGACCGGCTTGGGACCTCTTCAGGATTTGAGTCCTGGCAGATGCGAGAAATGGAGGTGCTCATGGGCCTTGAAACCGAGCAGCGGATCGGCGGCATGGACCCTATGAGTCACATGAAACGCCTCGCTTCAGAGGGCAAAGTCCCGGCAAAGGCTCTGGAAGGCTTTGAGGCCACTGCATCAAGCCCATCGCTCAACGAGGTCCTCACGATGTGGCTTGCACGCACGCCCGTGCACGGCTCGTCGCCGGGCAGCGAAGGCGATGCAGATGTGATTCGGGCGTACGTCGAAGAGCACCTCGAAGTCATGAGAAAGCACGGTGAACATGTGATTGAACACATGGTGGCCATCGGGCACGGTGAGGAAGCCACGCTTCGTCCCCGAATCGAAGCAGGTGTTGAGGGGGCCAGAGGTTTCTTGTTGGTCGATGGAGAGCCGGTTCGCAGTCGAGCAGGCCTTTTGTTCATCGAATCCTACCGAGACCTTCCGCTGCTCTCGTGGCCTCGACGGCTCATCGACAGTTTTGTCGAGCTTGAGCAAGCCATGCTCCTCTTCCGGTCGCATCACGCTCGCATGGTCGAACGCATGATAGGTCGTCGAATGGGCACGGGTGGTTCAAGCGGCGTGGACTATCTGGACGCCACCACAAAGTATCGGGTGTTCGTGGATTTGTGGGCGGTGCGCACCCTTCTGGTCAAACGAGAGGGGTTGCCAAAGGTGGCCGATGCCGAGTTCTACGGTTTTGCTTCGGACGGCGAGCCTCACTCGTGAGGGTCGATGTCGATGGGAATCAAATGGTTCTCGTATTCGTAGAGGGCGATCTTCAACGGGTCGAGAACAAAGCGGATGTTGGCCTCCTCAAGCCCGTAAAGCGAGACGAGTTCTTCCTTGAACTGGTCGCGAAGCACCTCTTCAGTGGCGTAGAGGGGGGCTCCCATTCCAATTTGGAGGGCGCGAGCGCCGATGATTCGAGCGCGTTCAAAGCGGGTGTGTTGGCGTGCTGGCTTGACCATGAGCAATCACTTGCGAGATGTTCGCATGTCGCCGAGTTAGCAACTCTTTTTGAACCTACCTCACTCCTCCGACCCCTTTTCTGTGGTCGTGGTAAGAGGACGCTGCTTGACGAGGTTGCGATGAATCACCAGAGCCGGCAGCAAGAGAACGAGGAAAAACACACCCGTGAGGGCGGGGAGCAACGCCTCCAAACCGGGGTCGTCGCCATCATCGAGACCGTCCGTCTCTCCGTCAATCGCCAAGGCACCCGTCGGCGCAAGGGAAGCGACGTTGAGGGTTCGTGGCCCGTTGCGCTCGAGCAAGACAATCAGCGAGGTGTTGGCTTTGAAATCCCCCGTTTCAATCGTCAATTCTCCATCTGTGGCGTTGGCCGTGAGAAGGCCGTAAGCGACGGAGGGGTGAGTTCGGTTGGCGGTCTCGTGAGCTGCGGGGGCCACCAGCCAAACCGCCACGGTACCGTTTTCCGAGGTGTTCCAGCGAAGTGTTTCGTTGTCAAGCCTAAGGTTGTCGAGCCCCGTCCAGGTCGTGGTGGCGTTTTCCATCACGGACTCAAGGTCCATGGCTTGACGGGTCCCGGTGAGAAGCGAGGTGCCGTCGACCACCAGGGAGGGGTAGAACAGGAGACGATAGTCGAGGTCGTTGCGAAGTTTGGACGAGGACAGGAACGTAGCGTCCTGAGTTGAGGGGTGGTGCTGGAGAACCACGATTTCTTCGCTGGTGAGGTTTTGGAGTTGATCGCTGACTTGAAGACAAGGTTCGCACCAGTCTGCGCTGAAGTATTCCACCAAATGGATGGGTCGCTGGCCTTCGCAGGTGCTGTTTTCCAAACACGCCGCCGTCAAAACCATCACGTCAAGCGTGGCTCCGCTTGGGGTCGTGTCTTGGGCCCGCACGTCGTTGACCGGCAAAAGGCTCACCATGACGATGAAGGCCACGAACAGCGGCCACGGTACAGAACCCATGCTCAGGGGGGGAGGCATTTGTTCAAAAGGGGTCTGCTCTCACCGTGGACCATGGAACCTCCGTGGTGGCGCCGTCCATCCACCCTCCCGTTGGTCCTCGCCGTGATGGCATTACTCATTGTGATCGTGGGCGGATCCATTCGCATCAACGACGCCGGAGAATCCTGTCCTGAATGGCCCACGTGTTTTGGAACGTGGCATTTCGTGGTTTCTGAAGAGGCCCAGGGTGCCTATTGGGACGCCAACCCAGACCAGATTGATTCACGAGGCGAAGACCATCGCTACACGGTGTTCCAGATTTTCGTAGAATGGTTCCACAGAATGCTCGTGGGCGTCATCGCCCTGCCCATCGTCTACAACGTTGTCGCCATGCGTAATCGGCGGGCCCTTTACGGTGCGCCCGTCGAACGGGCCGCACAATTCTCAGCGTTGTTACTCGTCGTCCAAGCAACAGCGGGCTATGTTACGGTGCGCTACGACAACGCTGACTGGACCGTTGCCCTCCATCTCTCTTTGGCTTGCATCTTCACGGCGGGTTTGATGTGGCAGCATCTCTCCATGCGCATCACAGAGGGCGCAGATTGGACGTTTTTACAGGCGCCCCGCAGCTTTATTGATGCGCATTGGAAGCGGGTCCATTCCATGACGGCGGCGGTTGGGTTACTCCTCGTTCTGGGGGCGTGGGTTTCGTCGTCGGCCGGCGGCCAGTACAACCAAAGCTGCTCGGTGGGGTTCCCAAACGGGTGGCCAAAGTGCCAAGGTTCCATTCTCCCCTCGTTGGACGGGCCGGGCATCTTCATTCAGATGATCCACAGGTTCGGTGCGCTGCTCGTCGGATTGGTGCTCGTCCTCGGCCTGAGCAATCTTCGCATGTCCTCCCAGCATCAGACCGGCAGCGCCGAGCTCGTTCGATTCGCTGAACTGACGACCGGTGTGTGGCTGTTCAACGTCATGGTCGGAGGATCGTACATCGTTTTCGCCAAGGTCGGTGATTTCCCAGAATGGCTCTCGTTGTTGCATTTAGTGGCAGGGGTTGGCGCGTTTCTCTCCGCTGTTTTTCTGATGTTTGCCACCCGCTTTGCGCTAAAGCACCCATCAAAACCATCAGGTGAGCAAGAATGAGCGACGTGGCCTCTGAACCAAGGCCGCATCCTGGTTGGTTCAAGGTCATGACTCAACTCATGAAACTTCGCGTCATTGTGTTGCTCCAAATCACAGCGTTGTGCGCCATTTTGGTGCACGACACCTTCGCCCGAAACGAGCTCATCGATCTCGAACGAACGTGGGGTCAGACCCTCTGGGTGATGCTCGTCACGGTGGTCGGGGGGACGCTGTCCGCTGGTGGCTCAAACGCGATCAACATGTGGTACGATGCCGACATTGACCCGCACATGCGCCGAACCATGAACCGCCCCGTTCCGCTGGGCCACGCTACGCCTCGTTTTGCCTTGATCTTCGGAAGCATCATCGCTGTGATTGGGTCGTCGTTGTTTCTGCTGCTCAGCGTGAAGGCGGCCTTTTGGTCGGCATTTTCCGTCCTGTTTTACGTCCTGGTTTACACGGTTTGGTTGAAGCGACGCACGCCCCAAAACATCGTCATCGGTGGGGCGGCCGGAGCGACACCTCCCCTGATCGGTTGGGCTGCCGCAGCGGGCGATTCCATCGCCAATGCTAACGTGTTTGACCTTGGCTCACCCGTTCCATGGATGCTGTTCTTCCTCATCTTCTTGTGGACCCCACCTCACTTCTGGGCGCTTTCGCTCTATCGGTCAGGTGAATACGGCAAGGTCAACATCCCAATGCTTAACGAGGTCAAGGGAGCAGAACACACGCTGTTTCAGTCAAAGGCCTACTGCATCCTTTTGTTGATGCTCGGTTCAGTACCGTGCTTTTGGCCTGAATCCGGTGTTCCGTTGTTGTGGGCCTTTGTTTCGGGCGGGTTAACCCTGTGGTACGCACAATCGGTTTGGTCAATCGACCCCAACGAACCCTTCGACGAAAACGGACGCATGCCGAAGGCGGCAAAATCGTTTTTCAGGAGTCTGTACTATCTCGGATGGATGTTCTTGTCCTTTGTCATCACCGCTTTCATTCCCGTGGAACGTCTCGGCCCTCTTGGTTTGGTGTGAGCGATTTTGCATCCTCGCACAACAGTTCCCTTCACCGTCATGTTCATTTGAGGTTCGTTTGTGGCCGAGATGCGAGCGGCAGTCGCATAGCCTGGCCATTGCGCTGGATTGCTAATCCAGTGGTGTCTCACCTCGGGAGTTCGAATCTCCCCTGCCGCGCCATCACTCGAAGAAGTCGTCAAACTCGTTCATGGACGCCATAGCAGCGTTTCGCTTGCGGGCTTCGACGATGCGCTTGAGTCGCTTGCGGCGCCTGAGCAACAGCGGGAGGAGAATGAAGTTCAGCACGATGGTGGCCAGTAAGACTCCACCCGAAAGCTGGAATTCCTCGGATTGCATGTCGTCGTTGAGTTGTTGCAGCCAAGGGATGCCGAGGGGTGGTTCGGGTGGCTCGGGCTCGGGTGGAATCACGTGTTGATTGTACGCCCACCATTCGTCATCGATGTGGACGCGTTCAATGTTGTTCGAGGGATAATTAGCGGCCATCAATTCGTTGCCAACGCTGTCGATGGGGGCGAGGATGTAGTAGTAGGTTCTGTACGGCAGAACACCGTCTCGCTCCATGCCGGACTGAGTGATGACGGCGTCATCCCCGGGAACGCCTTGGAGGTTGGTGTAGATGGGTTCAATGAATTTCAAATTCACATCTGCGGGCTGGGTTTCCACGCGGTACAGGTTCCACGTGAGGTTCCCCTGCGGTTCGTGGTCGGGCCATGTCCATTCGAGATCAACTTCGTAGCACCGGTTCCAGTCTTTGGTTTCGTCAAAGCACTCCGTATCGTTGGTGAACGTGACCGTATGCGTCAAATCAAGGATGTTTGTGGTGGGTGGTACCGCATCACCGCAGAGTTGTCCTGCGGTGCCGTCAACCCGGGTGATGTTGGCGCGCTGAAGGTTTGGGTTTCCTTCCCGGTCGATGGGCAGAATGGCGTATGAAGCACAAATGTTGGTTTCAAGGGCCAACGGGTCCAGCCATCCGTCAACGCCGAGAGGAAGCGTCTCAACAAGGGTGTCCTGAGTCAACTCTTCCCAGATGTTTTCGTTGATTCCTGTGGCTGTTTCGGGGAACACGGTGGTTCCGGATATCCCTTGGATTTTGTAGATGTTCCACCCACCGACGTATGGGTTGGACAAATCTCCCACAGGGCTCCAATCCAGTCGGATTTGCCCCGCTTGAAGTTGCGTCCATTCAACGTCCTCAGCCACCACATCGACGTGAGGGAGTTCACCGATCAGCAGCACCACGCCGTCCATCGTCATGGAGACGTTCACCGTGTCTCGGTCGGGGCTGAATGCATAGGTGTCCACCCCGTCGATG
>MDSV01091932.1_pt1 | contig 10658 bp, 6 predicted proteins | sample 810851 | NCBI WGS metagenome assembly MDSV01 (sample SAMN05326640, study PRJNA326480) | marine metagenome | isolation source: seawater | place: Atlantic Ocean: North East | collected 2012 | reverse complement strand
CAGTATCAGCTAAGTTTTGAGGACTAGCTAAAACATTAGTGCCGTCGGTTATCGTAATTGGACGTTCGGTATTTTCCCTAATCGTAATACAAGGTACTCCTAGATAGGTTGTCTCCTCTTGAATTCCGCCAGAGTCAGTTAGAACTAATCTTGCATGGGATTCTAGACTTAAAAATTCTCGATATCCGAATGGCTCACATATCGTCACGTGGTCCGTATCTATATTTTCCAATTGGTCTCTTGTCCTTGGGTGAGCAGGGAAAATAACAGGCATTTCATCAGATAAAGGTTTTAAGCCTTTGAATATTTCTGATATCACACTAGGGTTATCTACGTTTGATGGGCGATGAAGAGTTAACAAAGCATAATGTCTGTTCTTCAAACCACTTAATCCTGCTATTTTTATCTCATTTAATTTAGGCCTGTGTGGCAGCTGATTTATCAACGAATCGATCATTACATTCCCAACAAAGTGTATCCTGTGTTTTGCAATACCTTCCCGATACAAGTTACTAGAAGCATCTTCTGATGGAGTAAAGAGAATGTCTGAAAGGTGATCTGTTACAACACGATTATGTTCCTCTGGCATAGATCTATCATATGATCGCAACCCAGACTCAACATGAGCTAATTTAATTCGCATCTTAGCGGCGGTTACAGCAGCTGCTAAAGTTGAATTTACATCACCAACGACCACGACCAAATCTGGCTCATACTTTTTAAACATCCGCTCACAACCTACCATGGCTGCACTCGTCTGTTCAGCATGAGTACCCGAGCCGATACCCAAATGCTCGTCTGCCTGATTAATATTTAGATCTTTAAAGAATACTCCAGACATGTTTTGATCATAATGCTGTCCAGTATGAAGTAATATCTGATTCAGATCATGTTTAACTTCATTTAATGCAGCAATTACCGGTGCTATTTTGACAAAATTTGGTCTCGCACCAACAACATGTATTACCTTCAATATTCAGTCCTTTAAGAAATTATGCCCAAGGTCATTTGCAATATCAGCAATAGTGTCTTCAAGAGTTATTTCAGGTTCCCATCCTGTGAGATTCCTAATTTTAGACGTGTCGGGTTGCCGTTTAAGCATGTCCTCAAATCCTGGATTATAAGCCTGTTCATATGGTATTAATTCTGCCTCGTATGTTGGCCCGCCAAGGACCTTGTTAACTAATTTAGCAAGCTGATGAATAGATATCTCCGTTTCAGATCCAATGTTATACACATCACCGATGGCCGATTCAGTATCAGATAAAGATATGATTGCTTTAACAGCATCCCTAACATCACAAAAGCATCGAGTTTGTTTACCATCTCCATACACTTGTGGAGATGTTCTGGCCATTATGCTCTCTACAAACCTTGGAAGAACCATGCCGTATTTACCTGTTTGCCGAGGCCCCACTGTATTGAAAAGCCGAAATATTATTACTGGCAAGTCAAGCTGCCTGTTATAAGCAAAAGCTAGAAATTCGTCAACTGCTTTGGAGGCTGCATAACTCCAGCGGGAGGTGGTGGTAGGTCCTAACAACCTGTCATCATACTCTGAGAATGGAGATTTAACCCCTTTACCATATATTTCAGATGTAGAGGCAATTAAAATCTTCTTGTGATGTGAATGGGCCGCCTTAAGGATGGAATGTGTGCCAAGAATATTCGTTTCTATAACTTTAACGGGATCATCAACAATAAGATTCACTCCAACTGCCGCTGCCAAATGAAAAATTACATCCGAATCTTGAACGGCTTTATTAAGAACCGATTCATCATGAATTGACGCTTCAATTAACTTAAATCTAGTATTTGAGGCTAACCCCTTAACATTGCCTAAATTGCCGGTCGACAAATTATCTATTACTGACACCTGGTAACCACGATTCAAAAGTGCTTCTGATAAATGTGATCCTATAAAACCAGCTCCACCGGTTATTAACGCCCTCATTGGTTTGTCACTTGTTCATAGCTCATAACTTGATCACATTGCCAAGTTCACCAGAATACTTTGATGTAGCATTTCTTGTGTCTACTACTATCGAGCTTTCGTCAACAATCAAATCTATAGGATAGTATGAGTGAGCAGTTGTAATTACCACACAGTCATAAGAAGACAATAATTTTCCTGTTAGTTCAAGGCTATCTAAAGACCTCTCTTTTACCTTGATTTGCGGTACAAATGTGTCATGATAGCTAACTAATGCACTAGATTTTATTAAACGATCAATCAATCGTATTCCTGGCGATTCTCTAATATCAGCAACATCATTCTTATAAGCTACCCCTAATACCAAGATCTTAGCTCCTGTTAAGCTTTTACCTTTAAGGTTTAAAGCGTGTACTATCTTACTTACAACGTGTTCACACATGCTTTGGTTAATTTCTGTAGCTAGATTGATGAATTTTGTGTCAAGTTCAAGCTGTTTCATTTTCCATGCAAGATATTGTGGATCTACCGGTATACAGTGCCCCCCAAGCCCTGGACCAGGGTAAAAAGGAGTATATCCAAACGGTTTAGTCGAGGCCGCTTCAATGACTTCCCATACGTCAACTCCCAAAGCGTCGCATATCAAGGCAAACTCGTTAGCGAGTCCAATGTTGACTGATCTATACGTGTTTTCCAATAACTTAACCATCTCCGCCGCTTTTGGAGATGAAACCTGAACTACTGAATCAACCAAGACCCTGTAAAGCTCGGCACTAACCTCGGTACAGTCTTCGGTTACTCCTCCCACTACTTTAGGCGTATTCTCAATCGTGTAGTCAGTTCGGCCAGGGTCGATTCTCTCAGGGGAGAATGCTAGAAAATAATTCTTACCAATCTTTAAAGGCCGCTTTGATGAATCGCCTGATTGAAATAAATCTAATAGTAACTCTTCAGTTGTACCTGGATAAGTTGTGCTTTCTAAAACAATTAACATGCCGTCGTGTAACCGTTTTAAGATTTCCTTTGCCGCTAATTCAACAAAAGATAAGTCAGGCACAATATCATCTTTCAATGGTGTCGGCACACATATGATTGCAGCATCGACATTTTTTAGAGCATCGTAGTTCGTAGTAAATGTCAAACTTGGGGTATTGCCAGTACAGACATTGACAATACGCTCAGATTGAATCCCCACGATACTTTCTTCAGCAGCAACAATAGAACTTATTTTGTCAGGGTCTGTATCTAACCCAATAACCCTAATACCTTTTTCTGCAAAGCCAACCGCCAAGGGCAATCCAACATATCCTAACCCAATTACAGCCACTTTCACGTCACCGGATTGTATAAGTTTAATCAATCTGTTTTTCAAAATTGTGATTCCTTATGAATATAGTTACTTCAACCTCAATAATATTGTTAATTCTCATACATTAGAATTATATTTATGCAGTTCATTTTCGAATTTGATTGTATAGCCAGCATTCTCGTGTAATATGACATCGTAATTTATCAATTCGCGCCTTCGTTAAATGCAATATCTAATAATGGTTCTAGTAGATGCCTCGAATCAGGATTCATTGTCAAATATTCATTTAGAGTGGCTTGAGCTGCCTGTATATCCCCTTCTATCAGATACTGCCTGGCTCGAGCTTCATAAGTTTCAATTCGCTCCGGCGCGATTCTATCAACCTCATCTAAATATTGATTACACAGATCCAGAAGATCTGGATATTCTAAGGAAGCGGACTGATACAGTCGACATGCTCCAAGATATATTCGCCAATTGTGTGGCTCTGATTTGATTCCATCGGCAAAGTGTTTCTTACCAAGATAAATTGCCGCTGTACGCTCATCTTCAGTAAATGTAGTCCATCCATCAGACAAAAACATGAATAAAAATATCGTGGGATAGGTACGCAATCCAGGAGATTTATCAATTGCAATATCGTACTCATACATCCTCTCAATTGCAGTTAAAGGGTACTCTAAAGCTCTCCTAGTATGATGGCTGCCTGAATAAGGAAAATGAATAAGGAAAAGGTAAATCAGAACAAAAAAGGCCATAATTACAGGTACATGTAGTTCTGGCCTTTTCCAGATCCCCACTAAGCCTGTTGACCAGGGTCGAATAAAATCGATTCTGTTACTTAGTGCCTGATTGATTTGATCAAAACGTAAGCTAACCGTTTGATTCTTTGTATTGCGAGGAGGCGAATCGTGTTGCCAGCATACTTGCTCCAACAAAACGGCAACACTTAACAGAAGATAAAACTGTAAAGAAGTTGATGCGGTGTCGAACAAGAACAAATTTTGTACAAAATACCCAACTGAAGCTGCAGCTAGAAATACTGCTAAATCCCAATGTGCATTTGACCTGTTCCAAAGATATCGGATGTAAACGACACCAATTAAGAGCCATATAGTGATATAGGGGATAAACCCGATGACTCCCTTGGTCGCTAACTCTTCAATAATTTTGTTATGCGGCTGGTCAACAGTTGCCGCCATCCGAGAGAAAGCATCTGCAGTAACGTTTGCATCATAAGCTGCGTAAAAATTCTCTGGACCCCACCCAACTAAAGGACGTTGGGCAAAAGATTGAATACCTATATCAATTATTTCACGTCTTATGGAATAACTGTCGTCATCTGATCCAAGAATTGACAACATAGCTACCATCCTGTTTGACTCAGCCATTCGATCAACAAAAGATGAGTTTTTTGCAAACACAAATATCAATGAGATTGCTAAAATACACGCTAAACTTACGCCTGCTAGTAGGCGTAAGTGTCGATTATTATCTTTAAATAGATATATTAATAGGCACAAAATTAATCCAGCAGCTAATCCAAACAATGCGCCTCTAGCTCCAGTCATCATCATGACCCAAAAATTTATTCCTATGGCAAATATCCAAGGCACCGGCGCGAGTATAATGTTTCTAGTTTTACTATTGGCTAATTGCTCTTTAGTCCAGTCAGATATCGAAGTTAAATTACGCAATGACTGAGCCGCAAGCCCTGCTGCTATCAAAATCGATGTCATCATATACGCACCCATAAATGTTGGATTACCTAGTGTCGAATCAACTCGAAGCAGGCCATCCATGCCTAGATATGAGAATCCAGGTATTCCGACACCATATTTTTGAGCTATTCCCAACAAAGCAACGATTACACTTACCAACACGTTAATTTTCAAAAGCATTCTGATTGAATTTGTGTCCCTAAATACTGAAACTGCAACAACTGCAAATGCAAACCAGTGAATTAGATCTATCATTCCCTGCATACGCTCGTAAGTTGACCAAAAACTTCTAATTGGACTTACACCAAACAGCGATGCTATAAGGCTCATGAGGAGGAAAATTGTAAACGCAGATAAAATCCACGATCTTTTAGGTCTATATTCTGTACGATTAATGATCAATATAAGCCATAATGCTAGTGAAATGATGATCATTAATCGAGAATAAAGTGCTTTACCGACAATATACGGATAAAATGTTTGCATGTCTTGCGGAAGTGGTGCGGTGGTAACAATCAATGGAGTTACAAGCACTAATAAGATACAGATTCTTATTAAAAATAGAATCGGTTTTTCTAAGTCTGTTATATTTAAATTTGAGGACAATTTATCCATAGGCGGATTATACGATAATTGAATTCCTACTAAACTAGGATTTAAGCTAATAAATTTCGGTCAGACGATTGATCATCAAGGATTAATTCAAATAACATAACAAAATGATCGACTCTAAATTAATAAAACGTCTGCAGGCCGTAGTTGGTAAGCAATACGTTCTTAACAAAGACTCCGACCTAATAACTTTCGAATACGATGGCTCTGTTGATAGGTCTCAACCTACAGTCGTGGTATTGCCCAAATCCACAAACGAAGTTTCTGAGTTGATGAAAATTGCATCAACGGCTGAAATAGCCATCGTGGCTCGTGGTGCTGGCACAGGCCTGAGCGGAGGAGCAATCGCGGAACAAGGCGGAATACTTCTATCACTTACACGTATGAATCAAATTTTAGAAATCGATCCCGAAAACCAAATCGCCGTTGTTGAGCCTGGTGTTGTAAACCTTGAACTAACTCAAGCTGTATCAAAGTTTGATTTGTACTATGCCCCAGACCCATCGAGCCAACAGGCCTGCACAATTGGAGGCAATATTGCAGAAAATTCAGGTGGTCCCCACTGCCTAGCTTATGGAGTTACTACGAACCATGTACTTGGAATAGAGGTAGTGGACGCTGACGGAGAGATATCTTGGTATGGGGGTAGAACACGAGAGCATCCAGGATATGACCTTAGAGGGATAATGATTGGCTCTGAAGGGACACTATCGATAGTAACTAAAGCCATATTAAGACTAAGTAGAAAGCCCGAATCAGTAAAGACATTGTTAGCAATATACCAAGATTTAGACCAAGCAAGTGCAGCGGTATCTGCAGTTATAAGTTCTGGAATCGTTCCTGCTGCAATGGAAATGATGGATGATTTAGCTATAAAAGCGGCCGAACCTGCTGTAAATGCTGGGTACCCGGAAAACGCAGGAGCAGTGCTTCTCGTAGAAGTTGAAGGCATAGCCGAATTAGTAGAAGAAGATGTTGCTGATATCGAAAAAGTAATGAGTAATTACAATCCTCTTGAAATAAGAACTGCTAAAACTGAACTGGATAGAACTAAGCTTTGGGCTGGGCGTAAAGGGGCGTTAGGCGCGCTTGGGAGACTGGCACCAAACTATTACTTAATAGACGGCACTATCCCACCAAGTAGACTGGTTGAAGTAATGAGTAAAATCAAAGAGATTTCAGCTGAATATAATGTTCCTATAGCAAATGTCTTACATGCTGGAGATGGGAATTTGCATCCTGCAATATTGTTTGACGAAAGAAATGATAAAGAGACTAAAATTGCATTCGAAATTGGTGGCATAATTCTTAAACTGTGTGTAGATGCGGGTGGAGCACTGTCAGGCGAACATGGCATTGGTATAGAAAAACGCGAATTGATGCCGTATATGTTTAATAATGATGACTTAGACTCAATGGCTAAGTTAAAAACTGTATTCGATAAAAAATCACTGCTCAACCCAGGTAAAATATTTCCCGATAAGACTGAGTCTGCCACTACCACTTTTTCTCAGTCTTCTTCCGTGTCCAATACCGGCAAAGGTGCATACATTTAACTAAACTTGAATCAAACAATTGAACAAAAAAACACAGAGGATTTTGTTAAATCTTTAAGTCAATCTCTTAAAGATGAACTAACTTCGCCTTCAGATTATCATTCAATTGATAATGTCAGCCCGACTGTCGTATTGAGTCCTATATCAAATGAACACATATCGGAATCTTTAAGAAAAGCATCAGAATATGACTTAAAGGTATGCCCTATCGGCGGGGCTACACGGCTTGCTATAGGTAATAAGCCAACACAGTATGATGTAGGACTCACTTTAAATAAGTTAGACAAAGTCATTGACTATAAACCATCCGATCTTAGCATCACAGTTCAAGCTGGAATAACTTTAGAACAACTGCAGAAACAATTACAGAAAAATAATCAGTTTCTACCCGTATCAGCCCCATTACCTCAAAGATCCACTATAGGAGGGATTCTGGCAATTGGAACATCGGGATCACTGACATGGTTAAACGGAACTCTACGAGATCTGGTGACCGGTATGAAAACAGTTCATCCAGACGGCGTAATCAGTAAAAGCGGCGGACAAGTTATGAAAAATGTCAGTGGTTACGAAATGTCCAGGTTGCATATCGGAGGATTAGGTACGATAGGAGTAATATCCGAAGTGTCTTTGAAAGTGATGCCAAAACCTGAAAATGAAGTCAGTGTAATGACAACCTTTGCTAGTCAGGCAGATGCATTTAATGCATCAATGTCGATTTTTCGGTCGAAGATTAACAAACTCTGCTTATCTTATATAAATCCAGGTGCTTTACACCATTTGAATATTAAATCAATTAAACCAGGGCATCTAATTGCAGTACGTTTATTTGGCAAAAACCTCAGCTTAAAGCGCTGCATAGATGAGGTCGATTCATTGTTAAAACAACATAATCCTAAAACTATCAGTCAAATTAGAGGGCAGGAACAAGGAGATGTTTGGCGAAAAATTTCTGACTTTGGATGGAACTCAGACACGAGACCTTATTTGTCCATGAGGATATCCTTGCCTCCAAATACTGTAGGAGACATCCTTGGGTCTTTGGAGAGTACTACGATAACCAAAGGTCTGATGCCAGGATTATCTACTCAAATCGGACATGGAACCATACTGTTTCACGTATATGATGTGAGCAAGAATACTGATCAAAAGAAATTCGAGGAAATCGTTTCTGATGTGAGAAGGTTGGTTAGGCAACGTAGAGGCACTGCCGTTGTTGAACAAGGTCCCGAATTTATTAAAGAAGATCTCGGTGTTTGGGATGGATTTGAACAAAACGAGAAAATATTTAAGAGTCTTAAATCAAATTATGATCCATTAAACATTCTAAACCCCGGACGATTATTTTAAAGCGCATATCATGAATGACATAAATACCAACTCAAAAAACAAAGTTAAGGTTGACGGCATTTTAAAAGGGTTTCCTTTCTCAAATCCACCATTAGAGGAAGACCTATACAAGTGTGTACATTGCGGGTTCTGCCTGCAGGCTTGCCCTACATACGTTCAAACGGGTCTGGAAACCGAATCTCCACGAGGGCGGATAGCTCTGATGAAAGGAGTTATAGAAGGCAGGCTTACAATGGACAATGATGTCATTGATCACTGGGATATGTGTATACAGTGTAGAGCCTGCGAGGACGTCTGTCCTTCAGGTGTACCATACGGCAACTTAATTGAAAAAACGATGTCTCAGGTAAGTAAATCGCGAAAATCATCTATTCTAACCATGGGGATTAATTGGCTATTACTGCGCAGAATTCTTACCGACCAAGTAATACTTTCAGGGTTAGTTGGAACAATGAGAATATATCAAAAAATCGGTATGCATAAACTGGTATCAGCTTTAAAGGTATTACACCTGATACCGGGCAACCTTGGAAGTTTACACGACTCCATGCCTAGAATATCCGATAAGTTTTTCTCGGCAGACGGACAAACCTATCATCCTTTTGGTGAGCCTAAAAAAACTGTCGGACTACTATCAGGTTGCATAATGCCTTTAATTAACGGCCCAGAAATGAGATCAGCGATACGGGTTCTTACTAGAAATGGAGTTAAAGTTATAGTTCCGAAAGAACAAGGTTGCTGCGGCGCGATTCATAGTCATGTTGGTGACTTAGTGAAAGCCAGGGATATGGCGAGAAGAAATATTGATGCCTTTCTATCAAAAGACATTGATGCAGTACTTTCCTCTTCTGCAGGATGTAGCACACGAATGAAAGAATATGGTGAACTGCTAAAAGATGATGAAGTATACATTGATAAAGCAAAGCAGTTGGAATCTAAGGTTAAGGATATAAATGAGTTCTTGTATGAACTTCCGATCGACCCACCAAAAGGTCGATTAGAGTCAAGCGTAACTTACCAAGACCCCTGCCATTTAGCGCATACCCAGAAAATTAGAAGTCAACCAAGGGAACTTTTAAAGCTCATACCTGGCTTGAATTTAATTGAAATGAGAAATTCTGACAGGTGCTGCGGCGCTGGTGGTACCTATGTAATTACTCAACATCAAATGTCTTTGAAGTTGATGAACGACAAAATGAAAACTATAGAAGAAACAGGCGCACAAATCGTTACAACTGGAAATCCCGGATGTTGGATGCAGATGAATCAGGGTTCTCAAAAAACGAATATGCCGGTGCAAGTGAAGTATGTTACCGACCTTTTGGATGAAAGTTATCGGGCAGAACGAATTGAAAACGAGCCTGAAACAGAAAGTACATCATTTAATGAATCAGCATGGGAGGAAGAGCGACTTGAACTTAGATCTCAATGGGAAAAACGCGCTGGTGACCGGAGGAAGCGACGGGATAGGTAGGGCCGCAGCAGACAGATTGGCTGGTGCTGGAGCAAATGTGATAATTTGTGCACGTCGCACTGATCATTTGCAGAATACGGCAGAACAAATTTCTAAGGGGAAGACATCAAAAATCTTACCAATAACCTGTGATGTCACAAAACCTGAAGATATCAAAAACGCCGTGTCGGAAGCTATAAGATTATTTGGCTCCGTAGACATCCTGGTTAATAATGCAGGGAGATCATCTACCGGGCACTTTCAGGAAATCACAGATGATTTATGGGAGGAAGACCTGGATTTAAAGTTAATGGGTGCAATTAGGTTTTCCAGATTAGTTGCGCCTTATATGAAAGAGCAAGGTTGGGGACGGATAATCAATATAACGACTCCTGGGGGTAAAGCCCCCGGCCCAGCTTCTGTTCCCACTTCAGTTTCACGTGCAGCCGGAATAGCATTAACCAAAGAGATGTCACTTGATTATGCGAAAGACGGTATTTTAATTAATACGATTTGTGTCGGTTTAATTAAAAGTGCTCAGCATGAACGCACTTGGTTATCTGAAAATAAAAAGCAGACCACTTTGGATGAATGGTACGCTAAAAATGGCAGTAACATACCTATAGGCAGGTTTGGTGAAGCAGAGGAAGTCGCGGACTTAATAGTGTTTTTAGCTTCAGACAGAGCTTCTTATATTACCGGTACAGCAATAAATGTTGATGGT
>MDSV01078338.1_pt1 | contig 10658 bp, 10 predicted proteins | sample 810851 | NCBI WGS metagenome assembly MDSV01 (sample SAMN05326640, study PRJNA326480) | marine metagenome | isolation source: seawater | place: Atlantic Ocean: North East | collected 2012 | reverse complement strand
TGTTTCAAGATCAAATTTTTTAACTTTAATGGTTAAGTATCTTAGTAATTTTTTATCTATAGATTCATTTTTCTCCAGCTCATCTATCATTTGGCCATTACCTTCAATTTTAAAATGAATATAACTACCTTTTTTATTTTTTTTTATTATATGTGATAAATTAATAAGACCCCAATTTTCAGTTTTGACGATTTTCCCATCATTTTTTTCAACTATTTTAGAATATTTTTCAGTTAGTTGTTTAATTTCACTAGGAGAAGTGTCTTGTCTGGCTATAATTGTATGCTCGTATAAATTCATAATTGTTCTTAATAAAAATTGAGGATATACTATTATAATTCTTTAATTACAATAGATAAAAAGCAATATAATTTAATTTTTTAAATGTTTTCTGTAGTTTTTCCAGGTCAAGGTTCTCAAATCATAGGTATGGGAAAAGAATTCTATGACAAGTTTAAAATTGTTAAGGATTGTTTCCAAGAAGCAGATGATGTTTTAAGTTTTTCACTTTCAAAATTGATATTTGAAGGTCCAAAAGATGAACTTGACTTAACAATCAATACTCAACCAGCAATATTTTTGATTAGTTATTCAATTTTTCAAGTAATTAAAAAAGAATTTAACATTGATCTTAGCAAAGCAAAATATTTTGCTGGGCATTCTTTAGGAGAATATTCTGCATTGTCTTGTGCGGGGTATCTAAATTTTTCTGAAGCAATTAGAATTTTAAGAATAAGAGGCGAGTCTATGCAAAACTCAGTTCCCAAAGGTGAAGGTGGAATGTTAGCAGTTCTTGGTTCAAGTATAGAAATAATTGAGGAAATAATTAAGATAAATGAAAAAAATTTTAAAGTTCAAATTGCAAATGATAATTCTAATGGTCAATTAGTTATAAGTTCAAAAATTAAAGATTTAAATTTATTCAAAGAAATTTTAATTTCTAAAAAAATTAAAAATATAGACCTACCAGTAAGTGCACCGTTCCACAGCGATTTAATGAGTAAGGCTACTTTTATAATGAAGGAGGAGATAAAAAAATTAAACTTTATTAATTCAAATATTAAATTGATATCCAATGTAACAGCTAATGAGATCAGAAGTATTGAAGAATTAAAAAATTTACTAATAAAACAAATTGAAAATAGAGTAAGATGGAGGGAAAGTGTGATACATATGATTAATCAAGGTGTAACACAATTTATTGAGATAGGACCTGGAAAAGTACTCTCCGGTTTGATTAAAAGAATTGATAGAGAGATAAAAGTTAGTGCAATTAATAGCGAGACTGATATAGAAAATATTATATTATGATTGATATTAAAAATAAGAATATCATTGTAACTGGTGCAACAGGAGGTATAGGCAATTCAATTGTAAAGAATTTGATTGGACAAGGTGCTAACGTGTTGGCCACAGGTACAAGAACTGAGAAATTAGAAGAATTAAAAAAGAAATATAAACAAATTAATATTTTACAATTTGATATTTCAAATCACGATAAAATTGAAGAATTTATAGATAATGCAACGAGCAAATTAGGTGGTAAGCTTGATTGTATTGTGAACAATGCTGGTATTACTAAAGACAATCTCACAATTAGAATGAGTTATGAAGAATGGTCAAAAGTTATTGATATCAATTTAACTTCTACTTTTTTAATGAGTAAATTTTCCATTAAAAAGATGCTTAAGAATAAGTCTGGTAAAATTGTAAATATTACTTCTGTTGTAGGTCATACCGGTAATGTTGGACAAGCAAATTATACAGCTTCGAAAGCAGGGATAGTAGCGATGTCAAAAAGTTTAGCCATAGAATATGCAAAAAAAAATATAAACGTAAATTGTATATCCCCAGGATTTATAGAAACGGCAATGACTGAAAAAATAGATGAAAAATTTAAAGAATCAATTATTTTAAAAATACCCTCAAATAGATTGGGTAAACCAGAAGATATAGCAAATGCTGTTGTTTTTTTGATATCAGATCAGTCAAATTATATAAATGGAGAAACAATCCACATTAATGGCGGTCTGTATTTAGGTTGACAAAAAAACAATTTAATCTAAGAACAAAATTAAAACAAAAAGGATTAAAATGTCTGATGATATTTCAAGTAAAGTAAAAAAAATAGTTGCAGATCATCTAGGAATTGATGAAGCAAAAGTAACTGACGAATCTAGTTTTATAGATGACCTTGGTGCTGATAGTTTAGATACTGTAGAATTAGTAATGGCTTTTGAAGAGGAATTTGGTTCGGAAATTTCAGATAGCGAAGCAGAAAAAATTCTTACAGTTGGTGATGCTGTTAAATTTATTGAAGGCAAAAGAAACTAAAGATTTTTAAATGCCCTTAAACCATGATGGTATTATGGTTATATTATCCTCTCCCTCTGGAGCAGGTAAAACCACTTTAGTTAAACTTCTTTCACAAAGGAAAAAGTTTAACATTTCAATTTCTCACACAACAAGAAAACCAAGAGAAAAAGAAACTCCAAATGTTGATTATTATTTTGTTAATGATGATGAATTTCAAAGATTAATTAGAAATGAAGAATTTCTTGAATACGCTAGGGTATTTAATAATCTTTATGGCACAACTAGAACACCAGTAATTGATAATTTACAAAAAGGAAAAAATGTAGTTTTCGATATAGATTGGCAAGGAGCAGATCAAATAAAGAATAAAAAACTTGATTATAAATTGGTTACTTTTTATTTATTACCTCCTAGTAAAGAAGTTTTATTTGAAAGACTTTCAAACAGAGATATGAGAGACAAATTAATAGTTGAGGAAAGAATGAAACAGTTTAGTAGAGATGTACTTCATTGGATAAATTATGACTTTGTTATAATTAATGACGACCTTGAAAATTGTTATCATAAAATTAGCAATTTAATAGATGCAGAAATAAATAATGGACCAAAAGATTATGATAAAGATTTTATAAGATCACATGTCGAAAAACTAACTTCCTGATTTCTCATATTCTTGTGTTATTTTCAAATAGGTATCAATTGATAAATTCTGTGGTCTTAAATTCAAATTAATATTTAATTTTTCAGATATTTTCTCATAATTTTTAAACAACTGTTTAAACGGATTTTTAATCATTTTTCTTCTTTGATTAAAGAAAATTCTTGTTACTAATTCAAGGTTTTTTGGAGATTTCAGATTTTGGAATTTTTCTTTTGGTGAAAAATATAAAAGACTACTATCAACTTTAGGTTTAGGATTAAAACTGTTAGGCTTTATATCAATTATTTTTTTAATATTAAGTCTCCATTGAGAAATAATTGACAATCTTCCAAATGTACTCATGTTATTTTTTGAAATTATTCTGTCTGCGACTTCTTTTTGAAACATCAATATTAGTTCATTAAACCAAACATCATTTTTAAGTTTTAAAATCCAATTACAAATGATTTCTGTTGAAATGTTATATGGCAAGTTCCCAAATACAATTAACTTATCTTTTGAAATTAAATTTTCATCGATTTTCAAAATATCCTCATTGATAATATTAACTTGATTTTCAAATTTATTATTAAGAATACCGCAAAGATTTTTATCTTTTTCAATTACGTAAATTTTTTTTGGTTTATTTCTTAATATTTGCTCAGTTAAATTTCCACTTCCAGGTCCAACTTCTAGAACTTCTTTATCTTGAATGTTGGTTATAGATGTAATTTTATCTATTATATTTTTATCAATTAAAAAGTTTTGTCCTAAACTTTTTTTTGCTTTAATATTCACTTATTTTCTAAAAATTTAATAGCCTGCATTAGACTTTTTGGATTAGATAAGTTTTTACCAAACATTTCTACATTTGGTCCATGATCTGGAGAAATTCTTATAAAAGGTAACCCAATAGTAATGTTTATAGCATCAAATTCAAAAAGAGATTTTATAGGTGCTAAAACCTGATCATGATACATTCCTATTACAACATCGAAGCTTTTAAGATTTTTTTTTAAAAAAATTGTATCAGCTGGATATGGTCCTGATACTTTATATTTTCTACTTTTTAAATATTTGATTGCTGGAATTATAATTTTTTCTTCCTCACTTGAGTAAAAATTGCTTTCGCAGTGAGGATTCAGACCTGTGATTGCAATTTTAGGTGTTTTCTTCAAATTTGATTTGTAAAAAGAATTTATAGATTTGACATGATAAATTATTTTATTTTTTGAAATTTTTTTATTTACATCCTTTAAGGGTATATGTGTAGTTATAGGACTTACAGATATCTTCTCATTGTAGATAAGCATAACTGTTTTATTTTGTGTTTTCATTTTGGAGCCCAGGTATTCAGTAATTCCAATAAATTTCTTGTTTAAAAATTTTTTTTTATTGATTGGTCCATTTATTAAATTAAGTCTTTTATTGGCTTTTAAAATTTTAATTGCATGTTTAAAACACTTTTCAATATAATTATTAACAAATTTAGAATTAAGATGAATATTAATAAAGTTTATGTGGTTTTTTTTAATTTTATTAAATTCTAATTTTTTACTGCTTAACTCATTTATTCTTAAATTTACATTGAACATTTTTAATTGTTTTATTAATATTTCTTTACTAACAATTAAAATTATCGGATTTTTAATTTTTTTAACTTTAAAAGTTTTAAAAAAAATTTCTAAAAAAACACTCTTTGGATCACCAGCAACTATTAAAATCGGTTTATAATTTTTCAACATAAGATCTATTTTCAATTTTTTTATAATGCATAATTGAAAATTCGTTTAATTGTCTATTTTTTTCAGATGAGATCATTTTTTTTATTTCCTCATCTTTGTTGATCTTTTGAATCATTTTTTTTTTTTCATTAAGAAATATTAAGATTGTGCCACCAGCAGTAATTATTGGTTTTGAAAATTCTCCTGTGTTCAAATCTTTAATATTATCTAAAACTTTTTTTGAAAGTTGGTTTTGATTTATCCAGCCAATATCACCTCCAAACTTAGAACTTTCTGATATACTATGTAATAGGGCTGTTTGTTTAAAACCTACATTTTGTATTGACTCTAAAATTTCATCATATTTTTCTTGAACTTTTATTTTACTTTTTTCTGAAAAAACTATTTCAGAAAGATTGAAAGAAGTAATTTCATTATTGTTACTTTCTAACTTATCCACAGTTTCTTTTATTTTTTTTTCATCTATTTTAATCATGTTATTAAATTTTTCAAAAATTACTCGATTCCAATACTGCTCAATTACAAATTTTTTTTTTATTTCTTTATAGTCTATTTTTTTATTATCTAAATAATCTAAAAATTTTGACTCATTTTCAAATCCAAGATTTAGCCAATAACCTTTTATAAAATTTGCTATTAATTCAGTCTCTGAAGCAATATCATAATCAATCTCATATATTTTATCAATTTCATTTTTTTTTATTCTCTCTCTCACTATCGATTGTTCTGCCGCTTTACGAATTTTTTCTTTATCAAGATTTGAAAAACTTTTATTTAAAGATATAAGGTAATCAATTTCTTTTTCAATATCGTATGAAGTAATAATTGACTCATTTATTTTGTATAAAATTTTTATTTCCTTTGCATAAATTTGACTAAAAAAAGTTAAAAATATCAAAAAAAATAAAATATTTAGTTTTTTAATCATTTTATATTTGGTAAGTTAACTGAGGTAAAAGGTGTAAATGAAATAGAGAAAAATATTTCTTCGGTAGGTTGTAAGTCTCTATCTTGATAGTAATCTTTATTATATTCAATAGCTGCAACTAGACAGTCATTCCTATATTCATATATCAAATTATAAAACTCAGTTAAGTTAGTTTTTCGATTTCTTCGTGTCGAATAAGAAAGAGAATTTTTAGAATTAAAGGAATAATTCATATCAGTTGTTAAATAACTTTCTGACCCAATTTCATTATTTTCCTCTAAAAATTCAAATGATGTAATAAAGTTATTAATACTCAAGCTTGTTTCAAATTTATTATAATTTGCAGTATCTAGATTATTATCTAAAGAGAAATCGTAATTAAATTTTATAAACTTATTTGGGTTAAAGTTCAAATTCCCTACAATATCGGATGATTTATCTCTCATTTTTGATGTGATCGGTAACCTTTTGTCTTTCTTATCTCTAAAAACTTGAGCTAAACTAACACCCAATAACTCTCTATCATCTGAGTCCGTTAAATCATAATCAACTCCCAAGGTAAGTGATTGACCTCCTTCTAAAGAATCACTTAATCCAAGTCTATTATTTGAAAAAATATTTGTAATATTTATTTTTTTGTCATCGTTTATCATATTTTCTGATTTTGAAGGGCTGTATCTTGCCAAAAATTTAGGGGTTAAATTACTAATAAATTTTGAATTACTTTTTTTTAGTGGCAAAATGGATTTAAAAGATAATGAAAGATAATTTTCTGATTTTGTATCGGCACTATAAACTGTTGAATTTTTACCTTCCTTTGTGGAATTTCTTAAAAAAAACTCGTAATTTGAATTTGTCCCAAGTTCAGAAAAAAATGAGCTAGATTGATAAATTAGATCATTTACAAGATAGCTTTCATTTACATTTGTATTTTTTTTCTGGTTAGATCCAGATATTTCATATTTTAAATCACCATTTAAATTTAAATCAGTATTTATCATTTTTGATATTGTAAAATTAGGTAGAATAAACTGATGTTTATCAGAGTCTTTTTCTTTGGTTAAATCTTCAAAAGCTCCAATCTCAGTAAAAATTTTGAGGTCATCATCATATGCATTAAATTTGATATATGAATTTAACAAACTTTGATTATTCGATTCTCTTGTGTTTGTAGTAATATCCTCACTTTTAAGATATGTATCATTTGACGTTTTTTCTAAGTTAATTTCTACATCAGAAAATAAAAAATCATTTTCTACTAGATATTTACTATTAGCAAAAAAATGTGATTTAGAAAAATTACTAAATTTTTTTATACTAAAGTCAGAAATAAAATTAGATTTTTTTTCTGCTTGTCTATATTCATTTTGAATCATAAAATCGTTATTTTGATAAAACCTAGGTGTAATTGTAAAGTCTTTATTATCCGAAATCACTTTATAATACGGTATTAGTACCGAACTTGAGTGAACTGAAGATTCTAAGATTGAAGGTGTTAAAAAACCAGATTGTCTACTTACAGTTGGATCAGGATGAAAAAATTTTGGAAAATAAAATACTGGTATATCGTATAATTCAAGCCAAGAATCTTTATAATAAATTGTTTTTTTTGATTTATCATGTTTAATTTCCGAGGCTTTGAGAGCCCATGGTGGGCAATCTTTTCTGATCTCACAAGTTGTAAAAACTCCATTTTTGATTACTGAAATATTATTTTCACTAATCATTGATCTTCCTTTTAATCTTGCATTAGAACCAAGCTCTCCATCTGCAAAATATATTTCAATATCTTTTGCTGCTATTCTGTTATTTTCAAGATCAATGAAAGTATCTTTTGACTTGTACTTGTTTAAATCTTGATCAATAAAATTCATTTTTGAAGATATAAATCTTTTATTTTCTAAATAATAATCAAAATTAATCGCATCAATTTTATTATTAAAATTATCAGTCAACTTCACTGGGTCGTTAGATCTTATAATTTCGTCTTGTCTGTAAAAATAAATATTTTCTCCTATAATTATAAAATTTTCCTCAATATCAACTTGAGTAGTATTTTTGGAAACTATTTTCTCTATATTTTTATCATAATCTATATATTCACTTCGAATAATTATATTCTGAATTTTATCTTTGATTATTACATTACCTGTCAAAATTAATATTTTTTTGTCTTTAAAGTACGATGCTTGATTGGAAGTAATTTCTAAACCATCTTCAGAATTTATTGTTACCCCATCTTTTGCTATGACTATGTTGTCTTCTTTATTTATTTCAATTGATGTACTTTCAAATACAAATTCTTCTGCTTGTATTTTACTAAAATTAAAAATAAAAATAGAAAGAGACAATAAAGTGATTATTATTTTATTTTTCATTAATTCTTATCATTCCTATAATTGATACAATTGATAAAATTATAATTGGTATCCAAATCGAAATAAGCAATGGTAATTTTTCATTTTTACCAAGCGCTCCAAAGAAAAAATTTACATAATAAATTAAAACAGAAAATACAATTCCCAAAACAATTAAAAAAAGTTTTGGTTTTTGAAATTTTATGTTTAACATTATAATTGCTGATAATATTGTTATTATTGTTATTAGAAAAGGATAGGCCACTAAATTATTTAAATGATAATCAACCTCAATTGTTGAATAATTTATTGTTAAGTAATTTTTTCTTAATTCAAACAAATCAAACAAAGTCAAAGAAGATAAATTTGAAAAAAGGTTATTAATTCTTTCAAAATTAAAATTTGTTTCAAATTTAAGGTTCTCAATGAATTCAACGTTATTTTCTTTATCAATTATTTTGGAATTATAAAGATTCCAAGAATTTTTTCTTATATTTACTTCTTCAGATTGAATATTTTTTTCTAACTCAAATTCCTCATTTAATTGAATAATATCAACATCTTGAAGAGTATTTAAATTAAATTGTTTTGCATTAATAAAATTTATTTTGTTATTAATTTCATCTTTAATCCATAAACCATTTTCAGTAACTGATGCTAAGTACTTATTATCTTTTGTGTAATCTTTTTTTATATCAAGATATTTAAATTTTAAAGCTGCTGAGAAATTATAAAATATGATGACAATAAATATACTAAGAATAAAAGCAACAAAGGATATCACTTTAAGTAATTTTGTATTACTTAAGCCATTACTTTTAAAAGTATTTAATTCTCCTCTATCTAATAATTTTATAAATAGAAACTGAGATGATAATAAAAATATAAATGGAAATATTTCATATAACAAAGAAGGTATATTTAATAAAACTAAAAATATCGGAAAATAATAACCCACATCATATTCAGAAAAGAAATTTAATTCTTCTAAGATCCCCATAATAAAACCTAAAGCGAAAAAAATAAACGTAATTTTTAAAAGTATTTCTAGAAATTCTTTAATAAGGTATCTTTGGTAAACTTTAATAATCATTTTAGTTTGAGGAGTTAATCATTGATTTAAAAAAAAGCATTCCTAAAGCTATTAAAAAAATAGGAATTAGCAGAGTAATGGCCCCACTTATTGAATTAATTGAAATTGTGTTTACTGAAATTTGGGAAAAAATTATTAATAAGATTCCAATTAAAAAAACTTTAATTTTATATGATTTAAAGTTGAAATTATAATTAGACTTTAAAATAACAAAAGAGGTTATTATACTTAATAAAGGTATATATAAAGGTAAATAGATTCTTTTATAAATTTCTTGAATTAAATTTCTAAATATAGATTTATTACAATTTAAATTATTCAGAATTATTTGAGTTTCAAAATTTTTATTCAATTGACTTATGCATTGAACAATTGTCATACTTTTTAATTCTTGAATTTTAGGATTTGTAGTAGATTTTGTTTTGTACTTTTTTAAATTAAAATTGGTTGTCTTAAAATTAAATGAAACAGAATTATCTTTTGTACCATAATTAATTATTTTCCCACTTTCTAAAATAAGATATTTATTTTCAGGACTATTAATTATCTTACCTTTTTTTGCTAATATAACTTGGGGATTATTTGTATCACTGGAGTCCTTAATCAATATTCGTTCGATTAAATTATTATTTTTGGAGTCTAAGAAAATTGTAAGGTTTTCAACTGTATCTATAAATTTTTTTTGTTTTATGAGAGATGGAAAAAAATCCAAGTTTGAAGTTCTAATAAAAGATCTTGCCTTATCTTGTGTATATGGAACAACAAAGTATGATAGAACTAATGAAAACAAAACAAATATAAAAGATAAAAATACAATTTTTCTTAAAAATTCAAATTTACTTATTCCATTAATCCAATAAATAACTAATTGGTTTTTATCTTCATATAAATTTAGAATATAAAAAAGAGATAAAAAAAATGATAATAAAAGCAATTTATTAAATATCTTAGGTATATTTAATAAAGAGTATTTAAAATATGTAGTTATGCTATGACCATCCTCAGAGACTATGTCTAAAAAATTTACTGCTTGAAGTATCCATACAATTAAAGTTAATGTTATTGAACAAACAACAAAAAAAACAAATATTTCACTATAAAGATTATTAAAAATAGTTTTTTTCATTGAAATCTCTCAAAATAATACATATATATTTTCAACTATAAGTTTACAATTAAATACAACCTAAAGTACATATTTTATAAAAATGTCAATAAAAATTAGCATTAAAAAGTCAATTAATGAAAAACTTGTTAAAAATTACGCTGTCTTTTCTAACGAAAAGTTTAATATTAATGGATTAAACAAAACCCCATTAAATAAACACTCTAAATTTATAACTACTATAATTGATAGTAAAAGCTCAAAAAAAAATAATTTTTTACATTTTAATTTAAATTCAAATCAGACGGTAACGATTATTAAGATAAAAAAAAACCAATCTTCAACAGATAACGAAAAGACAGGAGCTGAATTTTTCAATTTTATCAATTCAAATTTAATTTTTAATCTTTCATTTATCGGAAAAAATATTACTGACACAAATAACAAAAATTTTTGTGATGAGTTTTTTCATGG
>MDSV01011634.1_pt1 | contig 10658 bp, 13 predicted proteins | sample 810851 | NCBI WGS metagenome assembly MDSV01 (sample SAMN05326640, study PRJNA326480) | marine metagenome | isolation source: seawater | place: Atlantic Ocean: North East | collected 2012 | reverse complement strand
CTCTGCTGGGAGGCTCTTGTTTAGGTCGGCTAGGTGCTTCTTGAAAGCGAATGCGTATTTGTTCTCCAACTCTTCCGAGGATGGGTCTGCGATGCCTGGTAAGTTATCTATAAACTTTTGGCCACCTTTTGGCAACTGAATACATAACCTGGAGTGCTTTGAGGATTTAGAAAGTATATCGAAAATGTTATCTAAAGTAAAGTCAAACCTATACCACTTCAAGAAACCATTGACAGTCTGTCCTTCTTTTTCTTTACCTTCGAACCGCTTTGTTACGGCAATATAACGCATAAGATCAGCATCAAATTGAGGGTTGATTATGTCTCCAACGAGGTCTCTAAAAGAGCCTCCAACATGCAGGTTTCCGTCTTGATACAACTTCAAACTTACAGGCATGGCGGTGCCGTCACTCCTGGAAAGAAAGTCTGCAATAGTCCCGGTATTGGCTGGTATTTGCTCGCCCTTCATTAGAACAGCTAGAAACGCCTCGAAGCTAAAACCCGCAGAGGCAGCGTTAAAATTCGCTATGACCTTCGTTAAGGTCTTATAGAAGACCAAGTAAGATAAGGCGGTTTGGATCTGTTTTGCTTCTGAGGTCTTTCCTCCTTCTCCAAACATCTCTTGCATGGCAGCATCAGGATTGTCATAGAAATTAGAAATTGACTTGATTTTTTCTACAAAGTCTCCGCCGCGGATGTTTTCCAAGAACTGCAACAGCTTTTGTCGCTCGGGACCATTCACTGGATTGTCGCCACCTGCACCGGTGACGTCGGTCCAACCTAACTCTGTGACTGCTACTTCAGGAATAGCATCCAAAGTTAGGGTCATAGACTTTCGTTCGTTGAGAAACTGCTCTTTTAGAACCTGCAACTCACTCTTAGCTTCCTTGAAAAGAGTGCCCTTTTCAACCTCGTAAACCTCTTCAATAAGATTAAAAAGGTCACCCATTGTTGATATGGTAGGTTTCTTGTTGTTCTCTGATAAAAACTCTTCGTGCCACGACATATTAAAACTCCTCTGTATAATTAGATAATTTCGTCTGCAATACCCATTTTAATTGCTTCCTCTGCGGAGATGTAAACATCCTTCTGGGTCTTTAAAAGCTTCTTTATCTTTGTTGGGGTAAGCTTTGTATAATTAGCCAACGTTTCAATGTATCTTTCTTGGATCCACTTTATTTCTTCTAGTTCATTCTCCATAGAAAAGATAGTTCCTCCGGTGCCTGCCATTACGTTGTGAAGCATGATACGGCAATTTCGACCGACTTTACGCTTACCTTTTGTGCCGGCAGCTAATATGGGCACACCTGCTGACATAACCTTTCCCACTCCGTAGGTCTCGATATCACATGTCCTTTTCTTAACCATGTCCATTATGTCTAATATAGAAAACATATCAGAAGCTGTACCTCCATGAGTAGAGACCATCATTGCAATTGATCTAGCAACAATAATAGGAGTAGACTCCGGGTCTGTTGGATCTTCAATCATTGGAGAGTGTGATGTGTTTTCAAGATACAACAGGGCAGCTACAACATCAGCACCCTTTTGCTCCGTGATGTCTCCGTAAAGATTGATAGCCCTAAGTTCAGATTCCTGATTAACAGGAGACTGAATATTGTTGACTATGACTATTTGCTTCTCTTCTTCTTTGGGTGGTGAGATTTTTTTCTTTTTATCTTTCTTTTTCGGAACCCCTGATACTCTTTTAGTCATTTAGCACCTCTTTCATTTCAAAAATTTTATTTACCTTGTCAGAATTTAAAAAACTAGTCCAATCAATTTCTGACTCGAACGTTTTCTCGTAAACATATATATCTTCACTGGTGTTTGGCACATAGCCGTAGGAAACACACATCCAACCGGGCAGCGCCTCTTCTATATCTCTCTGCTCTTCCGTTGTTCTTACTTGTAATTTCACAGTTTCTTGATCCACTTTCCAGTAGTCACCTTTCGCCTTTTTCATCTTCTGAAAGCCTCCGTATCTTTTGTATTAGAGACTGCGCTTCAGGCCAAGATCTGTAGTTTACGTACTGTCTGCCGTAAGCCGGGATGGCTTTTAAAAAGAGCAGCGTGTAAACCTCCATAAGGATATTGACCTTTTGCATCTCCTTCTCTAAATACTCTTGATGCGTGCTTTCTTCATCAATTTTTATTTTAAATTTTTCATTTGCTGAATATTCTGCGGCGGCGGCATGTACTGTATACACAGAATCCAGAACTTGCAACACCGCGGCGGACATTGTTAGGTAGAACCTTCTCTTCTTCCTTTGTTCGTCGAAAAAGAATACCGTTTTTGTCAGTACGACTCCTGCGAAAAACATCATGAGAGAATATATCTGTATTTCGTTCATAGTGTAATAATATCAGCTTTCTTTACAGAAGTCAAGAAAAAGGCTCCAGTGACCTGTATAGGTATGGAGCCATAAAAACAAGTGATATGTATTATTTTGTTTTACTTTCTGTTGCTAAGTTTTGCAGCGACTAGTCTCTTCGTAACCCTTTTCAAGACTTCGTTAACCAAGTCCTCTTGGTCGACCTCTTCTTCTTCAGGGGCAGGCTCTTCTTCGTCGCCCATGTCTTCCATGTCTTCCATGTCTCCGATGTCATCCTCGCCCTCTTCGCCGGCCATGGCCTCTTTGAGTCTCTCGCCTAGATCGATTAAAAGCTGTGCTTCCTCTTCTGTAAGGCTCATGTCTGCTGCGCCGATTTCGTCGCCGGCTTCAAGGTCATCGCCCATTTCCATGTCCATCTCCATGTCTTCGTCGTCTTCTTCGTCGCCCATTTCCATGTCCATCTCCATGTCTTCGTCTTCGTCTTGTTCGTAGAGTGCATCAACCTCTTCGTCGAGTTCCTCTTCCTCTTCGATTGTCTCTTCACCCTCTACGGTCTCTTCCATAGTGTCATCGTCGTGAGGCTTTTTACCTCTCTTTGCTGGAGCATAGCCCATGCCACCCTCGTCTAGAAAGGTTTCCGTAAGGGAATCGACATTTGCCAGCTTCATAAAGCGTCTGATTGTGTTCTCTGTTAACAGTTTGTTACCACTCATTTTATTATCTCCTTGTTTTTTTGAAAGTAGTGATTAATGTAATAATACAACTATAAATAGTAAGTTTTAGATAGAAAAGTCATAATTTTATTCTCTTTGAAAGTTTCTTCAAAGCTGATTTTTCTATCTGGGACACTCTAACTAGAGATATCCCTAATCTTTTCGCTATTTGCTCAAGCGTCATAGACCCATGTTTGCGAATAGCGTAGTGTATGCAATTGTTATCTTCCGGATAGTCTATCCAGCATCTTTCCTTGTTCTCACAATCACAAAATTGACATTTTTTATCATTCATATTCTTTTTTATCCATCTCAATCATATCAAATATGTCTTCCCTTTCAGTGTCTGAAATTCCTAGTTGCCCTAGCAACTGCTTTCCTAATTCTAAATCTTTTTTTGTTCTTTTCAACTTTTGCTTTCCCATAGATTTTTTATTTATTTTAACTTTCTCCATAACAGCCATCATGTCAGGGTCGTTATCGAGATAAAGACCAACAATGCCGGCAAAAAACCTAGTTTGACTCAGATTATCATATCTTAATCTGATTTTTAGGTCTGCTGACGTCTTTTCGTATACCGAGAAGATGAACTTTACGATTTTCTGAGGGTCTTTCATTTGGTTAAAATATGTGTAAAGCTCTCTTTCTGTCCGGATTGCGTTTGCCTGACGAAAGTAGATACTGATCTAAGTTGTTTTATGGTTTGTGCACCACTATAAGAAAGGCCTGATTTTACATTTTGAGCAAGATCAGCTAATACATCACTTGTGGGCCCCTTGTATGGGACGGTTGTTGACACACCCTCCAAGGAGGACGCGTGTCCGCGCCAAGCGATCTGGGCCTCTCTTGATGCCATGCCTCTGTAGACCTTATACCTCTCACCTTCTGAGTTCACAAACGTATCCCCCGGGGTCTCTGTTGTTCCTGCCAGCAAGCTACCGAGCATGACAAAGTCTGCTCCAGCTGCCAATGACTTTACAATATCGCCGGCGTTTCTAATCCCGCCGTCTGCTATGATTGTTGCTTTTTTCAATCTGTCTGCGCATACACGTACAGAATGAAAAGTAGGAATACCATGACCGGTTTGAATACGAGTGCTGCAAATAGAGCCACCGCCGACGCCAATCCGAATCGCATCTGCCCCCCAATCTTCTAAGTCTAAAGCAGCCTCGGCAGTTGCAACGTTGCCAGCAATAACAACAACTGATTCTCCGAAACTATCTTTTATTTTTTTTAACGCGGCTTCAACGTTGCTATGGTGACCATGTGCGACATCGACGCACAAACTAAAGACGCCCGCTGAGACCAAACTCTTTGTTCTTTCTTCTAAATCTTCACCGACACCGACGGCTGCAGATACCATAGAAGCGCCATGGCTTCTGGCCTTGTCTACCAAGAGTGACTGCTCTTTTATCGAGTTGTATCGATGGACGATACCAAATCCGCCGGCTTCGTGCATAGCGACGAGCATGGCGGAAGAGGTAACTGTGTCCATGGGTGATGAAATAATCGGTAATTTAAATTGTTTATCTGACAAGTCAGAAGATATGCTTACTTCTGATCTGCTGGATATATTACTAAATTTAGGAACCAACAACACGTCATCAAAACTAAGCGTTGTCGGGTATGTCTGAATCATTTTTCTCTTCCTTTACATCATAGCAGTTCGTACAAATTAAGTCAATCTTTTCTGAATATTTATCGATGTGCCAATTGTCAATACTCTCGCCTTTAACAGGTTCTCTGCCACAGACAGAGCAAGCTACCTGCTTTTTAAACTTAGTCATCGCGCTTTTAAAATCTCTCATGAAGGTCTTGCGAGCGGCGAGCATTTGTCGACGCTTTAACTTTCTTGTGAAACTTGTCATTATTTATCCCCCGTGGATCCAAGGGCACCTGAGCCCCTAGAAGTCTCTCCTCCATAGATACTATCCATCTCCAAGATTCTGATGTTGGGCTTTTCAATTCTCACAAAAACTCCTTGAGCAATTTTTTGGCCGGGCTCGATAAACTGGGTCTCTTTTCCTATGTTATGTAAGTTTACAAAAATCTCGCCACTGTAGCCTTCATCAACGACGCAGGCTCCAGCGACTAAATGCTTCTTGCTGGCAATTCCAGACTTGTTCATAATTTGTAACATACAATCCTGAGGCACTTCCATCTTAATGCCGGTTTCAAGCAGGACACTTTGTCCTGGTTCGATTCTTTTTTGCACCACACTACCTTTTGGACAAAAGAAGAAATCCATTCCCGCGTCTGTTGCATGCGCACGTACAGGAGTCTTGGCCTTCTCATGGGTGCGAAATACTCTAACAAAATTTTCTCCTAACAAAGACATTTTTCCTCCAATAGCGTATACGTAAAGCTGTTGCCCCACTGGTCCCTAGCATCAGAGCAGGTTTCCATAAATTCTGCAAAGTCTACACTACTTTGAAAAACCTGGCAACCTGCCGAGACGCCACCGGTGTTGAGTCTAGCATCTGAGCCTCGATGCTTGTGAATATTAATACCATACCACCCTACATCCTCTGGACCATGATAGTCCGGAGTCGAATCTCTGTTATTATCTCTCCACACACTGACCTGTCCACCTCTCTGGCACAAGGCCATGTGACCCCTATCTCTATTTCCGTGCCAGCCAATCTTATAGGTGCTCCTATATTGACCAGGGACCAGGATGGCCGTACCTTTGTGAGCCACTGCCTTTAACGGTCTCTTTAAAATAGATGTACCGGGCTCTGTCGTAATTGGGTAAGTGTCGCAAACCCATCGTCCTTGTACCTTATAAATCACGTTTACAAAGTCGTCAAACTTTGATGCATCACCAGAGTCATTACGAACTCCGATGATATTTAAGTTGTAGTCTCCATTTTCAAAAAACGCAAACCCCTTCTTTTCTAGTGTCTTTTTATACTGATCTGCAAGAACTTTTGCAGCCAGTCCTGTTAATTTAGCCATTTTATTTCTCCTTTATGCTAATAGCTTGAACATTTTCCTCATACTAAAAGTTGAAAACCCCCATTGCTGGTTATAATTTAATCTAGCCATGTAAGGTCTGTTTAATTGTACAATGTCTCTCTCCGGGTCAACTCCCCAACATCTGATTACTGTCGTTTCATTGTTATCATCTATAACTTTCACAACGTAAAAATTCTTACCGTTCTTTGATTTCTTTAACTTACATTCCCGAGGAATAAACCAAGTTACTCCAAGCTCAGGATCAAACTCAGAGATTGGTGGAATGTAAAGCTCATCTAATTTCTGTCTAACCCTAGGAGTAACTACCGCATTAATAGGAAATACCCCTGTTAGGTTCACTAAATATTCCAGCTTCTCCTCTTCTGAAAAATCACCCTCCGGCTCATACTTTTGAATATTCTCATGAAGATTTTTTTCTTTGCGGGGGCGGTCTTCTGCAACTGCGCTGAAAAAATGCTTCAACCCACTAAACCTATCATCCACAAGACAATTCAGCGCTTGGGCGAGACACAGCGCAGAGACAGACTTCTTATTTAATTTAGAATAAGTAATCTTCTCGTGAAATAAAAACTCCTCGATAGTATTAAACGGTCTGTGTTCAATAATCTGCTCAATAGCTTTAATGCCCAGTCCCTTGATGGAAGAGAGTGGTTGTATTAGAGTCTTTCCGTCGTCACTAATTTCCCAATTTACACCCGAGGTGTTAACATTGAGCGGTTCGACGTTATACCCCAACGATTTGGCAGTTGCAATTGCGCGCTCTTTACGCGTTTCAGGTTCTTTATCTAGGAACGCAGCTAACCATTCTGCTGGGTAATAATTAAGTAAATAAGCACACTGATAGGATAAAACACAATAGGATACAGCATGTGATTTGTTAAAACCATATCCTGAAAAGTATTCAAAAGTTTCCCAAAGCTCTCTCGCCTCATAATCTTTCATTCCTTTCTCGACGCAACCGCGCTTGAACTTGTCGAAAATCTTATCTTTCTCAGCCTGAACAGCGCCGGTGCCCTTCTTAGTAAGTAGTTTTCTGAGCTTGTTACCTTCATCTAGGGACAGATCTTTGCCTAATTTGTGGGCCAGCATAGCAATCTGTTCCTGAAAGATGAGGAAGCCGTATGTTTCTTCTGTTACTTCTCGCACATGCTTGTTGACATACTCTACATCCTCTGGGTTTGACTTCGCTCCTATATATTTCCTATCTACTCCTGCACCTAATGGGCCAGGTCGATAGATAGAAGTGATGGCTGACAGGTCGATGATGTTGTCTGGCTTAGCATTCTTGCAGAATGATTGGGCGCCGGCTTCTGTAAACTGAAAGATGCCGGCCCACTTGCCTCTGTGAAAAATGTTCTGCCAAACTTCCTTGTCGTCCAGGTCGATTTTTTCTGGATGTAGATTCTCATCATAAAAGGTTTTGATATCTGCAAATGTAGGATTCTCCATTCCATGATGTCGTTTGAGAATACGCTCGATGGCGCCTTCCAGCATTCGAAGTGAAGCAAGACCCAAGATATCAAACTTGATGAAGCCCATGGGTTCAAGGTGTCTTACATTCATACCCTCGGACCAAGGTGTTTGTCGAACTCCTCCTGAATTGATAAGCGGCATCCACTGATCTAGGTTCTCACCTACAACAACACCACCAGCATGACGTGAAGCTGAACGTGTCTGGCCATACAACTTCTCAATGTGAGTTTTGATGTGCGGGTACTTCTCCAAGAACGCTTGCAGAGATTCTGAAAACTCCATCAACTCCTCAAACGTGGGGGCATACACGCCAGCCGAAATACCATGCTTTGCCTTGGCCCGAGGTGTTGCCTCATAAACCATCTTGCTTGTCACATTGTTTACCTCTGTAAACTCGATACCGTAGAACTTCGAGATGTCTTTGATAAGTGATCGCAACTGAAGCGTGTTCCAGTTCGTGATAGGTACAACCGAATTGTCACCCCACTGGTCAATTAGAACCTCTTTAAGTACCATCGGGTCAGATACATCGTAGTCAATATCCGGATAGCCAGTTCCGCCCTTGGTCAAAAACCTTTCGAATTGAAGTCCATACTTAATAGGGTCGACTTGCGTAATGTTTAAAACATACGCAACCAGAGAACCGGCAGCAGAACCTCTACCAGCGCCGACTAGTTGTTTGTCTACCGCGACGTCGGCAATAGATTTCATCGTCAAGAAATACTTCGAAAAGCCGCGCTCTTCGATGACATTGACTTCATGTTTGAGCCGAGCCACATATTCTTGGTTCGCGTGGAGACCGAGAGAGCGAAGACCCTCAACACAGAGGGCAGCCAAAGTTTGGCCGGCTGTTGAACCCTCTGGTACGACGAAGTCTGGTAGGCGAACCTCATTGTCTGGCAGGAATGTTTCAATCCTTTCATGCGCGATTTGGTACGTTCTAGAGATTGAGTCGAGAACTAACTTATCGTCATATTCTACTCCGCATTCTTTCGAATATTTCTTGTAAGACTCGAACATCTGGTCGCCGTTCTTTGGATACAACTCGTAACCAACCTCTTCAACGGAAAGCGGAAGCTCGTCAGATAAATAATCTGGTCTGCCCTTACCTAGCCAACCTAATCGCTTGTAAAGCTCGCGGTCTTTCCAAACATCGGCGTTATAGTAATGCGAATCAGCAGTTGAGATAAGGTCGATGCCGAACTCTTGGTGCATCTGGATGATATATTGATTGAGTTCATGCTGCTCCGGTACGTTGTTCCATTGCAATTCACCATACCATCGGTCACCAAAGATAGATTGCATCTTCTGCGTCGTTTGTCGCATTGCTCCCAAGATAGCATCGGGCCCAGTGTCTCGGTTCTCCCAGTAGTTCCCAGCGTAGACGCCACCAAGACAAGCTGATGCTGCGATGACGCCTTCGTTGTGCTTTTTAAGCATAGCGTAGTCGACACGAGGATAACGATAAAAGTTATCACTGGTATAAGACTTAGAAATCATCTTGAAGATATTCTGCAGGCCTGTCTGGTTCATAGCTAACAAGATAAGGTGCCTTCTTCTGTTAAGCACAGACTTGATGCGCTTCTTTGAAGAGCCCTCATCTTCCACAGTGGTCCCAGAGTTGTCGGCCTCATAGTCAGACTTCTTCTTGGAAGCCGCCTTGATTTCCTCATATTCCTCTTTCCACTTCGAAACTGATGGTATGAAGTAGGCCTCGCAACCAAAGATAGGTTTAAAACTTTTACCTTCTTTCTTCATTTTCTTTGCGTGCAGAACCTGCCAAGCTAGGCCGTTCATGTTGCCATGATCAGTGAGCGCGAGTGCATCCATGCCGTTTTCGTGGGCAAAGTCCATGTGTTCTGGTGGATAACCAAGAGCATCAAATGGTGAGCCGGCGACTGAATGAGCGTGCAGGCCCACGAATGGAATAGAGCTTGTTGTTCTAGAGTTCATTAACTAAACCTTTCATTTCTTCTAGTGTTTCAAGAAGCGATTGTTTTACCGCCCCCCTGTCAGTATCGAACATTTCAATTATAAACCTTTTCTGGTCTGTTGTCAAGTTAATAAAGTTATCAGGCATACCGGCATGTTCTTTGATGACGGCTGGCATCATGTTGTAATTTTCCTCAATCTTGTTCATCTTTTAGTCTCCTGTGATAATATGGTTTCATAAACTGTTTTGTTGGTCTCGGTAATTTTATATCTGAGCGGTAGTAGTCCTGTAGGTTCTTCCAAGAATCCAGGCTATAATAACTTTCAACCTCTACCTTCTTATCTATTGATATTACATCAATGTTGAATATTTTGTCAAGCGTAAAATTGCGGCTGGACCATCTTTTTGCAATCGGAACTGCCCTACTTCCTCCGGTGCACTGACTTTTGATGTGGTGCTTAAACTTTGGCCAGTCTTCCGGAAAGAAAGTGAATGATAGGTACTTATTGTCTCTAACTGTTGCTCCACCATGAGACAAAAAGAAAGACTCGGGGCCCCTAATTGCATCTCTGTGATTTCTTACAACCTCCGAATCGTAAATACCAAAAGGAAAAGAGACGAAGTATTTTGTTGGGCGCGCCCACTGGCTCATTTTATCAGATATCTGAAATGCCATCAGGGCTCCGTGCAGTGCCGACCAGCCTAGGCTGTCTCTTCTATCTACGTCTTTCTGCGTCATGGGCGTATAAAAGATCGGTATCCACTTTTCATGGTATTGTTTATTTTTAACAAAATCCTTTTCCTCAAAATACCTGGGTGACATCACGTAATCGCCTAATCTTCTCTTAACTATGGGTGCTACATCGTCACCACAGACTACCCATATGCTGTCGCAGCCAGCATGCGCACACTCGTGAATAGACCTTTCTATCGCTAGAAACCCCTCTCTTAGGGGTTGGAGATAGTCTGGCCACGGGAAATCGAAAGAATTCTGCCAACCAGTTAATGGCACTATCCCAGCAAGGTTTCTACCCTTTGGAGCTTTTTTCAATTATCTCTCCTAGTGATAAATTTAAGAATCTTACACTCTTAGTTTGCTGATAGACATTATTGTCTTTTTCTTGAACAACCCTTTTAACGTGTAGAACTTTTGGTTTACGATATTTTGGTTTGCCACTTTCATAGTATTTCATCAATCTACCATGAACCTGTATGGATTGTAGGT
>MDSV01160546.1_pt1 | contig 10659 bp, 8 predicted proteins | sample 810851 | NCBI WGS metagenome assembly MDSV01 (sample SAMN05326640, study PRJNA326480) | marine metagenome | isolation source: seawater | place: Atlantic Ocean: North East | collected 2012 | reverse complement strand
CTTAATTGTTCAATATTATCTTTACAAATAGTTACTATAATAAGTTTACTTTTTTGCAACATTTGATTTCTTATAAAAGTTTCTTGTTCCTTTTTTATTTTGAATATCTGAAACGATACTTTTTAAGTGAGCTACTTTCTCGTAATCTACAAATTTTAATTCATAAAAGTCAATTATTTTTTTTATTACATTCTCATAATCATCTTTCAAATCTGCGTAATCAATTTTTAAAGAGTACTTAGAATTATAAATTCCATTAATCCAATTTTTGTATTGATATCCAAGAGTATATTTAATTTCCTTATTCGATAAATTCTTTTTATTTAAAGAATGCCATTTATTTAGTTTTATATATCTAACAGCACTATTAACAGCTTCCTCACAATTTCTTGTAAGAATTAAATATGGCCATTTTTTTTTTTCATGAAATTTAGCAACTAACTGATTTGGAATTAAATGAGTTTTAATAATAATTTTTTTTCTTGATAATTTTTTAAGAAAATTAAGTTCTACAAAGTTAGGATTTAGTTTAAGAACATCACCCGAATATATTAATTCTTGAAAAATAGAACTTAAGGGTGGGAAAGAATTATTTGCTCTTGTTAAAATTTTTAGGCTTAGCTCTAGCCAAGAAGAACCTGATTTAGGAAGAGAATAAATAATAATTGGAAGTTTTTCTTTTTCTAAGATTGAGGATAAATAAATAAACAATAGAATAAAGAAAAGAAATAACAATCTTAAATACCTAATTATCAAAACGACAAATAATGGGAAGTAATTAAGAATCTTATTAAAAAAATCTAAATGGCTTATTTTCAAAAAACTAACCTTAATTGATTTATCATAATTTTATTCGATAAAAGATGTCAATTAAGATTCCTTTTGAGACACAGAAATTAATATAAATTTTTTAATTGAAATTGTTAGAATTCCCCTTGAAAAATTAACGTAATATTTTAAATTTTATAGTGAGAAAATATCCAAAGAATATAAAAAGAATTGGAATCAAAACAGAATATAAAACATATGCATCATAAAAAGATGTAAATAAAAATGTACATAAAGAAAGTGTTATTCCATTCATTATAAAAGAATCCTTTGTTGCTGAAAGTTTAATAACGTATCCAATAAATAACAAAATTAATATATGATTAAGACAAAATAGAAGCATTGAAAAACTAAAAGGATCCTGTGATGACATCAAAAAGTAACTTTTTATCGAATTAGCTACCGGTCCTCCAATCACACTTTTATTCAATGCCAATGATTTTAAATTATTACCTATATTCATAGAAATATCTGATCTAGAGAAATAATATGTTATAAAAGAAAAAACATTTTCCTGAAATGGATTTTCCTTTAAAATTCCGTTATTAAGTGCTTTATCAAGAATAAAATTATATCCAGATGTATATTGTATTCTTTTAAATAAAGCATATAAAGCCTCATCAAAATTATTTTTTCTAAGTCGAATTATAATAATTGTAGGTATTATGAGAAATGATGAGAAGAAAGATATCTTTAATAAATTTTTACTTATAAAAGCTTTTCTTATTCTGTCAAAATTAAAATTAATAATAAAAAAGTAAAACATTAATGGCAGAAGTATTAGAAGTCCTTTTTTACTACCCGAGAAAAAACCTGCTATCAAAATTAATAACAAAATAATCCAGTAAAGAATTGGCTTATTATAAGATTTCTTGTAAAAATAAAATTTACTTATTTTATTAAAACATCCATAGGTAGTTATAAAATTTAATGAAGTAAATAAATACCTAATAGGTCCTAAACCTTGATAAACTAAGTTTCTAGAATCACCAACTTCTCCTGAACTAGAAAATAGAAAACTTAAACTAGAAATTCCAATAATTGAAACTATAATAAATAATTTATCAAAATTATCTATATTAGTATTTTTTGAATAATTAAAAGGATTAATTTTTAAATATTTTTTAAATAGATAGATTAATAAAGTAAAAATTATAATTTCTATAATATAAGATTGAAATATCAATGATTTTGTTTCGAGTGATAAATCATTAATCGATAATAATTCTATAACTCCTCTTGTTAAAGGATAAAAAGTTATTAAAGCAGTAGGAACTGGAAGAATTTTAGCAAGTCTTACTTTTTGAAAAAATAATAATCCTAAAGATAAATAAATATATATATCAATCATATAAGATTAAAAACTATAAGTAATTTTAAAATATATTGTAATTCTTAATTTGTATAAAGAAATAATTTTTTTCAATAAATTTTAAAAATCAAATAAAAATCCAATAATTTGAGATGAATTTATTCTTTTGATAAAATCACCTAAAGTTTAAGAAAAAAGTTTTCAATATTCTAAAAATTTTACTAGGTAAATTTTTTAATTATCTAATGTCTAAATTAGCAATATTATCTTTAAAGATATTTTGACAAGTTTTTATCAAGCCAATTTTTTGAAGATTCAATAAATTTTTTTAATTCTTCATACTCAATATCTTTTGTATCCATTAGATAATCAAAATCAAGGTTTTCGATAGAAATATTTTCTTCTTTTAAAATTCTTTTTTCGGAAAAGTAGCATTGATACAATTGGATTCTACTATAAAGATTTTTTGAAGCTATTGCTAAAAAAGGTTTTTTTGTTATTAAGGCTAAGATTATCCCATGAAAAGTATTTGTAAAAATAAAATCCTTTTTTTGATAAGATTTAATAATATTTAATGGGTCATTAAATTGTTCATAAAACCTTACTAAGTAATCAATTCTTTTCTTATAAGTAAATGGTGAAATATCTGCATTTTTAAAAATATTACTATACTTATTAATAATTGGTTTAAAGATCTGTTGATGTCCATAAATTCCGACTTTTAGAATTAAATGATTTTTTATAAAATCAGATTTGCTGACAAAATAATTATCTAAAATAAAAAAAGCGGGATCACAAACTAATGATGGATTAAAATCTGAAACTTCTTTAACTAAATCATAAGTTGAGTTATCTCGAACCGAAACATGTTGAAAGTTTGAAATTAAATTTTTGTAAGAAGGTTCATTATTTTTATCTCTCCAAGATGTAGATGGTGCATATGAAATAGAAATTTCTTTATTATGATTTTTTCGGAAAAAATATTTATCAGGCTTAAATAATTTTGATTGAAAATGCCATATCATATCTGAACCATAAATTACAATAGGAACTTTTTTGTCCTTTTTTATAAAGCTGAATCTTTTAAACCAAAAAAACAAAAAAGTTAAAAATTTAAAAATAGAACCTCTATTCAAATGAATTAAAAATTCTTTAAAAAAATGATTATGGTGAAGAGGATGATAAATTTTAATTTCTCGATTAATTCTTTTTATTTGTCTAGATAATCCATAGGCTTGCAAATATTGCCCATGATTTGCTCCCATGACAAATGTTTTAATTAAAACTTTCAATTTAAGTAATTGTTTTTAAAATAATATTTTTTATATCATACAAATATAGATCATGAGGGATATCAATTTGATTTTTTGTTTTACATGAAAAAACAGCATCTTTTGATTTACATCCTGAATTTTCTCCCCAAAATCCTAACTTCCAGAAGTTTTCATTTGGGAGTAAGTTATTATTATTCTTCAAAATTTGAGGATGCCTTGCTGTATTCATACAGCCTTCTTTTAAAAGAATCCTATAATCAGGATCTATAAAGTTACTATAATTATAGTTTTCATCAACTAAAAATTTTTCTAATTTCATAAATTTGTTTAGTTTTAATTTATCTATACTTTCTTGAATTATGGAAATTAATTCTTTTTGATTTAAATTTTTTTTAAAGTAAATAGCATCAGTGAAACCTACTGAAAAAACTTTTGCATTTTCAATATTATATTTAGGGATTACGAGATTAGGCATTATTTTTCCTGTAAAACGTTGCTTAACAAAATAATAGAAAGGCTTTATAAACCCTTTTAAATCTTTTGTTCTATTTATCAATTTAGCCTCGACGAATAATTCATTAATATTTATTTCATATTCCATATTTTTAATTCCATGGTCAGAAACAATCAAAATATTTTCTGGGTTAATATCTTCTAAAAATTTTTTAAGTTTATTTTCAAAGATTATTAATGATTCTGTAATTATTTCTTTGATATTTAATTGAAAATCACTAAGAATTTCTGAAAAATTTTTATCAAATAAAGCAATAAATTTATAACAAACTTCAGTTATTAATCTTATTCCAAAAAATAATACATCTACTTTTTTATTCTCCAACATATAATCTAATGCTTTAAAAGTTGATTGAATATGATTTATTAGGAATTTCTTTAATTCCTGGTTATTCTTTGGGATAAAAGCCCCATAACCCATTCTCAAACCCAAATCCCCATCCAATTCAGGGAATTGTTCATATAAATATGATGGTCTTATATCATTTTTTGATAAAGATGCATTTACTCTTCCTGCGCCAGTAGCCGATAGAAAAAATCCATCTATTTCAATTGGCTCAGTACAAGTTGGCAGACAGAAAATTCCTGTTTTAAGATTTTTTTTACTAATTTCTTGCCAAATTAATTCAATCTCATTATTTTTTGCAATTGATGAAAGACCGGTTTTATTTGTAATTTTAATTTTTTTATTTTCATCTAATTGCGGAGCGTAATAATAAGCTTTTGTCTTGTGAACTTTTTGACCAGTATAAATTGCAGGCCAACCTCTCTCTAAAACATTTTTATAATTTGGGGTTCTATGAATACTTTCACTAATAAGTTTCCTCAAAAACGGTAAGGGTAGTACCTCTAAGTTATACCAACCTAATCCATCTATACATAATATAACTGTTTTCACGATGATTAAAATAAATAGTTTAATTTAATGTTCTTAGGAAATCATTGTTATTAAAAGTATAATAGTTTCACATTTCTTAATTTTAAAATAAAAATTTTAGATTTAAATTTTATAAATCTTATAAAGACTTGTCTTAAGCCAAACCTTGCCTTTAATCTTTGAAAATCATTGATTCTTTGTAATTGATCTTCATAATCTAGGCTATCTTTTTTTAAATTAATCCTTGAATAATCAGCTTGTTCAATTTTTTGCATTATTTTTGCTAATCTTTGATCTTTTTTAACCATATGAGAGGATCCAATACTAGATATTCCACAATTAAATGTTAATGCAATAGGCGGTAAAATAGTGAAACCTTTATTTCTTATCCTTGTGAACAGCCACCAATAATCCCATGTGTCAATTGGTTTCAAACTAGTTTGTTGAATAGCAGATAATTTCCAAGAAAGTATTGAAAAAATAGAACAGCTACTTTTTAAATAATTAAAATCCTGATCTGTTGGTATAACTTCTTTATATTGTTGCCAACGATCTTTCCATGTAGCCCACCCCCACACTGAGCCATGCATTGAAATAAATGAATTCTTTCTTTCTAGTGGAGAAAATCCACCAATAGCGAAGATTTGTCTCTTTTTTTCATATATATTCAGGTTCAATTCACAAAATTGAAAGAACTCTTTTTTTGCCACAATATCATCTTCCATAATTATGCCCATTTTCTCATTTGCAAAGAACCAGCTAATTGCTTTAGTAACTCCTATTCTGCATCCTTGATTAGTATCTGAGTAAAGCTTTTTTATTTCGCATTCCCAATTAACCATTTCATCAATTATTCTTCTTGTTTCTAAAACCTTTTCTTTCTCTCCGTTTCTTTGCAAATTTGGGCCATCAGAAGCTATGTACAAGAATCGAGGTTTTATCTGTAACAGGGAATTTAATACTTTAATTGTTGTATCAGGTCTTCTCCAAGTTATTAAAAGTATAGGTACATTATAGCCCACCTAAATTCACTAAAATAATTACGAATAATAGTATAAAAAGATATAATTTACAACCTTTATTCTAAAAAGGGAATGAAAGTTTAATCATATTAGATCTAATTTTTTTGTTCATAAATAAAATTCCAAAAACTGAAAAATATTGCCCTAAGGTTGTTCCTAATGCAGCTCCATATATTCCATATTTAGGTATTAATAAAACATTAAAAATCAGGTTCGCCACAAGGCCTATGCTTGTTCTAGCCAGCATTTGTTTCTGATAATTATTTGTATTTAACCAAGCTGAGTTTGCGCAGCCTAATGTTACTGCGAATAAGGATGGTGCTAATATTTGCAATACTTTCTGAGAATCAACAAATTCGTTACCAAAAACAAAAGGGATTAAACGTGAAAATAATAAAAAAGTAGTAAAAGTTGAAGTAATACCAGCAATCCAAGAAATTCTATAAAGCTTTTTTAAGTAAAAATTTTCAGAGAATTCTGAACTGTTTCTCCCAACGAAAGGTAAGTATGTCCTTGAAATTACTACTGGTATAAAATACATGGCACTTATAATCCTTAAAGCGACAGCATATTTACCAATATCTGTCATGCTCTCACCGAAAAGAGAAAGCATAATTTGATCACTTTTTGTATATAAGATTACTGAAAAACCTGTTAATATCAATGGCCAACCTCTTTGAATTATTTTTATAGCCTTATCGATTTTAAAACTAGAAAGAATTTTAAGAAAATTATTAAATCTTGCGAAATAAAGATTTAATACTCCTCTTAAAAGAAATTGTATTGAGTAAATTGCACCAAACGCTAATAATGATGCCTTAAAGTAAATTATTAATAAAGTTGATATTACAAAAAAAATATTTTGAATAAAAGTTATTAGGGCTACAATTTTACCCTTGTTGTCGTCCAACAACTTTATTTCAAAAACCTCTGTGGTATTAAAAATGTTTGAAAAATAAATTATTAATAAAAGTATTTTTAATTGAAAATCAGTTTCAATTAAAAAAATAGGTAATATTATTATTCCAATCAAAAATGAACCAATTATTCTCAAGAGGAACGCCGTTGAAACTAATTCCGAATCATGATTTGTTTCACATAAAAGCGAGCTTAAACTACTCTTAATTCCAAGAGCGCCAAATGGCGCTAAAATGCCAACAATAGCAAGGGAATAACTAAATTTACCGATTGCACTAGGTCCTAAATATCTAACAGTTAAACTTCCAACAAATACGGTCAAAAATGCCTTAATGATCTGGGTGGAAAATTGAGAAATTAAAGAAGACTTTAAATTTTTTAAATTCATATTTACACTATGGCTAGATTATATTAATCAAGTATTTTTTTTTGAATATAATCTTAAATATAAAGGGTCTAAAATTTAAAAACAAATTTATATTTACTGGAAATTAATATAAAAAAGAAAAAAATATTTATTTTTTGAGTTTAAACACAAAATTTGAAAAAAGATATATATTTGACAATGGATCTCGAGGATCAATTTTTTCCATATCATTAAATTTCAGTTGATATACATCATATTCAAATAATATTTCAGCAAAATAGTTCAAAGATGTATTCCTAAAAAGCTGATGAATATTAAATTCTAATTGTATATATTTAGGTTTAATTTTTTTAATTGTCTGCAATGCCCCATGAATTACTTCTTTTTCAAAACCTTCTGCATCGATTTTTAAAAGATCAATTTCTTTAATATTATTTTCTCTGCAGAACCCATCTATTGTTACTACTTGTATATTTAATTTACTTTTATTTGAAACATAATTAACTTTATTAGCATCCTTAGAAAAAGATGCAAAACTACTTGAATTTTTATTGAAAAAAATATCTAGATTACCGTCTGTTGCCCCTACACCTTTATTAATAAATAAACATCTATGAGAATATTTAGAAAGATTTTTTTTCATTTTTTTAAACACAAAAGGTAAAGGTTCAAAGCTTATTACCTTTGAATTGGTATTTTCCAAAATTAAACTTGAGTAATTTCCTGTGTTAGCGCCAATATCAATACATAATTTAATATCTCTATCACCTAAATATTTTTTAATAAAAAATTCCTCTCCACTATCAAACATATTATTAAAGTTGTTATAACCACTTGCTGATAATGCAAGATGTAGGATTTTTTTATTAATTTTTCTAAGAAATTTATTTCTTGAAAATAATCTTATATAAATTCTTCTTATAAGAATCTTCATAAATTAATTATTAATCTCTATTAAAAAAACAATAACATAATGGTTAATATTATTAATCCCAGATCAAGACTTTCTGAAAAAATAAAAGAATTAAGTTTCTTATCCAATCATATACTTTTATTTTGATTATTTTAATAGCTGAAAATTTTTATTTATGCAGCTTTACACATTCGAAAATTTATCTCATCAATTTTGACTTGAGCTTTCTACCCAAGCTTAGATTAGGTAAGACTTTGATCTATATAACTCTCTTTAATATTTGATGGACGAAATAAACTCTTATCAACATTTATATGTTTTTGCCAATTTAAATCAAAATAATTAAAAGTTTGCTTTATAAATTCTCCAATAGTATAGCTTTCTCCAAATGACTACCATCATGGCCACTAATACCCAAATAAGAGCTTTCATTGAATTACTTTTTTATAAGTTTCAAATGTTTCTTTAGCACATTTATCCCAACCAAAATCCTTTATTCTTTCATAACCAGCAAAAACTAATTTTTTTTGGTCTTCTTCATCATACAGTAATGACTCAAGTGAATTTGAAATTGAAGAAATTGAACTTGGATCAAAAAAAGATGCCGCATTACCAACTACTTCTGGTATTGATGAATTATTACTGCAAGCTACTGGACAACCACAACTCATGGCTTCTAATGGGGGCAATCCAAAACCCTCGTATAAAGAAGGATAAACGAATACACTGGCTTCACTATAAATATCTCTCAAATAATTATCATTACCTTCAATATATTTAATTTTACTTTTTTTTAATTTTAGTTCCTTAAAAAATTCAAGTTCATAATTTCTAAAGGCTCCCCCACCAAAAGCAATTAAATCAAAATCTCTGTTCAAATTATTGTTAGATGAATAAGCCAATAACAAATTTTTAAAATTTTTATATGTGTCTCTATTACCAACAAATAATATATATGGTTTTTGGAGGTTGTTATTCTTTTTTAAAGTAATTTTTTTAAAAGATAAGAAACCATGATGTATTACAGATGTCTTTTCATATTTGATATTCATTATTTTTATTAAGTCATTACGAGTATTTTCAGATATACAAATTATGTGATCTGCAAGTTCAATAGCCTCTCTTTTTGCCCTTATAACCTTCTTTGAATTTCTAAAGTTTTCAGGAAATAATTCATGAATCATATCGTGTATAGTTATTATTCTTTTACCTTTAAAATTTGCAAATCTTGATTGGTCAAAATAATATGTGGAATGTAATATATCAGCTTTAAATTGGGATATTAATATTGGAGAAATGCATTTGTTAATGTAATTTAATATTTTACCTATTTTTCTATCACCTTTAATCTTAATTCCTTTAACTAAGGAATTTCTTTTTAGTGAATTGATGTACTCATTAATAAAGAATGGTGAAATTATATTAACTTTATTATCAAGATAATATTTTTGATCAATTTCCTTTGCAATTTCATAAAAATATCTTGATATGCCGCCATATCTTTGCAAACCAAATATTTGATAGTCATATAAAATATTCATTAAAATGAATTTATTTATCAATACTTTAGCCTACGCTATATTTATTTTTAAAGGGATAATTTCAACTACATTTTTGAACTATATTTAAATTTGATGCTTAGGGATCACTTTTTGGTAAACTTGTATCCTCTTGAATAGATTACTATTTCAAAAAATAATAATTTAGACATAGCTTGTAAATAGCGATGATTTACTTGTGTTTATAAAAATTTAAGTTTTAATGCTAAGGTTTACTCTTTAACTTCATAAAAAGAAGACAATATATTGCAATTAATAATCACATGATATTAAATATTAACCTAAAGACATCCATAAGGATTTCTTTATTATTATGAAAAGTATCAATAAAAATCCAAAAGTTCAAATTTTATTAGCAACCTATAATGGACAAATTTTTCTAAGAGAACAATTAGACTCGATTCTTAATCAAGAATATAAGTTTTGGGAACTTCTAATTCATGATGATGGTAGCGTTGACAACACAATAACAATATTAAATGAATATCAAAATAATTATCCAAAAAAAATAAAACTACTTAATGATCAAAAAACCTTCTCAAGTGCTAGCAAAAATTTTTTTCACTTGATTGATAACAGATCTAGAGAAGCAGATTTGTATTGCCTATGTGATCAAGATGATATATGGCATAAAAGTAAACTTGAATTTATAGTTAAAAGATACAACTCAAATAAAAATAAAAAACCCCTACTAATACACTCAGATCTATCTTTAGTAGATGAAAGCGGCAAATTATTAGAAAAGTCTCACAATAAGTTAATAAACAACCAAAAAAATTTTATTAATAAGAATACAGCTCTTTATTATAATCCTGTTCCAGGATGTGCAATGTGTATAAATTCTGAGTTAGCAGATAAACTCTCCTATTGCAAATATATGGTTATGCACGACTGGTGGATCCTTTTATCAGCGATTAATTTAAATTCTAATTTACTTTATATAAACTTTCCGCTAGTTAAATATAGACAACATTCTAGAAACGTTTTGGGTTATAAAAAAATCAATATTTTTATATTAATTATAAGATTATTATTTAAAATTAGAAAGTATTTAGAAAACGTTAAAAAAGCATACT
>MDSV01117348.1_pt1 | contig 10659 bp, 9 predicted proteins | sample 810851 | NCBI WGS metagenome assembly MDSV01 (sample SAMN05326640, study PRJNA326480) | marine metagenome | isolation source: seawater | place: Atlantic Ocean: North East | collected 2012 | reverse complement strand
TGCTGATGCTGTTGCTGGTGTTGTAAACGTTATTCTTGTTGACGGCATGGAAGAATTTGCTGTACAAGCAAGAGTTGGTGAACATCAACCATTTACAAATAGATCATCTGGTGAGTCTGTAAATATAGAGATCAGCGGCGGTAAATATTTCGACAATGGAAGCATGGTTTTTGGTATAGATCTTTCTACGGTAAATCCCCTTCGTGGAACTGACAGAGAACAGCTTGATGATATTTATGATGAACCAGTTGGATATTATCATTATGGAACCTGGGCTGGTTATCTAGCCTCTAGAGGTTATGGTGGATATGCTTTTTTACCTTCAAATTCAGGTGCAACAACGACCTGTGAACAATTAAGTATGAGAACTGACCAAATGCAAAATTACGGTTGGGGTTTTGATGACTATACAGATCCTACTGGAAAAACATGGGATGCTTTAGGTAGATCTACATACGGCGATAACTTTAATTATTGTAATATCGATGATGGTAAATACTCTACTATCAGAAATGGCTCAGACAACGCATCTGTTTATTTAGCAGGTACATATAGCTTTGATAATGGTGTTGAATTAACAGCTGATATACATTACTGGGACACAGAAGTTGATAGTGTAAGCAGACCAAAATTTGTTATACAAAACTTCTATGCAACAGGTGGAGTGGTTGGAGAAGACGGAACACTTCTTGCTGATGGTTCAGGAAATATTTTCTATGAAGGTACTGACAGAACTTTTTCTCCGGCGATGTTCAGATACGGTGGAGCTTACATGCAAGGACAAAGATTCTTCCCTGAAAGTGAGTGGAGAGGGACTTATAAAGAGGATACTCTCTCTTATACTATAGCTGCAACTGGTAATTTTGATTTCAGAGATGCAATCTGGGATTGGGAATTAGCACTTGTAAATGACGAGTATAACTTTCAACGTGGTGGTCTCGAGGTAACAGAGTCTGGCCTAGAAAAATGGTCATGTGGTGCTGCAGCAAACACAGTATATGCAAGTTCTTGTGTAAGTGGTACATATGGATTTGGAATATTTAACCCAGACACTTTTTGGGGTCCAGCAAGTCTTGCAGACTCATACGGTCTCTGGAAAATGGCATACATTAATGGTGATTCAAGTTCTGAATCAATTCAATTCAATGTAAGCGGTGACTTATTTACACTACCTGCAGGGCCTGTTGGATTTGCGCTTCATTTAGATGACACTACTACTGATTATCAAATTAGACCTGATCAGACATTCCTAGATGATGATATTTGGGGAAGATCCACTACACGAGGTGGTGGTGAAAGAAGTAGAGAATCTGCTGCTATAGAATTTGCTATTCCTGTAACAGCTGACCTCAGCTTATATGCAGCAAGAAGATATGATAGCTACGACGAAATTTCAACACAGATTGGAAGCAGAAGTACCGATCAATTTTCCTTTACTTGGAATGCTACTGAAAACATGATGATTAGAGGTAGCTGGGGTGAATCATTTGCTGCACCGAGTTTGCCATATATTTACAAAGGCGAGTCTAGCTCTTTTAGTACTCCTTGTGACTACTATGCTAGATACTATAATACTGGTGTAGTAAATCTTGATTCTACAAATTGCTTACAAGATAAATTTACACAGCTGAACGCAACATTAAGCTCAACAGGTAACTTAAATCTAAGAGCTGAAGATGGAGAACAATATAACTTAGGTTTTGTCTTTGATCTTGTAGATACATCTAAGATGAAAATGGATATGACACTAGATTTTGTCGAAATAGAGCTTGCAGATATTGTTATTTCTACAAGTACAACATCAGTACTTATTGATGAAATGATTTGTAAAGCTCAAGAAGATGGTATTAATACTCCAGGATACACTTATGGGTCAGCATATTGTGCTGATATATATTCAAGTGTTATTCGTGGTGCAGAATGGCAACCGCAAGGCGGAGGAACTAATCCTAATACCACACCTCCTGAAGGTGGTATCGATACGGTTAAGTATGGTTATATCAATGGCGCAACTAGATACTACAGAGGCGCTGACTTAGCTACAAGCGCAAGATTCCTAACAGATAATGCTGGTGATTTCTTTGTAAGCCTTTCTATTGCTTATGTTGATGATGAAAGAAGAGCTAATGGTGAAGGCGATCCTTTACAATCAATTATGGGTCAAGAGAGAAGACTAAGATCAAGAAGCTATCTTTCATTTAGTTGGACTAAAAATGACTGGGCAGCTGGTGTTAGTACTTCAAGAATTGGATCTATGAACTACTCTAGTACATGGAATACAAGAGGTCCTAACGATTATGGTAATCCAAGAAAGATTGATCCTTATTATGATATAGGTTCATTCGTTAGATATGACTTTGATGATGGACATTTCCTTCAAGTATCAGTATCTAATTTAATGGATGACATTCCTGAAAAGAATCTTGACCTTGGTTGGCCTTGGTTTGCAGACTACTATTACTCACCAGTAGGTAGAGAAGTATTCTTAACATATAGATATACTTTTTAAGTAATATTTTTCTTATATAAATCCCCTCTAATGAGGGGATTTTTTTATTAATAACTGAGAAATATATAATTTTTATATACAATAAGATATGAAAAATTTAATCAAATTTAGTTTATTATCAATTACACCTTTATTACTATTTTCACAATCAGCTGAAGAGGATAATGTTGTTGATGAAAGAGCTTTAATGGAAAAGGCTATTAGCATAGAAGCATCCTCTTCAAATGCAGCATCAGATAGACAGTCATACATCGATAATATAGACAATCAAATTATTATATTAATTGGCGATATTCAATTTTTATCTCAACAACTTGATTTAACCAACATATATAACAGACAACTTAAAGAGCTAATTGATTCTCAAAATGCAGAAATTATATCCATTAATGAGCAAATGGTTGAGTTAGATAAAACTAATAGAGGAATTCTTCCTAAGTTAGAAGAAATGGTAAATACATTAAGTTCTATTATTGAAAATGATGTTCCTTTTTTAATGACTGAAAGACTATCAAGGGTAGATGAGTTAAAAGAAATTTTAATTCAATCAAATATTTCTACTTCTGAAAAATTTAGAAGAGTATTTGAGGCATATCAAATAGAAAATGAATATGGAAGAACCGTTGAGTCATATAGAGATGAGATAGTATTTGATAACGAAACTTTCAATGTTGAAGTATTTAGACTCGGAAGAGTTGGATTGTATGCAAGAACCTCTGACGGAAGAAACACCGCAATGTATAGCAAAAAAGAGGGTAAGTGGATCAGAAAAAAAGGTATTGATGCAGAGCTCATTGTTGCTTTAAAGATAGCAAAAAAAGAGTTACCTCCAGAATTGCTTAAATTACCAGTGGAGAGAATATAATGAAAAAATATATTTTTGTAACCATCCTATTGCTAAATGTTCATTTATTTTCTCAAGAAACATCTGATGATCTTAATATCCAAGAACCATCTAAACTTGAACAACTAATTATAGATATTGAATCTACAATTGATGTAGAAAAAAGATTCGACTTTAGTAGATCAAATTCAAAGGAGAAGCAATTAGCAGATTTAAAAGAAATTAATAAAAAATTAAAATCTGACCTCAAGAATGCAGAAGATTTATCTGTAAGACTGATAAATGAATTTGATCAGAACGAAAAGACTCTATCAGAACTTGAAGAAAAGCTCACTCTTAAGTTGGGAAATCTTGGTGAAATGTTTGGAGTAGTTAAACAAGTTTCTGGTCAAACTAGAGGCGAATTTAAAAATTCCATAACTAATATTGATAATCCAGATAGAGACCTATTTCTAAAAAATCTTTCAGAATCAAAAAAGCTTCCTGATTTAAAGGATATATCTGGTCTTTGGGTAGAGCTAGTTAAAGAAATAAGGAATGCTGAATCAATTAAAACATTTAAAACCAATGTCTTATCGGCTGACGGTGATAATAGTGAATTAGAGGTGCTCAGAATAGGTACTTTCTCAATTACGCATGAAGGCATGTTTTTAAAACATCTAATAGATACAAATCAAATTGAGTTTTTACCATCACAACCAGCTGGCGTAAGCAAAAGAAAATTGAAAAGACTTCAAAATAGTGATCAAGGTACTTTTGAGGTAGATGTTGATCCAACAAGAGGAGCAATTCTTGAAAAATTAATTCAAAAGAAAACTTTCTTTCAAAGAATTGCTGATGGTGGGTTTGTTGGGTATGTCATTATTTTGTTAGGTCTAGGTGGTGTTGCATTAGCAAGTGAGAGAATTTATGTTTTGAGGAATACTCTTGCAAGTATTAATGAACAAGAGGCCAGTGATACTGTGATTGATGGTAATCTTCTTGGTACATTACTTCAAACAGCTAAAGAAAATATAAATGAATCTTTAGACTCATTAGAGCTGATATTGGATGAAAAAATTCAATCGATAACTCCAACTATTGAAATAAGAGTTAAAGCAATAAAACTAATAGCAACTGTCGCTCCATTACTAGGTCTTTTAGGAACAGTTATTGGTATGATAGAAACTTTTCAGGCCATTACTCTATTTGGAACAGGCGATCCTAAACTAATGGCTGGAGGTATATCACAAGCTTTGGTAACTACAATGCTAGGGCTTATTGTTGCAGCACCTTTACTATTTATGCATTCGTATGCAGAGAATTACTCTAAAACAATAATTTCATTTCTAGAAGAAAAAGCATCAGGGATTGTAGCCAATAAAACTAAAAAATGATTACAGAGATATTTAAAACGTACTCGAATTTTATCAATCAAGGCGGTCCTGTAGTTCTTATACTATTTCTAATAAGCATTTATTTATTTATTCTAATTTCTGCAAAGTTTAAGTTTTTATTTATAGACGTAACTATGGTTAAAAATCAATATGATGAAAGCCTAAAAAATATTTTAAAAGATAAATACTATTCCCTAAATTTATCCTCGTTAAAATGTGATTTTAAAAACGTCATAACAAAAGATTTTTATATTATTCAGACTCTCATTGCTTTGTGTCCGGTACTTGGTCTTTTAGGAACAGTTACTGGCATGATAGAAGTTTTTGATGTTGTTTCCTTTTTTGGTACAGGTAATGCAAGAGCACTTGCCTCTGGAATCACAAAAGCCACATTGCCAACAATGACTGGAATGGCAATCAGTATAGTTGGTCTTTTAACATTCACTATTTTGAATAGTAAATCTCAATCATTAATAGCTGAATTATGAGAAGAAGAAAAAAGATTTATCAAGAAGAGTCCGGGTTAGATCTTACCCCTATGCTTGATATCGTCTTTATAATGCTAATATTTTTTATTGTAACAACATCTTTTGTAAAAGAATCAGGAATTGAGGTTAATAGACCAAATGCTGAGACTGCGGAAAGGAATGAGAAGGGTAATATACTTGTAGCAATTTCTGAAAATAATGAAATCTACATTGATAGAAGAAAAGTTGAGCTTAGAGCAATTCGTCCTAATATTATAAGATTAAGAGCAGAGAATCCTGAAGGTGCTGTAATTATTCAAGCTGACAAGTCATCTCAAACAGGTTTGCTTGTTGAAACAATGGATCAGATAAGATTGGCTGGAGTCCTTGAAATATCTATCGCAGCTGAAAATGATTAAAGATTATTCTGGGCATATAATTGGATTAATTATTTCATTGATTTTCTTCTTAATGCTTGCCTATATTGTTAAACCAAGTTCAGATTCATTAAAGAATGAAAACTCGTTTAGAGTTGTTGACTTTATTCGTTTAAAAAAAGATACCTCATTAAAAGAAAAAACTAGAGCTATTCCTGATAAGCCTGAACCACCAAAAAAGCCACCACCACCAGATTTAATAACACCAGAGTTACAAGCTCCACCTCAGGCTCCGAATCTTGATATCGAATTCCCAGATATAGCAATACCAACTGACTTTAAAGGGGCTTTTTTAGGACCACAGAATCAGGGAGGAAATTCACAAGTTATTCCATTGGTAAGAATAAATCCACAATATCCAAGAAATGAATTATTAGCTGGTGTTGAGGGCTGGGTAAAAGTTAAATTTACAGTTGAACCTGATGGGTCTGTCTCATCGCCAAAAGTGGTACAATCCAAACCACCAAGAGTTTTTGATACATCAGCCTTAAGAGCAATCAAAAAATGGAAATTTAAGCCAAAGGTTGTCAACGGTATCGCTGTATCTCAAGATGGAACACAGATAATTGAGTTCAAATTATTTTAAGATGAAAAATTTATTCTCTTTAATTGCAATACTATTTTTATCACAAAGCTTATTTAGTGAAGAGGTATTAAATGAAACCGTATATTGGGAATTAACAAGAGTTGATACCAAAATTGAAGAAAAGAAATTTGATGAAGCAGAGGATATTTTAAGAAGATGGTATAAAAAAAATTGGAGATCTAGATCATACAATAAAGCTGTAATTGCAAGAACATATGGCTTTTTTCTTTTTCAACGTGAAAGATTTGATGAAGCTTTAGAAAAATTACAAACAGCATATGATGAAAATGCACTTCCATTAGCAGAAGCTACTTCTTTGGTTCAAGCTATGGCTCAGCTTTACTCTTCACAAGGAAATTTATCACAAGCAAAAAGACTACTATTAGATTTTATCGATAAGGCCGAGTCTAATCCAAAGCCTGTCCCAGGTATGCATAATGTATATGCAATTACTGCCTTAATATTTGCATCAGAAAAGGATTATGATGTCGCATATGACTATATAAATCTTGCTATTTCTTTATCTTCCGCATTTAGAGAGGATTGGTATCAATTAAAGTTTGCTATTGAATATAACAGAGAAGATTTCCTTAATGCTGAAATATCTGCAAAAGAGTTATTGTTAAACAAACCTGATAATAAGAGATATTATATTCAACTCTCAGCCATATATAATATTTTAGAAAAATACGATCTATCTTTAGCTACTATAGAAGTGAGTTATATGAAAGGTTTGCTTGAAAAACCTGAAGAATTCACCAACCTGGCTAGTTTTTATTTGTATAAAAAGAATCCTGCTATGTCAGCAAGGGTTCTTGAGAATGCAATTTCAAATGAGAATATAATTTTTGATAAAGCAAATGCAAAACTTTTATCAGATGCATGGCTTTTTGCAAAAGAGCGTTCAAAATCTTTAGAGGTGTTAGAGAGATCCTTAGATGCAGAACCAAATGATCCAAAATTAATTAATCAATATATAAATATTGCGTTTAGTGCATTTGAATGGGATGAAGTCATAAATGGAATCTTCATGGCTAAAAAAAATGGTTTCAAAGATGACGGTAAACATTCGTTAATGCTAGGTATTGCTTATTTTGAAAAGAAAAATCTTAAAAATTCTGAAGATTCTTTTGTCGAAGCCTCAAATAGTAAAAAATATGCTGATCAAGGTAAAGCATGGTTAGAGTATCTTGAAGCATTAAAAGGTTAAAAAAGATTGTTTGTTGAACTGATACTCAATAAACCTGTCAAAACAAAAAATGATAATAAAAACAGAAAACCTAGTAAAAGAATATGATGTCGGATCTCAGAAAGTTAGAGCATTAGATGGTATAAATCTATCTGTTGAAAAGGGTGAATTTATTTCCATAATGGGTCCATCAGGCTCTGGTAAAACAACTTTAATGAATATTATTGGATGTCTTGATACTCCTACAAAAGGTACATATCATTTGAACAGTAAATCTGTAAGTGATTTAACAGAAGATGAGTTAGCAAATATTCGAAATGAAGAAATTGGGTTTGTTTTTCAATCATTCCATTTACTAGCAAGAAATTCTGCATTAGATAATGTAATGTTACCTTTAAAATATGCTGGAACTAGCAAAAATGAAGCTATTAGAAGATCCAAAGAAGCATTGGTTCGAGTTGGTTTGTCTGATAGGTCAAAACATACTCCTGCTGAATTATCAGGCGGTCAACAACAAAGAGTTGCAATAGCAAGAGCTCTTGTAAATAATCCAAGTATTTTGTTTGCAGATGAACCTACTGGAAATCTAGATTCTAAAACCGGTACAGATGTTATGAACATTTTTAAAGAATTAAATAGCAATGGACAAACAATAATTTTGATTACTCATGAAGACAGTATCGCAAAACAATCTAATAGAATTATTACTATTATGGATGGTCTGATAAAATCAGATGTAAAGGAATAACATGAATAATAAAATATATATATTTTCGGCATTATTACTGCTAGCTGCTTGTGGCGGAAGTGGTGATAGTAAAGAGACTCAGTTTTATAAAAAGCAAGAAACAATCCCTGAAAAACTTGAAGTATCAATTGAAGCTTCAGGTGTAATAGAAGCTATTTCATCTGTAGAAATTAAATCAAAGGCTTCAGGAGAAGTTCTTTTTCTTGGAGCTGAGGTTGGAGATTTTGTTGATAAGGGCTTTATGTTGGCTCAAATAGACCAACGAACAGCTAATAATATAGTTGACCAAACAAAATCAGACCTTGAAGCTGCTAATGTTCGTCTAGTAAATGCAGAATCTCAATACGATAGAGGTATTGAGCTTCATAAACAATCCTCTATTTCAGATAAAGATTTTGAGGATATAAAAGAAAACTATGCTCAAGCCAAGTCAACACTTGTAAGAAACGAAGTATCTTATGAAAATGCAAAAATTTCACTTGATGATACTGAGGTGAAGTCCCCTATAGATGGAACTGTAATATCCAGACCAGTTGAAGTAGGACAGGTCATCTCATCACCTACATCAGCTTTTGGTGAAGGCAGTATTTTAATGACAATGGCTGATTTATCCAAAGTAAGAGTTAGAGCTCTTGTTGATGAGATTGATGTTGGAAAGGTTGAAATTGGACAGTCAGTATCTATCAAAGTTGCTGCATATAGAGATAAAGAATTCATTGGTACCGTTTCAAAAATTGAACCAAAGGCATATATCCAACAAAATGTTACGACATTTCCAGTATTAATTGATATCGATAACAAAGAAAATTTATTGTTAATAGGTATGAATACGGATGTTGTAATACAAATTTTAAATAAAAATGTTTCTTTAAGTGTTCCAACTATGTCATTAAGAACAAGAAAGGACATATATACAGCTGCAGCAGTCTTAGACATCAATAAAGAAACCATAGATGATTTTTTAAAAGATTCAGTTGATGGAGAGAACTTTAATAGATTTATAGTTATAAAAGATTCAAAAAAAGGCCCAAATTTATCGTGGGTGAAAGTTGGAGTTTCAGATTTATATAATGTTGAAGTTGTTGAGGGTTTAAATGAGGGAGATGTTGTATATATACTGCCAAGCAAGAGTCTTTTTGATTATCAAGAAAGATTTAAAGAGAGAGTAAGCGGAAGCTTTAGTTTTGGATAATGCTAGTAGAAGAGTCCATAAAATCAGCTATTTCTTCAATCAAGACCAATGGTGTAAGGTCTTTTTTAACAGCTTTAGCTATCATAATTGGTACTGCAGCTGTAATAGCAGTAATTGGTATTGGTTCTAGTGCAGAAAAAGCTTTAGAGGAGAGTATAGATGATCTTGGCCCAAGAACTCTTTCAATATTTCCTAGTCAAAGAAAGCGTGGTGGTATTTCATCTGGTTTCAATCCTTTGGTTATTAAGGATGCTGAAGCTTTAGCAAAAAATAAAGAGCATAACTGGTTAGTTGCTCCAGCTATGTCAGGTAACAGACAAATTAAATATAGAAACTCAAATATGAGTGGTGAAATTAATGGTTATCTTCCAATAAACTTTGAAGTTAGAGGATTTGAACTTGGTCACGGAAGACTTTTTACTGAAAAAGAAAACCTTGGTAGAAAAAGAGTTATAGTTTTAGGTTCTAAAGTTCCAGGCGAGCTTAAAACATCAGCAAAGCAATTATTAAATAAAGAAATATTAATAGCAGGCACTTCTTATACTGTGGTGGGTATTCTTAGTGAAGAAGGCTCAACTGGATGGCAAAATCCAGATGATGATCTTTATGTTCCCCTATTAACTGCAGCCCAAAGAATATTTGGTACCGATCGTTTAGGCTGGATTAATATAGGTATTTCTAATGATACAAATGTTGATTATGTCATGATGACTATAGAACAAATACTAAGACAGAAGCATGACATTGGCCCTGGCGGAGAAAATGACTTCAGGATTAATGATTGGAGTCAGTTTTCAGATTTAAGAAGACAAGCCACGGGAATATTTACCGCTCTAATTGCTGGAATTGCTGGAATTAGTCTTATTGTTGGTGGAATTGGGGTTATGAACATTATGCTTGTGTCAGTAACAGAAAGAACACGTGAAATAGGTTTAAGGAAGGCTTTAGGAGCTACGCAAAGATCAATAATGATGCAATTTATAATTGAAGCTGTTCTTTTATGTATTTTAGGAGGACTCCTTGGAGTATTTATAGGCACATTATTATTATTTTTATTTACATCACTAAATGACTGGATATTTTATATGCCAATAAGTGCCATAATCGGATCAATAACATTCTCAGCATTGGTAGGTTTATTTTTTGGAATATGGCCTGCAAAAAGAGCAGCTAAATTAGATCCAGCTGTTTCTTTAAGATATGAGTAATCTTAAAGTAGTTCAACTATTACCTGAATTAAATATTGGTGGTGTTGAGAGAGGCACTAAAGACTTTTCTAAAGCTTTAATTGATAAAGGACATCAATCAATA
>MDSV01164952.1_pt1 | contig 10660 bp, 10 predicted proteins | sample 810851 | NCBI WGS metagenome assembly MDSV01 (sample SAMN05326640, study PRJNA326480) | marine metagenome | isolation source: seawater | place: Atlantic Ocean: North East | collected 2012 | reverse complement strand
TTTACTAAAATACACCCATTTTAAGACTTCTGAGGAGTTATATGAATTTATGTATGAAGAATCACCTATGGAGATATTTGGTCAGGCAAAAGAGGTTGAAATAAATGTTATGACCCACTTAAAAAATTTATATAAAGAAATGCCTAAGAATTATAGGTTACGAATTGTTGGTGATGATTTAGGGAGGGCGAAGTCTTCCACTCTATGGTTTTTAGCTAAATATGGTTGTTCTTGTGATGAAGTTTCTTTTTATAGTACCGAAACTTTAGATGAGATGTGGCAAAAAACTGATTTATTTATAACTGCGGATGTAGATATTATAAAGTCAAAACCGAAAAACAAAGAATTAATAATCGTAGATAAAGTTTACAATGAAGATTTAATTTGTAATCTACGTATAAAAACAATAAAAGATATTGAGTCGTTTAGAAACATATATGGAAAACGTGAGCAAATTGAGGCTTAGGATAGGTAATGAAGTTTTATATTATGATGTGGATGAATTCATGGATAATATAACTTACACACCTATAGAAAAAATGACTGGGGATACCTCGGTAGAACATCAAAATACCGATATAATGTTACCTAAATTTGAATTTTTTAAAATGATGATTGACACTACTTGTAATGTTATAGAAGATGTTGATAATAATTTGGGGTCTTTATCATTAGATAAAATGTCGGTATCTTATAAATTAGCACTTAACACTTTAATAAAGTATAAAATAATAAAAAAAAATAATAGATAATGGAACAATTACAACAATTAGAAAATGCTTTGACTAAGCTTAAGAATAAAGAGTCAAAAATATATTTTTTAACTCAAGATACGAATGGTAATGCAGCAGCGTCAGTTAACACAAACTACGAATATGTAAAACATCTTAACGAAGCTGGTTACAAAGCCTATATATTACATGAAAAAAGTGATTATAAGGGTGTTAGTTCTTGGTTAGATGAAGAGTATGTTAATTTACCTCACGCCAATATTGAAGGTGGTGAATTAAAAGTAGGGCCACAAGATTTCGTCGTTATACCCGAAATATTTGGTCATGTTTTAGAACAACTAATGAATATGCCTTGTACAAAAATAGTTTTATCCCAATGTTATGACTACGCTTTAGAGACTCTAAATCCTGGTTTTGGTTGGGCTAACTATAACGTAACTAAATGTATAACAACAACTCAAACACAAGCGGATTACCTTAAAACTATGTTCCCTTCTATCGAGTATTCTGTAATCACACCTACTATACCAGAATATTTTAAAGATTCGGAAAAACCTAAAAGGCCTGTTATTGGTGTTCATACTAGAGACCAGAGAGAAACAATGAAATTAATCAAAGGTTTCTATTTATCTCACCCACAATTTAAATGGGTTACATTTAAAGATTTAAGGGGTTTATCTAGAAAAGATTTTGCTACAGCTTTAAGTGAGTGTTGTGTTAGTGTGTGGTCAGATAGAATTAGTAGTTATGGTACATTCCCACTTGAATCTATGATGTGTAAAACACCTGTTATTGGTGTACTTCCTATGATGAAACCTGAATGGTTAACTAATGACAATGGTATTTGGGCTTTTGATGAGTCTAAGTTGGTTGAGGTGTTAAGTAATTATATGAAAAACTGGTTGGAGGATTCTCTTCCTAATACCTTATATGAAAAAATGGAAGAAACCGTTAACTCTTTACCTAAAAATTCAGAACGTGATGGTATTGTTAGTTATTTTGATAAATTAGTTGTGGAAAAAACAACGGAACTGGAGCTTTCCCTAAATAAAGTTAAACCTGTAGAAGCAAATATTTAATATTATGAAAAATGAAAATGTAAGTGTAATATTACCTGTACATGATGTGTCTGGTGATTTCGATGTGTGGTTCAAGAAAGCCATAAGAAGTGTGGAACAATCTGTAGTAAAACCTACTACATTATTGGTTGTTTGTGCTGATAATAAAGATGTTAAAAGTTATATGGAGTCGTGGGAAAAACTTTCTGCAGCTCCTGAAATCAATGTATCTATAATTTACAATGATGGTAAAACTGATTATTGTGGTCAAATAAATTATGGTGTGGAAAATTGTGAAACTGAATATTTTTCTATTCTAGAATTTGATGATGAATATTCAAATATATGGTTTAAAAACTTTGAGGATTATGTTGAACATTATCCTGATGTAGATATTTTCTTACCTTTGGTTGTTGATACAGACCAAAATGGTCAATTTTTAGGTTTTACAAATGAAGCTCTATGGGCTATGGGATTCTCTGAAGACCAAGGATATCTAGATAATAACACATTGTTAAGATATCAAAATTTCCAAGTTAGTGGATTTATCATGAAAAAGGATAAGTTTGAGGAGATAGGTGGTATGAAAAGTTCTATGAGATTAACCTTTAATTATGAATTTTTACTTAGAGCTACATACAATGATACTGTCATTATGACTATCCCTAAAGTGGGTTATAAACATACTAATCAAAGAGATAACTCTTTATTCTGGGATTACAAAAACTCCCAAGAATCAATTTTAAGTCCTGAAGAAGCTAAGTTTTGGGTAGATACGGCTAAAAAAGAATATTTCTTCACTACTGATAGGGAGGTTTCTTTTAACTCATAAAGTATTATGGGACGAAAACCATTAACTAAACAATATTTTGGTCCACCACAAGAACAAGCTGTTAGAGTATTTCTAACAGCCACCACTTGGGATGAAAAAAATATGGTATATAATGAATTTCTTAGGGAGCCCCTAATTAAAATGATAGATAGTATCATTAGAAGATATAAATTATATAGACCTAATATGGAATTTAGTGATATACATACGGACACACTTTCTTTTTTGGTTACTAAGATGGAAAAGTTCAAACCAGCTAAAGGAAAAAAAGCCTATTCTTATTTTGGAACCATTTGTAAAAATTATTTGATGGGCCAAATAATGAAGGATAATAGAGATAAAAATAGAAAAATTTCTTATGAAGATATTTCTTATAGTCTAGAACAAAAAGAAGAGTACTCTTACACTATTTTTGATGGTGAACTGGAGATTGATACTGTTATGAATGCTTTAGTTAATGAGTTAAAAACTTTTACTACGGAAAATAGGTTGAGTGTTAACGAAGAAAAAATAGGTTATTGTCTAATAGATGTTTTTGAAAACTATGAAACTATTTTTATAGCTGGAAAAGGAAATAAATTTAATAAAAATATAATACTTTACCAATTGAGGGAAATGAGTGGTTTAACTACTAAAGAAATTCGTTCCGCTCTAAAACCATTTAAAGCCTTATATAGAGAGATTGTTGAGAAGTTGGTAAATATATAATTAGATATTTATTAATATGCCAAGACCTAAAAGAAAACAAATAAATTTAACCAACGAAAGTGCTTTAAGTTTAATGCAGGAAATTTATAATGAATGTGTTGAACAACGTAGTACAGCTATAAGAATCCAAAATAAAATGATTGGATTCATGAAAGAAGCTGGTGATATGGCTTTGATAGGACCTGTACTAAAAGAACAACAAAAGATTATAGATTCTGCTATAGACAAAAAATTACAATTATCTAAACTGATGGCAACTATTATGAGTAAGAATAATGAAGGTAAAAATATAAATTCTGTTCTTGATGGTGATGTTAGAGAAACTCTAACTGAATTACTTAGTGATATTAATAAAGACACTAAGAATGATGGCGATAATAGTTTAGAATATAAAATGTAATGCCAGATACTCAAGATACCCAAAAAGACATATTTGCAAAAGTAGAAGGTCTAATAGCTTTTTTGGATACTACGGACGAAAAAAAGGTTCGTGAAAATGCTCAAGAGTGGCAGGACGCAATGGAAGCGTTAAGAGATATAACAAACAACCCTCTAGCTTTTTTATTAAACCTATTAAAAATACTAAAAGAATCAAAAAAAGGCCAGGAAATAACTCAGGCTGTAAAACTAAAATTTAGGTCCGCTAAAGAAAAAAACAGAAAAAGTAAAAAGGGTGATGCGGACTTTAAAGACACAAAAAAATCGTTTAAAGAAAAATATCTAACAAATTCATACGCTAATGTATGGTTGTCTACACTAAATAAATTAATTAGACAATCAGTACTAAAGGTTATGCCTAGAGTTCAAGATATATTATTAGAAGAGATAATAAAAGCTTTTAATTGTGATTTAACAACACTAGTACCTGTTGTTGGTGATGGACTGAGTGGTCCTGTTAGTATAGAAGTTGCTGAGATAGATTTACTTAAACAATTATTTAACGACCCTAATAGTGATGTTGGTAAGTATATGTATGAACAGGATGGTCTTAATCCTGGGGGTTATCCTGTTGGTGTGAGACCTTACCCTGTTAATCGTTTTTTACGGGATATAATATTTAATGGTTCTGCGGGTATTGGTAATGGTGTACCTGCCGCACCAAACAATATTAGAACAATCTATGGTAATAGTGGTAGAGCTTTATTTGACGTTGAAGTTATTGCTGTATTAGGGAACCCAACAATATTAAACATTTATCCTTATTATAAAACAGAAACCGGTAACCCCCAATTTGCTAGTGCTCCAGGATGTAATGGTGTGCCAGCTGCAGTTCCTGGTCAAGGGGCTAAATTTACGTTTATTGATTTTCTAAAAGATTATTTTAGAAATATTAAATTAGTTGAATTACAGGGACTAATAGGTGCTTTATTAGAAATTTTAACTGGTTTTATGAGCGTTAGAAACCAAACTTTTTCAGTACAAGATTTAAAAGCTTTACAATTTTTTGTTAATTTTATGGAAAATGTGTTAAAAGCTTGTGATGGGGATGATTTAATAGGTCCTGATAGTGAGTCTATAGCTCATCACGCAGAATTAACAGATGAAGACAATTATTTTAATTTTACTGTAGAAGAAGAACGTGCAATGATGTTAGAAGTTAGTCGTAAATTAAATAATGTACTAACATTAGAAAGTTGTGGTTCACTAGATATAGCAATAGATAATAATATGGTTGATGAGGCTGTAGGGGAAATTCTTGCTACTGAGGTAACTGAAGAGAAATTACAGGCTTTTGACTTACTTTTACAAAAACTGGCTAAATCCTCAGCTAAAAAAGCTGGTTATGATTTAGGGTTGGGTGATATAACTTTACCTGTAGAAATAGATTTTAAAGAAAATTTAATTAAAAAATTACCACAAGTACTGATGTATGGTCTTATGAATCCCAAAGGAGTACTACCTATAGTATTAACTGGTAAAATATTAAATCAAAATGGTCAATTGTGTACATCAATAGAAATGTTTGCCAAAATATTCAGAAGAGTTATTATTCGTGTAATTAAAGAAATATTACAAGAAGTAACCAAAGAAATTATGAAAATGGTTAAACAGTACTTACTACAAAAAATAAGAGAATTAATCAGGAGAAAATTAAGTGAACAAGCTAAGAAAAAAATTAGAATGATTCGTAATCTACTAGATTTATTATTACCTTTAATAGCTGCTTTAAACAACGCTAAAAATTGTCAAGAAATATATAACATTCTTTTAGGTTTATTAATGGCTAATATGCCTGATATACCATTTAAAGTTCCACCATTCTTAGTTGCTGTAGCAGATTTAAGACCTGGAACAACAGCTTTAGGTACCTTTGAAAGATTTTTAACTAAGTGTCAACAAGATGGTGTACCTATTGGTGATTTACCTGATGGTAGTTCTAATCAATTTATACCGATATTTTTTAGAGCTATGCAGGCTAAAGAAGAAGAGGATGGCCAAAATAAAAAAATTCTAGGTGTGGTACCAGGAGGGCAAGTAATTACTCCTGTTGGACCTGGACAAATTGTACCATTTACAAAAATATCTGGTACTGTAGGTTAAAATAAAAAAATATGGAATTTTTTAAAACATATAAAGATAAACCAAATAAAGAACTTTTTGATATGATGTCGAATTTAAAAACTGAATTTGATAAGACCAAATCTTTATTAATTGGTTTAACTCATCACTTGGATGATATAGAAAAAAAATTTAAGCTTATTGAGTCTGAGTTAAAAAAACGTAAAGTTAATTAATTATGAAGTACTATTTTCAAAAATCTGATGACAGTATGTTCATTAAAGGTCAAAATAGAGGGGCTTATGATGTTAGTCATAAGGCTTTTAGTTTTGTTGTTTGTGTAGATAATGCTGACCCTTTACGATTAGGGAGAATTAGAGGTGTGTCTCCTTTTGGTGGTGGTACTACTGGAAGTAAAAAGAATGACCCAACAATAGAAGACGCTTCTAGAGATGAAAATGGTAATAAAGTAAATCCTTGGTCTAAGGATGACCCATATTTATACAATTCTTTATTGCCATACAATGTTAATGTAGTACCAATGAAAAAAGAACTTTTCACTGCATTCTCACAACAATCGCCAAAAGATAGTGTAAATAAATTTTATATAGGTCCATTAATTTCTCACCCATCTAATGTTAAAATGGATAGGTGGACTAATGCTCTAAGTATAACAGCAGAACAAAAACAAAATAGTATTTTAGGTGAACCTTATTTACAAGGTACCCCTAGTTCTTCTGGTGACACAACTTTACTACCACAAATTAGTAAAAAAGGTGTTTTTCCTAACCCAGAAGATGTATCTATTATTGGTAGGTATAATACTGATTTAGTTTTAGGTATGCGAGAATATTCTCTACCTGATGATAATGAAGGTTCTGAAGTACAAAATTGGTACCCACAAATACTTATACGTTCTGGTAAATTTAAACAAGTTACAGGTAGTCAAGTTCCTGATACAAATCCAAAATCAACATTTATACAATTAAATACATTCCCCACAACTATGGAAAGGGTTGAACTTGAAAAACCAGTACCTACTAGTAATGACGATTATCTGAGAACAATGATTGTGTATCATCTAGATACACCGAATCTAGTTGATGGTGCTGGTGCTGAACATGATAACATAACTGGGTGGGTTGCTGCTTACAATATGATAAACAGTATGAGTGGAACTAGTACTAACTATAGTCCTAGTTCTGTAAAATCTTATATGGCTGGAGACTACGATTTATCTAATGATGTACCTGGTATTACATTACCACCAGTAATACCTAATACGGATAACTATTGGGTAAAGTATTCTTTTAGTTCTATGGATAAAAATAAAGTTGCTAAACAAATCACCAAATTTATCTCTTATATAGATGAGGGTGATTTTGATAAATTGAGAAAGATGTTAGATGGTTCAGCTGTACCACCGGAAAAAATAATAACACCTATACCAAAAATATTTCCAATGTATTTTAGACCTGATAGGTCCACACTAAATATTATGGATAAAAATGATTCAACCATACCTACTCCGTTTTTTCAACAAAAAAAGGATGTAGCTAATTTTATAAAATCTAAAATAGAGTTAGATGGTGTCACTACAGAAGGTTATGGTTTAGCTATGACTGAAAATGCTGGTAAAAGAGATATTACTGTTGAGGACGTTATGACTAAAGTTAATTCTATAAACACCTTGGAGGGACAACAAGGAATAGTTTCGGTTGGTTCTGAAAAAATCTATTTATTGTCACACAGTATTAATTATTTAGGTACTCTTGACCTTAAAGATAATCACTACGGGATAACTCAAAAAACCTATATAGACAATATTGACCCACATACAAATTCTCTTGTTAGGGGGGAAGAATTATTAAAGTTGTTGGAAAAAATGGCTGATTTTATGCAGAATCATTGTCATGCATTACCTGGTTTAGCTCCTGTACCACAAGCTCATGGTGGTACTAGAACTGAGGACATAGGAAGATTATTAGCTGATGCTCCTAAAACTATCCTAAATAAAAATATTAGGATTAACTAGATATTTATATATAAACATAATTTAATGTCAATACACAGGTCATATTTTAGTAAAAATAATACAATAATAGCAAATAGCCATACTAATACTGGTAGAAATCCCGTAACACAACTATTTTACGGTAGAAATACTACTAGATGTAAATTTACTGGATTAACAGGTGATACCTGTAATGATAGAACTGGATTTACACAAACAGCATCAAATGGTTATAGTAGGTTTATTTTTGACTTGGATTTAACAGACTTAAGAAAAAAATATACGAATTGTTGTATGCCTTTAACATCTTGTACATATACTGGTCTGTATGATGTTGCTGCAACATTTAGTTTTAACTTTACCTCAACTGGAGAGAGTTTTTCATATATGACTATAGAAAACTCAGCCGGTTCAGCTGTTACTTATATAAATATGCTTACCGGTTTATACCCTGGTGTTAATGGTTCTGTTGTAACTGATGGTTCAAGTAACCTATACACACAATTTCTATACACTAGTGGTAGTACTCTAGAAACTCAAGCACAAAACTTTTGTTTGGCTGTAAATGGTGTTAGTGGACATAATGGAAGTATTTTATGTACATCAAGTGGAGCTACTGTAACACTAACCCAGGTTGGTCTTGGTTCTTCTGGGAATACGGTTGTAGGGCCTGGTAATATAGCCGCTCCAACGGTTAATACTGGTAATTTTTCTGCAATTAGTGATATACAGTTTAGTGCTGGAACAGTCTCTTTTAGTGGTGGAGGTCAATCTTACGATACTTGTGAGGGACAAACAGGTTATACCATAAGCTATAACCCTAATGTTAAACATACATTACGTATGACTAATACTTCTAGTTTCGATGACCAATTAATTAATGAAAAAGTTTTAATTAATGATACTAGAAGAGCTACATCATTTACACTAATGTTATATAAAGTTCCTAGTTCAAAAACTTCTTTATGGGATGAAGGTGTAGGGTATGATTATGAAGTTCCTAGTGTAGCTTTAGAACCTGAATATAATAGGTCTCAATCTAATAGACCTAGTAATTGGGTTAATTCTACTACATTAACTACTTGGCCTAATCAAGGGACCTACAATCATTTAATTCCATCATCATATACTATTTTAGCTACACAAAGTTTTGACGCTGGAAATGAAGATATAGCATTTAGTAGTACAGCTTTAAACAATGAGATTGGTAGTCAGTTAGTTTCTCCACAAACTGGTGTTACATATGGTATAGCTTTTTTACCTCAGTTTGAATTATTAACTGGTTTAACAGAGGCTTATTCAGTTGGTTTCTTTTCTCGTCATACACAAACATTTTTTGAACCTTTCTTGGAAACTTCTTTTGATGATTATATAAATGACAGTAGAAATCATTTTGAACTTAATTGTGAAAATAGATTATTTTTATACGCTTATGATTGTAATGGTGAACCTATGTGTTTTGATGCAGCACCTGTAGTAAAAATTAGGGATTGTAATGATGTGGTCACTAACACAATAACAGCTTCTACATTAACTTGTGGGGCTTACTATATAGATTATACAATACTACCACCTTTACCACAAACTCCACCGGTACAATATACTGATGAGTGGACTAATCTTTTTGTAGGAGGGATATCTCAACCAAATATCACTAATGAATTTATAATACATACTAATGGTTATAGTATAGGAACTACTGTTATGAAACCAAAAATATACGGTTATTCTGTTTCAGGTATTAAAGATGATGAAAAGATTAAAGCTGGAGATACAAGAAAAATATTTGTTTCTGCTAGAGTACCTTACACTGTAAATCAAGAAGCTTTAGTAGATAACATACAATATAGATTATACGTTAGACAAGGTAATACTCAAGTAGAAATTATTCCTTGGACTAAAATAAATAAAACTTTTACTGATAATTATTTCTTATTAGATACTTCTTGGATGATACCTAACGAATATTACCTGGACATAAAAGCAACTTCTAATCAACAAGTAGATACTTATAGTAAAGTAATAAAGTTTCAAATAACTAATCAATTATGAAAAAAATAAGAATTTCAGAAAATGAATTAATTTCTCTTATAGAGAAAGCTGTTAATGAAAATTTAGGTACTACACCGTCATTAACTGCTCATGGAGGTGGTTTCTCAAACTTAGGTATGGGAAAACCAACTGATAAATATAAAGACCTATATGAGGATGATGATATAGAAGAAGAGATGGTCGAGGACCAAGACCCTGGAACTGAAAAATCAAGTGCCGTTGCTATAGACCAAGAAAAAGATGTTGAGGATGACTGGACTGGTGGTTCAGGTAGAAATCCAAGTATGAATATAGAAAGTATTGTTGAGAGGTTGAAACGAAAGTTAGAAGAACAAACTCTATACACTCAGACCATTCCTGACATTACTCCGGATGTAAAAATTCCAGAAGGTTTATTTACGAAAAAGGCTTCGGAGATAGTTGCTGGATTAAAAGCATTAAAAAATGGGGCAAAGGAAGCTTTAACAAGAATTACTTATTACATAAATAGAGCTGGTAAAAACTTATCTAACAAAACTGAAGTTTTAAAAGCTAAAGCAATATTAAAAAAAGAAAAAGAAGACAAATAAATAAAACCTAAAAAATTAAAAATTATGAAATGTGATTGTCAAGTATGTAAGTGTGGTACAAAATGTGAATGTACCTGTTGTGACTGTTAAATAACAGTTAATTAAAAAATAAACTCATAAAAAAACCACTCAAAAGAGTGGTTTTTGTTTTTTAGATATCTTCCTCATCATAATCATATTCGTGAGTTACAACAGTT
>MDSV01077602.1_pt1 | contig 10661 bp, 9 predicted proteins | sample 810851 | NCBI WGS metagenome assembly MDSV01 (sample SAMN05326640, study PRJNA326480) | marine metagenome | isolation source: seawater | place: Atlantic Ocean: North East | collected 2012 | reverse complement strand
TTTCAAACTTATTTTTCCCAATGCATAAAAATAAATTCCCAATAGATTCTACTCTGCAGTTTTTATCATGTGAAAATGATGTTAAAAATATAACTGTTTTATAATCCTTGCCAACAATTCCATGTCCCCAGGTAAATCTTTTGGGAGGGAAATATTCTGTAATCTGCCCAGCTGCAATATCTGTAGAAAACTCTGAATTTGAGTGGTTTAATTTATAAATATAATTAGTATTAATTCTTACAGGAATCTTTCCTTGTGTTATATCGAGAGCTTTAATTTTATTTCCATTTTTAATTTTAATTTTTTTTAAATTTGATTCCCTTCCCCCACATTGCCAATCGAATGATTCTTCTGATTTTGTTAACGTTTCTTTAAAATTTCCAGAACGCCATTTTCCAAAAACATTGCCAATACAATTTGTTGGAAAAAATAATAGTTCAAGATTTAAATCTGAATTTGTAGCAATTGGATTAATTGATGGAATTCTATATTCATTAGACTCTTTAGTGACTTCATCTAAATAATCCGTATTATCTTTTTGATTTTCAAAACTATGTGTTACTTCTAAAAATTGATCTTTCCTAAAAAAATTGCCACATATCATTCTTGGAAAAAAATCAGAAAATGGTATTTTTACTTCTATAAAACAATCATTATCAATTTTTAATTCATTAAAGTCAAAAATTTCATCTAAAAAAAAGAATTTGTTTGAGTAAGGTTCTTCAAGATTTAAAGGTATATTTTCTGAAATAACTAGTTTGTTCTTCGAATTTAATATTTTGACTTGAATAAAAGTTTTTTTATTTTGCAAACTGCCGTTAAATATTGTAAAAAATGGGGTTATTCCATTTCCCCATTTGCAATTCCAGTTTGTTTCTATGATTTCGCTGGGAATCTTTTTTTCTTCAGGATTTTTTATTCTACCAGCTGTGTGTACTCCCGAATAATTTAAATTAGAACTATAAAAAGCAGTAACCCCTGGGAACGTAAAGCCAAAATTTTCTGAGCTTATGAATTCAATAATTGCTATTCCTTTAAAATTTGTGCTCGATTCTAAAATTGATTTTATAGAAATTGCATAGTGTTCTTCCGAAATATTAAGAGTAAATAACTTTATTAGATTACCTTGCTCATCATGTATGCGAATATTACAAGTAACATTATAAATTTTGTTTTTTATCTTCCAATAATTAAGAAAAACTATTTCTACATCATTTATTTCACTTATAAAAAGGGGAAAAACACATGAAGAACGATTGGTATAATTATTATTAACATTTTTATAACCATCCTTCATCTTTGGATGAATATTTGAAACAGGATTAATTTTAATCAAAACTTTTACTTAGATTAAATTATTTTAATTTTATCCATTTTATATCTTCTTAAGGATATTGCATCTAGTTAAAATTATATTTTTCTCTAAAAGAAAAATAATTTTCCCTTAATTTCAAAAGTTTATCAAAGTAATGTTCATTAACTAATTTTCTAGTCCTTTCTAATATTTGAACTTCCCCATCTCCTGCTCTACTTACATTTCCTGTAGTATATCTTTTCCAAAAACCTTCAACTATATTAGAAGTTTTTCTAGGCAATTTATTTTTAATTTTTATTTTTTTGTAGATTTCTTTATTATAGGTTAAACCTAAAAAATCAACTAACTCTAAAAAAATTTCATCTGTATTTAAAGTTATATTTTCAAAGAAAATTAATTTATAAATTTCTTTATCAAAAAGTTGATTAATTTTCTCACTTACAAAGTTAAAACATTTTTCTATTAATAAGATACTTTTTTCGGTATTGTTTATTTTTATATATTCTTCTTCCCATCCATATGCATACCAAGGTAAGTCAATTATTTTAGATGATATTTTTGGGGTAAATTCTCTTGGATCATTTCCAATCCTATCTATGTAAGAGCTGTAAGTTTCAAGAATAAATAAAGGATCTCTAAAGGTATAAATTAACTTGATATTTTCATGAAAAGTATCTTCAATTAAGCTGTTATTAAAAGTTGACATATGAACAATAATTGGAATATTCATATTTGGGGCTAATTCTTCTTCTATATATTTGTCTTTATATGCATTATTCAACATCGCTTTGAGATACTTAATCCATTTTGGGTGTCTCAAGGCAAATTGAAGATCCTTTGGTCTAAGATTAAGTTCCCTACCTATAGACATTGTGTAGGTTATTTCATCAAAGATAGTTCTTAATGTGGATGTGGCTGCTTTTTTTTCAATGTTGCCAAAGCTGTATAAAATAGGAATATAGTCATAAGATAATTCCCATTTTGATATTTCGGTTGAATTTACTGCTTTCAATAATTCAGCAATTAAAATTTTTCCGCTACCTGAAAATCCATCAATTATTATGGGATTGGATTTATATTTAGAGTTTTTCGAAAAAGAAATGTCCATATTTATTCCCATTTTAAATTAATTATATAGTTTGGCGTATAAATAAATTGATAGTTAAAGTAAATTAAATCTCTTCAAGTATTTCCCTTATAAAAAGCCTGCAAATATATTCTTCCGAATAAAATTCTTTACATTTTTCAAATGCATTAGTTGCAAAATCTATTATTAAATTTTCATTTTTGAAACAAAAATCCAATCCTTTTTTAATCTCACTTGAGCTTTTGGGATTTATGAGATAACCGTTTTGCATATGATCAATAAAATCTGAGGGCCCAGGAATATTTGTAGCGATTATTGGGACTTTGCTTGCGGCCGCTTCTATTATTACAGATCCAAAACCTTCTCTATAGCTTGGTAAAATAAGGCAAAAAGCAAAAGGTAGTAATAAATTTATTTGATTTGTGAATCCCAAGTGAAAACAATTTTTTAATTCACGTATTTTTTTAAAATCATTTTTGTTTAATTCATTTGGTCCTATCAAGAATAAAAAAGAATTTTTATATTTTTTATTATGAGATTTAAAACCACTAATAAGTTCAATTATTCCCTTATCTTTACTTAATCTTCCTATATAAAAAATAATCTTAGCTTTACCTTTGATGGATTTCTCAAGGATATTTTTAGAATTTTTAGATAAATTTAAATTAGATTGTTTAAATTTTTTTAATGCTTTATTCCTATCTAAATTAAACTTTTGAATATTAACACCTGAAATTGAACCTTTTCCTATTAAGGTTATATTTTTAAATGCTAATTCTTTAGAAATAAATTCAGCTTGCGATTTGCTATCACAGAAAACCTTATAACAACTATAAATAATATATTTATCTATTAATTTAAAGATAAATTTAATAATACCTTGATAAGTCGCCCATCTTTGTCCCGTAAAATAATGATAAGTTTTTTTTCTTTGAAATACAGAAGTTAATGCATTAATCAAACCCGCTTTTGGCGTAAATGAAATACTCAATTCGGGCCTGTATTTAATTTTTATTATAAGTAAACTTATAATTGAAACAATATCCCAATATGAAGGCTTTCTCTTTATTGGAAGATAAACAATTTTTGCTTTCTTAAAATTTAATATATATTTTTTGTCATATGGAGTAATAATAAATAAGCTTACTTTTAACTCAAGTAATTCAATAATTGGCAAAAGATGTTGCAAAATAAATAAAGGATTATTTACTATAAAAAAAATTTTCTTCTTTTTTTTCATAAAATTTTCAGAGTATAAATATCAAGATAAGTTTTCTTTTTATAGAATCAAAAATATTATTCTCAGGTAAAATTTCTATCAATTTTCTAACAATTCCCAAAGGAATTTCTATTTTTAATTTTTCAAAAAAACTTTTATTTTTAAATAAGCTTTCAATACTTATTCTTTTATATAATTTTTTTATTATTATTTTTCTTTCATAATTGGAATTAATAAGTGAATTTAAATAATTAAGTAAAAAGTTTATAGGAGTTAGGGGTATTGTAAGAGATTCATTAACTTTAATAGGTAATAAAAACAAAAATATTCTTAGGTTTTTTAAGAATAATGATTTTTCAAATATGATGTTTGATGGTTGTAAAATGGCAGTTGATATATTTTGAAGACCACTAAGATTTTTTCTTATAACTACTTCTCCACAAGCTTTTGAAAACTCATATTGATTATATTTAATTTCTGATTTGTTCAATTTCATTAGAGGTAAAGAATTTAAGTTATTTTTCATATAAGGAGCATTGACTGCAATACTAGAAATATGGATGAATAATAATTTATTTTCTAAATATGAATCAATTTTAGAAAGTTTCTCCGAAATTGTATAAGGTAAAATAAAATTTGATTTAAAAAAAAGATTTTTATTATTATGTGAGCCAATGCAATTAATAACACAGCATATATTATTCTTATTAAGAAATTCAATTGATAAAAGCCTATTAATATTAAGTTTTGAGTCTAAAAATAATTTATTATTTAGGATTAAATAATTAGTTATTGCCTTCCCTAAATTACCATTGCTGCCAAGGATAATAATATTTTTCATAATTAAGAATTAGATATTGATAGGAACTTCTTTGCTATAGTCTGAATTTTAAAACGGTCATAAGAAAAATCTTGACAATCTTTAATTCTTTGTTCCCAGAAATTAAAATTATTTCTCTTTTCTAAATAATATTTGTAAATCAATCTCGAAATTACTAAGGGGGTTTGGTTAATTGGAATTATGTCCCCAAAACTTCCAACTATATTAGACGTCTCACCAATGTTTGTTGCAATTGGGAAAGTCCCATATAGCATTGCCTCTGCAATTACATTTGGAAAACTTTCTCCATAATTTGATAAAAGTAATGTTATATCACATTTTGAAAATAACTCATGTACTGAAGCTTGGTCTAGTAAACCATGTAATATTATGTTTTGATAAATATTAAGCTCTTTTAATTTTTGAATAAGCTTAAAGTTATTTCTGTCAATGTTTTTCCCAACAAGATGTACATTAAAATGAAATTTATATTTTTCACTTAAAATTTTTAAGGATTCAAATAACAATTTGTGATTTTTTTGTTTATGTAATCTGGCTACATAAATAATATTAAAAGATTTTTTTTTATTTTTTTTCTTATTGATCGAAGCATGCCTTGTAAATCCATTATGTATTAAAAAACATTTCTTTTTATAATAGCCATTTTTTATATGCTGATTCATTGATTCTTTGGAATTGAATATTATCTTATTTGGAATTCTATACAATAAACTTTTTAGAATTAAGTATGAAAAGTATGAAGCTAATGAATATTGATGGATATCAATAATGGTATTCCTTACATTCCAAATTAAATTAAACTTTTTCCAAAAAAGAAAAATTTTTAAAAAAGAAGCAATTAAATCAGCTATATATAACCATGAAAATATAGTATCCTTTTTACCAAGACTAAAGGCTAATTGAAAAAATGAATATAAATCTTTAATTGATGTTCTAAACGGATCAAGAGTAATATATTTAACTTTTATATTTTTTAATCTATCTTTATCATGTTTTGTATTGAAAAGAGTAATAATAATATTTTCATATTTCATGTGCGGAATTAATCTTAAAAGAAAAGACTCAGCCCCCCCATAACCTAAGCTTGGAATTATATAAATATTTTTTCTTTTCATAAAATTATTTTAAATATTTAGATTCAATTTTTAGTTATGATTTTCAAGAAAACTTAAAATATTTTTAAAAGTTTTTATTTTATTTATCCTAGCAAATTCAGTCCAATTTGATAACTCAGACCAATCGCTTATGAAAGCAAAGTCTATTTTAAAAAATTTTGATACTTCAAAATCATACTTGCTATCACCTATAAAGATTGATTTTTCTTTTCCTTTAAATCCTGAGAAAATTTCATCTAGTATTTCAATCTTATTTTTTGGACTGCCAAAAATTCCATTGTTAAAGAAGTGATCAATTCTTTTTTCTTTGAATAACCACCTTAATTCGTTTTGGTCTGATCCGGAAACAACTGTAATTTTTGAATTAGGAAAAAATTGTTTTATTTTAAAAACCCCTTTTGATATCTCTGCCTTCATTAGTTTTTCTTTTACTATGGTTCCATAATTATCTACTAGTTCTTGATAAAGTTTAATATTTGTATTTTTTAAAATGTTTTTTTGAAAAAATTTAATTTTTTCATATCTTGAAATCCCACCATTTTCTATATGATAATTTACTAATTTTTGTGCTTGCAATTCTCCAAAATTAAAAGCTAATTTATAAAATGCATCTGTTTTTATTTGATTAGAATTTAATATAACACCATCACAATCAAAAAAAAGATGTGTGTAATTTTTCATTTTAAGTTTGATTTTCTGAAGAGTTCTTTTTTTACTTTTTCTAAATCGGAGGGTATATCCACGGCTAATGAACCTTTTGAACATTCAAACATTTTTACCTTCATATTTAGTTCAATAAATCTAAGAATTTCAATATCCTCTATTTCTTCTAAAAATGATTTCTTCCCAAAATCATGAAACTTCTTTAATTCATTTGTATTGAATCCATAAATACATACTTGTTTTTTATAATTTAAACTTCTTAAATCTTTATCCTCCTTATGAGCTGGGATCAAGTTCCTTGAGATATATAAAAGATTATCATTTATATCAGTTACTACTTTTGGAATGTTCTTAGAAGATGGATCGTCATTCTCGTTTATATAACAAAAACCATTAATAATTTTATCAGGATTATTTTTTTTTAAAATTATGCATTTTTTAATATCATTTGGATTAATTAAAGGTTCATCACCTTGAATATTTATTATTATTTCATATTTTAATTTCTGAGATGCTATCGCAACTCTATCTGTTCCGGTTAGAGCATCATTTGTTTTAATACAATTAAAGCCATTATTCAGAACCTCTTTTTCGATCTTAGAATCGTCAGTAGCTATAAAAATATCTTTTTTATTAAGAACTTTATTCGCTATTTCTGCTACTCTAATTATCATTGGTTTCCCTAAAATATCTACTAAGGGCTTACCAGGGTATCTAGTAGATTTATATCTTGCTGGAATAATAATACAAGTTTTGTCCATAGTAAATTTAGGTCATTAAAAACTGTAAACGCTAGTAGTGGGAATATTATAAATCGTATTAGTTATTGAAACTATAGATGTAAAATCCTCAGATTCAAAATATCTTTGCCAAATTTCATTAGCTTCAATTTGCCTTGGATCGCCTGCATTATATCCATCAAATCCTGCACAATATATCTTTTTTGTTTTACCAGAACTTAGCATTGCCAAGGCATATGCCATAACTAAAGGTTTAGGAATAGTGCATGCTTTATCATGGAACTTGAATATATCTTTTTCTACATTTAAACCAAAATCTAAAAACTTTAATTCAGGGTATTTTTTTATTTCCCCAATTAATTGTTTTTTTGGCATAATTAAAGGCTGTTTGAAAAATTTATATTTCTCAAGATCAGAAAAAATTCTTATTGGATGACAGGCAATTCTATAGTCAATAAGAGATTCTTGAATATTTTCTAGTATATTGAGAGCTATTACAATGGGCTTAATTTTTTTTATAAATTTTTCAATTGCTTTTTTATGAATAGTAATTGATTCGCCTGGAGCAATTAAAAGAACATCTTTTTTGAAAAATATATCTTTAGGTGCCCAATCACCATCTAGATATTTATGGAAATAGATTCTCGAATTTTTTAATTGGTTTTTTTTATAGCTAATACTTTTTGTCTTTTTTAATTCTTTAATTGAAGCATAAATATCTTCATTTCTATATGATTTGTCATCAAGCATATTTTGTATATAAGTTGGATGAATTTGGTTCTTGCCCGATAAGTAGTAGAAAGGATTTGAGCCCCATTTATACTTTTGTTTTAAACTAAAAAATTCGTTCTGGACTAAATCAATTAATGGTAGAAAGTCAATATTTTTATCATTAATGTCTTTAATCTCAAAAACTAAATCTTCAGTTTTAGTATTGCCTGGACCTCTTCCCATTCCTTGTACCGTAGAGTCAATCCAAGTCACTCCATTATTAATTGCTTCTAGAGTATTTAATAATGCTCTGTGCATATTGTCATGTGCATGAATTCCAATTTCCCCATCCCAATTTATTCTTAATTTTCTAATTATTTTTTTTATATCATCTGGTAACAAGGTACCCGTACTATCCCCAATATATAAAATGTCTGGTTTATAAAAATTGCTTTTTTTTGCAAATTCTTGCAACTCTTCATCAGTAAGTGATGATATATACATAAGGTTTATACAAACTTTAAATCCTTTTTCCTTTAACCATAAAACAGCTTCTAAAGCAGTTTTTAATTCATTAAATTTGGTAGCAATTCTTACAAATGAAATCGCAGATTTCTTTTTAGGATTTGGGAATAGCTCTTTCATATATTTATTAACATTTTTTGACGTAACAATTTCAGATGCATTAATCATTACACCAAAATTAATAGGATGATTTATATTTATTTCACTAATAAATTCTTCTTTTGAATAAGCCAGAGCTCCAAAATATCCTGATTGTTTTTTTGATCTATAGCCCAACTCTATATGGTTGATACCCGCTGCATATAAAGCATTAATATATTTTTTTACTAATTCAGGATCAAAATCCCAATTGGTATAGTAACCTCCATCTCTTAAAGTGCAGTCAATTAAAGTTGTTTTGGATAAATTCATATCTTTTTAAAATTTATTTTGGAAATATATTTTTTTGTAGCATTTTCTTCGCAAGATTTCTTTGTTCTATTAATTCGTCAATCGTTATATTATATACCTCAATACTATAGTAATCTAAATCATTATTGAGATATGGCCAAAACCAAGAATCCTTAGTAATTTTTTCATTGCTATCCTTTAGACCGTTATTATCACTGAGATGATAAGCTGCAATCCAATTATCTAAATATTGAAGAAATAATTCTTTCTTAAAATTTAAGGAGTTTGATGAAACTTTTAGATGGGCAACATCAATCAGCATTTTTACATTTGAATTTACTTTTTGCATTACTTCTAGGCATTCTTCTGTTTCTACCATTAACAGAATGTTAGATCCAAATTCTTTAAGGTTATTATTGGATAAAACATTATTTTCTATAAGCAAAGTAACTTTCTCTCTAAGAGCAATTTCAGAAAGAAAATTTACTCTTTCAATAAATTTTTGTTTTGATGATTCTCTTTCAAAAAGTGGAGTTTTTTTTATTTTTTTGCCAAGTTCTTCTACTTTCGGATCTAATAAAAAGCCGCCATGAAAACTATAGTATTTTCCCCCTAGTACTGAAGCAAGCTTAATTGAGTTTATTGCGTGATTCATACTCTTATTAGCAACTTCATCATCTAAAGAACCAAGATTAAAAACGAACGATTTTTTTGGGGGTGGGAAATAATTATGAACTTGAAAAGAAATATTTTTATTATTTTTTTTGATAATTTTTAGTTCTGATATTTGATTATCAATAAATTTTCCGCCAGATAACTCTATTTGCTTAATACCTTTTTTTGTTAATTTATCAATGGATTCAAAACAAGTATTAAATTTGAACCCTCCTGTGGAAATGTAGATCATATTTTTTTTGCCGGTGCGCCAACATACTTACCACCTTTACTAATTATTGAATGTAATACAACCGATCCAGCACCAATAATATTATTGTCTGAAATTTCTTTTTGCTCGATAATAACTGAATTACTTCCAATAAAATTATTATCTTTAATTTTAGTTCTCCCACATACAATAGATCCAGGTCCCAAATGGTTAAAGTTTCCCAAAGATGACTCATGCTCTAAATTGGCGTTTGTATTAATAATATTGAAGTCTCCTAATTTTGAATAGGAGCCTAAACTTGAAAATTGGCTTAAATAATTTCCTATCCCAATTTTTGATGAGTCATCAATAAAAGAAGTTGGGTGAATAATATTAGTGAATTTATTTTTATAATTATTTAATTCAAGAAAAATCTTTTTCCTTTTTTTATTATCTCCTATTGAAATGAAAAGATTATAATTTTCTTGAATTAAAAAACTGAAAATATTTTTGTATGATTCAATTTCGACACCCATTATTTCTTCTTTTTGATTTTTGAAATCAATATCTAAAATTCTAAATGAATTCCATTTTCTCATTAATTTTGCTGTTGAAAGAACTGCTCTTGTATGTCCTCCAGAACCAATAATAATTAGATATTTTTTTTTCAAAACACATCACCAATATTAATTTGGTCACCTTTAAGTAAATCTTTACTAGCTTTTTTACCAATTAAATAATTAAAAAAAGAGTATGAAAGTCCATCTCCGGGTCTTTGTAAAATTAAGTCGTCATTTTTTATTATTTCGTTTTTAGAAATATTTCTCGTAAGGTGAAAACTTTTCCTAGAGATCTTATGCATTTCTTTTTCTTCCTCCTGAATTTCTTTAAAAGAATTTCCCAACATTTTTTCGACTCTTTTAACTTTTAAAACAAGATTATTAAATTCATTTGGAGTAGATGAAGCTTTTTGATCAGGACCAGGTAATGATTTATCAGTTGTGAAATGTTTCTCAATAATTCTTGATCCAAGAGCAACTGAAGTAATAGCAGCTTCTGCTCCTAAACTGTGATCAGAAAAACCTACAGGTACATTAAAATAGTTACTAATACTTTTTATAACTTTAAGATTTAAACTTTTATCTGATGCAGGATAATTAGATACACAATGTAAAAAAGCAATATTATTA
>MDSV01075105.1_pt1 | contig 10661 bp, 9 predicted proteins | sample 810851 | NCBI WGS metagenome assembly MDSV01 (sample SAMN05326640, study PRJNA326480) | marine metagenome | isolation source: seawater | place: Atlantic Ocean: North East | collected 2012 | reverse complement strand
CAAGGACTATTTTAATTTATCAATTTAATTCTCTATACCCCATTTATGGGGTATATTAATATTATGTACTCTAAGACAACCAATGGGGTCACTGTTACTGTGACGCCTTATTTTTTAGATGACCAGTCATCTCCACAAGAAAGTCATTTTGTCTGGGCATATCAAGTTAATATTAAAAATTCTGGACACTCATCTATTAAGTTAAATCATAGAAATTGGTTAATCATTGATGCAAATGGTAAGGTAATGAATGTTCAAGGCGAGGGTGTTGTGGGAGAATTTCCTACAATTGAACCTGGAGAGTCTTTTGAATACACCAGCGGTACTCCTTTAAAGACAAATAACGGTATCATGCAAGGTTTTTATTTAGTTTCTCAGAATAATGGTGAAAAGCTTAAAATAGATATTCCTACTTTTTCCCTAGATAGTCCTTATAACAAAAAAAACGTTCATTAAAATAAGAACATAAAATGTTTAACCTTAAACCTATAGCACTGGTAAGCGGAACTGTAATATGTGCAGTTGGTTTTTTTTTATTTATACCTTTGATAACTGAATTAATTTATAAGACAGAGTCATGGCAATCATATGCTGTTCCAATATTGCTCTATTTAATTGTTGGTGGTTCACTGGTTATAACAAATAGAAATGTCGATTTAAAAATATCACTTAAAGAAGCCTTTATAATAACTGTATTATCATGGTTATTAATTACTTTTTTATGCGCAGTACCTTTTTTGTATACTGAAGTAAATTTAGGAATAGTAGATGCCTTATTTGAGTCTATGAGTGGGGTTACAACAACTGGAGCAACAACACTTACTAACTTAGAGTCACTTCCTAAGGGTATTTTAATATGGAGAGCATTTTTACAGTGGCTTGGTGGTATTGGTATAGTTGTAATTGCTTTATTTATATTACCATTTCTTAGAATTGGAGGTATGCAGTTATTTCATTTAGAAGGAGATGATCCTTATGACAAGTCTCTGCCAAAAATATCATCTGTTATAAAAAAGATATTTATTATTTATTTTTCACTCACGATTATTCTAATTTTTCTATATTACATATTTGGAATGATGTTATTTGATGCTATATCTCATTCTTTTACTACAATATCTACAGGTGGTTTTTCTACATATGATAATTCTTTTGCTTTTTTTAAAAATGATAAAATTCTTATAGTAGCAATAATTTTTATGATATTAGGAAGTCTTCCCTTTTTAGTGCTCGTACAAACTTCAAAAAAAAATTTATTTGCTATTTTTAAAGATCATCAAATAAGAGTTTTTATATTAGTTTTGTCAATAGCTATCATAATTATTTTTTATTTAGCAAATTATTATATTAATGGAAATTATTTAAATAAATTAGTAGCAGTATCTTTTAATACAATTTCTATAATTTCAGGGACTGGTTATATCAGTGAAAATTTTGAAAATTGGGGCAACTATGCATCTGTTTTATTCCTTATACTTATGTTTATAGGAGGTTGCGCTGGATCTACTACTGGAGGCTTAAAAGTTTTTAGATTTCAAATTTTATTTAAGTATATAAATTTACACCTTAATAAAATGCTTAAACCACATTCGATAATTGTAAGTCAATTTAACGGAAAAAAAATAAATGAAAATACATATGAATCAGTAATGAGTTTTTTCTTTCTTTATATCCTAACTTTTTTTACTTCAGCTCTATTATTATCTTTTAGTGGCCTTGACTTTTTAACTTGTATATCAGCAGCTGCATCTACGATCTCCAATGTAGGTCCAGGACTTGGTTCAGTTATAGGGCCAGAAGGAAATTATGGAATACTAGATAGTTATTCAAAGTTAATATTGATTGTTACGATGTTTTTAGGCAGATTAGAGCTACTTACAATATTTATTCTTATCCTTCCATCTTTTTGGAGGGACTAATTACATTTGAGATAATTTTTGATTAATACTTCTTATACTATTAATAATAATATTTTTATCTAAATTTTCTGTATCTTTGATTGTAAAACTTCCTTCAATATCCCCGTATTCTATAGAATTAACTTTGTAAGTTTTCTTTTTTTTAAGAACTTCATTGCTCTCCAAAAATTCAATACTTAAATTTATTTCAAACCTATAATATTCATCTTTCTTAATTTTATTTATTTCAATAGAAGTAACATTAATATTCAAATTACCTTCTAAGCCATCAATCTTTACATTGTTATTATACCAACTTTTCAATAATTTTTTTACAATTTCAACTTCTGGGCCCTCTTGATTATTTGTGAACTTTAGATCCTTCGAAACAGCATTAAATTTGATATTATCAAAATTTATATTTTCAGATTTTATTAATTGCTCGCTATTCATTTCACATCCAATAAATATTATAAACAAATATAAAGCTAAATACTTAACCATTTGAGTATACCTTTTTGAGCTAATAACCTATTTCTTGCTTGTGTAAGCACAATAGATTTTTTTCCTTTTATAACATTTTTTGTTACTTCAGATCCTATTTTTGCTGGTAAACAATGCATAAATACTGTTTTTTCTTTTGTCATTGACATTATTTTACTGTTTACTTGGAACTTATTTAATAAATTTTCTTTATTCTCTTTATCATTCATAGAGTTAAATACATCTGTCATTATACAGTCACTACTCTCAATAATTTTCTTATCTAATTCAAAATAAAATTTTATTTTTTCTGATGAGGGAAAACTTTTTTTATTTTTGTTGTATAAAATTTCATTTGTAAAAATATCTATTTTTGTATTTTCTAGAAATAAAATGGACTGTAAAAGACTAAACAAAACATTATTTAAATCACCCATCCAAACGATATTAAAATTATCATCTCTTTTAAAATGTTTCTTTAAAGTAAATATGTCTGAAATGGCTTGACATGGATGAGATATATCTGAAAGAGCATTTATTATAGGTTTTTTAAAATATTTAAACGCTATATCTAGTTTTTTATGATCTGTAGTTCGAAATATTAAAAAATCTAAATAACATGATAATATTTCAAAAGTATCTTCGTATGACTCAAATCTAACTAAGTTAAGTTCATCAAGCTTTACATCAATAAAATTTCCATCTAACTGTTTTATACCAACTTGAAAGGATAATCTTGTTCTTGTTGAATTCTTTTCAAATATAAGTCCAATATTTTTATTTTTAAGAATTGCTTCTTTATTTATAACTAAGTCATCAGCAAAATTAATGATTTGAGTGAAGTCATCTTTATTCAAATCAGATATATTTAATAATTTCTTCATGCAACTTAATTAATATATTTTTCAATTAATAAAGTATAGCTGTAGTTTACTCTCTCTTCAGTATATTTTCTTGATAGAAGATTTGACTTATTACTCATTATACTCAGTTTTGATTGATTTAGTAAAATTGACTTTTTAAAAGCTTTAAGTATTTCATCTGATGATATGTTATTTAACAAATATCCATTGACACCATCTTTTACTAATTCTGAGCATCCAGGAACATTTGATGTAATAATTGGCCTTCCAATACTAATTGCTTCTAAAAGAACTTTAGATAAACCCTCTCTATAACTTGGAAGTACAATAAAGTTACTGTTTTCAATGAATTCATTGACTTTATTTGATTTAGAAATATGACATATTTTTGAAATATTTAAATATCTCTTAAATTTTTTATTAAATAAAAAATTATTTTTATAAAGAGATCCTAAAATTAAAAATTTTGCTTTATTAGGATAAATTCTATTAAATTTGATAACAGCATTTAAAAATTCAATAATTCCTTTTTCTTTAATTATTCTTCCAATAAATGTAAAAACTATTTTATCTTCTTTGATTAAAATTCTTCTTTTTCTAAATTTATAAGTATTTACACCAGAACCTTTTATTATTTGTAATTTTTTTTTAACTGATTGATTCAGTTTTGTAAGAACATTTTTGTCATATTTATTTTGGCAAACTATAGTATTTGCATTAGATATAATTTTTGAATAAAAAGAAAAAATCCTTATATTTTTTTTATTTTTGTTTATAAAAACGTCTCCAAGTCCTGTGATATTTATAATTAAATTAAACTTATAAAAAAACTTAATTAGGCATAAATAAAAATTTGGTTTGATTGTATAGGAGATTACTAGCTTTGGTCTAAACTTTATTAGACATATAAAAATTGATGTTAGAGTAATTATATTTTTAAAAAAATTATAATCTCTGGACTCAATTTTGAGGTTAATTAATTTAATTCTATAGTTTATTGATTTTATTAAATCTTGGTAACCATCAAACTTTGCTGCAATAATTATTTGAGATTTTGGATATTTTTTAAGTATTTTGATAATTAAACTATATCTAAAATTATATATATTAAAAAAATCATTAGAAAAAATAATTATATTCAATTTAGTGATACTTATGAAACCATATTTGGAAAATTAGCAAACTCCAAATTTCGAAGTGGTTTTCTTTACCATAATTAAATTCTTCAATATTTTTTTTTATTAAATTGTTATCAAATAATTCGTGTGATAGCATCTTACTTTGAAAGAAGTGTTCTTTTATTTTTTTTAAATCATTTTTGAGCCAATTATTTATTGGTGCACTGAAGCCCATTTTTTTTACAGATAATAATTCTTTGGGCAAATAATCACTTAGTATATCTCTTAAAATTGATTTAGTTTTTCCTCTTTTAAATATAATCTTACTATCTAAAGGCATAATTTCTTTAACTAGATCTAAATTTAAAAATGGCGATCTTACCTCTAATCCATTATACATTGAGGCTCTATCAGATTTTACCAATAAATCATTAGGTAGATATAAATTTAAATCCTTCCACATCATATATTTTGAATAATCCAAGTTTTCTATTAAGTTAAATTCATATTTTAAGTCATCTATATTTTTTACTATGTCTCTAAAATGAATTTGAGATGTTATTAAAATGTAAAATTCATCAATATTTTTAGCAGATATAGAATTTTTTAATCTATTGATTTTTTCAGATGGATACTGATAACTAAACATATTATAAAAATGTTGGATTAATTTAGTACCTGATAACCCTATTAAAAATATAAATAATTTTTGTGTTAATTTGTCTCGAGTATTATTGAATATATTCACACCTGTTAAATGCCTATGGTAACCTCCAAATAATTCATCTGCTCCATCACCTGTTAGTATGCCTTTAACTCTCTTGGAAGAAAACTCACATAAATCAGCAAAAAGTATTTGAGAAGAGTCAGAAAATGGCTCAGAATATATATCACTAGTTTTTAAGACTTTTTCTTCAAGATAATTATTATCAAAATAATATACATTATGATTTATACCTAAATGGTCACTTATAAGTTTAGCATGTTCTGACTCGTCATATGATGGTGAGTTTTTAAATCCAAGTGAGAATGCATTAATATTTTTATTATATTTTGATGCAATTGCAGTAACCAAAGAACTGTCAATACCACTTGAAAGAAAAGTTCCTATAGGAACGTCAGACTCAAGATGTAATAAAATACTCTTTTCTATTATTGATTTAATTCGAGTTATATCCAGTTTTGAGTCTAATTTATCTTTTTCTAGTAATTGATGAGTGTTGTATCTTTGTTTTTTTAAAACTTTTATTTCTTTGTTTTTATAAGAAATACATAATTTACATCCTGGTTCAATTTTATTTACATTTTGGTAAATAGTATTAGGAGAATTGATATAGCCTTTGTTAAAAAACTCTTGTAAAGAGTTTTTATTTATTTCTAAATCAAAATTTTGATGATTATGTAATGTTCTTAGATCACTTGAAAAGAAAAAAATATTCTTCTGTATTGAGTAATAAAGAGGTTTTTGGGAAAATTGATCAGAAATAATATTCAATTCTTTGTTGAGTAAATCAAATATTACCATAGCAAACATACCTATTGCATCTTTTAAGAATTGATCTAATCCATATTTGGATATGAATTCTAATGATACAGCTACGTCAGATTTCTTATTTGTATATATATTATCCCTCTCCAAAATTTTATTAAGTTCTCTAAAATTGTAAATTTCACCGTTTATTAAAATTAAATATCTCTTGTTTTTAGATATCATTGGTTGATTTCCATCCTCAGATAAATCAAAAAAAGACAATCTATCGAAATTTAAATAAATTCTATTTTCATTGTCTAAGTAGCGCTTGTTTTGGTCAGGGCCTCTAAAAAATAATGCTTTATGACATTTTTCTAATATATTTTGATAGTCTAAATTACTCTCTGAATTGTCAATAAATCCAGTAAAACCACACATTATTTTTTAAGGTTACTAGAATTTAGAACTATTACAAATGCCAATGGTATGAAAGATAGAGTTGTAGACCAAGAATTAAAGAAATTTAATGACGGTACAAATGGAAAAAATGATAAAAACAACGAAATTAATGAGGAAAACAAAAGTATATTGTTATTTATACTCTTTATTAATATTAAATTAACTAAAAGATAAAAAATATAAATAAAAAAAGATAAAAAAATTAAAAAACCAAAAATACCTGTTTCTGCTAACAATTGAATATAATAATTATGTGGATGTGTTGAACATGAGTTTAATTCTCTAAAAATATTAAAAGCGTCAGTGAAAGATTTATAAATATAAATATATTTTTCATCTAAACATTCAAATCGAAATAAATTAGGACCTATACCATTAAATGGGTTATGAACAAACATTTTATAAGCACTTATATAATGACCGTTATAATGTTCACTAAATAAATAAATCTTATTATTAATAAAAATTGAGTCAATTACATTTATGATGAAACTTTTATAAAGTATATTATCAAAAACTAAACTCATAATTAATAAAACAAAAAATAAAAATAAAGATATAAGTAAATTTATTTTAAAGGTTTTTTTATTAAAAATGAAAAAAATTAATAATCCAAATACAAATAGAAAAAATGAAGTTCTATGTTGACTAAGCAATATTAAAATCAAAGATGATATAATTATATAAAAGTATAAAAATCTAAATAAATTGTCATTAAATTTACTTTGAAAATGTAAAAGTAAACCTATTTTTAAGAAAACAATTTTTAATACAATTATTCCTAATATTTTTTTTTCAAAAATACCTGTTAGCTGCAATCTTAAATCAAAATCATTTACTATTAGTTCGTAAATAACTGATAAAATTAAAATTAAATTTATAGTTAATAAAATTTTAAAAAAATTAAAAAAAAAAGTTTCTTTATAGTTTTTAATTACTTCAAAAAAAGCATATAAAAAGAAGAAATACAAAAAATACGGTAAGCTTTTTGACATTGAGTATAAAATTTGATTTGAAAATAATGAACTTAAGATTAATACTATTGAAAATATTATATAAAAAAAAAGAATGGGATATAACTTTAAAATAGATAAAAAAGGCTTATTAATCATTAAAATAAAACCAAAAATAGCTATCAATATTGAGATGCTATTCACAAAACCCGTACCAATTAAATAAGTAAATGGGAAAAGTACAGCCAATAAATAGGTGTAATATTCAAATTTTTTAATCATGAACTCCTAAAGATTTTTTTTAAAAGTAGATTAGGGTAATGATAATAAATAGTAATAATATTAAATAAGTTTTTTAAATTAAGTTTAAATTTATATTTAATTTTTTTATCAATTAAATAACAATACATTAAACCTATTAATTTATTTTTTACGTCAATAAAATACTTATCATCTAAATTTAATATATTATTAATTATTTGACTTTTATTTTCATAATTATTGTAGGGTAAAATATCATAAAAGTTATTTTTTAGAGATATAAGTACAGAATTTAATTTTTGCACATTTGAATATTTTTTTGAGATGGAATTTTTATCAAGATTAATTGTAACTAAAGGTTTATTTATATGAAAGTAGATATTTTCTTGTGAATAAATAAATTTTGACCAAAGTTCATAATCTTGTGAAACTTTTAATGTTTCATTATAACAGCCTAATTTTACAAAAAGATTTTTTTCAAAACAGACCGTTGAGTGAGCTAAAGGATTTTTTATTTTCAAAGTTCTTTTTAATGAATCGTGATCTAAAGATTGCCTTTTTAGTAATTTTAATTTTTTATTTGTCAGAAAATAATCAGAGGAGATAAGCTTAATATTATTTTTTTTATTTATTATACTATATAACCAAGCAAGCCTATTAAGATCAGAAATATCATCCTCATCATTTCTAACGATAAATTTCCCTTTGGATTTTGAAATAGCAATATTTAAAGACTTAGTAAGTCCATAGTTTTTATTATTTTGGATTATACGAATAAGTTTTTTTCTTACTTCATTAGGATAAAGATTTTTTATGCCCTCTGCTATTGGTAAATTAGAAATATCTATAACAATAATTATCTCATATTTATGGACAAAATTTTGATTAACTAGATTATCCAAAGCTTTTATAAAGATATTACTAATTGTAATAGTAGGAATAATGATTGTAAATTGTATCAATTGATAAACACTTTGTTTTATAATTTAAAAAATACTAATAAAAAAAAAATAAAAGTCTATTTATAAGGATTTTTTATATTAACTATAAATTTTAAGCTCCTTCTTAACAATAGCGTCCAAACTATGATTTTTAACAATATATTTACGAGAATTAATATTAATCTTTTTTATTAATTTTTTATTATTTAAATTATCAAACAATGAGTTTGAAAGATTTATTTTATCAATGAGTAATCCATTTTTTTTATGTTCTATAATGTTGTTTATGCCTATTACATCACTACCTATACATAAAAGTTCAGATGCCATAGCTTCCAAGAGAACCTTTGGGTTTCCTTCAAAATATGAATTTAAAATAAAAAATTTATATTTAGAAAAAAGGTTTGGTATTTTTTCATTTTTAATAGGTTCTAAAATATTAATTTTGCAATTAATAATTTTTGAATAATTAATTAAATCATTTTTTTGTGGCCCTTTGCCAAGAAGATCTAAAGTATATTTATTATTTGAAAAAATTCTTAATAAATTGAATAGATTTTTTTGTTCGATAAATCTTCCTACAAACAAAATCTTATTTAAATTTTTTTTAGAATTTCTTTTTTTAAAAAGATTTATATCGACATAATTTGGTAATATATAAATTTTTGATGTATGTATATTAAATTTTTTAGATACAAAACTTGAATAAAAATCAGAGGGTACAATTACTTTGTCAGCAAACTTGTAGCAAATAAAACATATAAAAAATGATAAAATCATATGCAATTTATTTTTTTCTAGAGACTTAAAATGAAATAAATCATATCCTCCTCTAGATATAAATAAAATTTTTGGATTCAAAATTTTAAATAATACTCCGATCCAACTTCCGTAGTTTTGATTTGTTTTCACAAAATTGAATTCTTTAAAAAATTTAATATTTTTTATAATGAAATATATCGAGTAGAATAAGTTAAATATTTTACTATGATTTGTTTTTGTTTTGTAAATCGGGATTACTTTAAGACCTAATTTATTTCTTATAAAAAATTTATCACTTTTATCTCCATAAGATAAAAAGGTTATTTTTGAATTTGAAATTTTAGAAAGTTGTTCGTAGTATTTTAACTCTCTGCCTAATGTACCTTCAGCATTCCATTGTTTAAGGGATTTATTAAATGTTAAAACAATTAAAATATTCATTGAGAATGTTATATTTTTAACCAAATATCATTATAACGTTTAAATATTAATTCTGGTCTATGAATTTTTTCTACATTTGCCTTAGATGAAAGACACAAAGACTTATAGTGAGTAATGTTTTTTCTCAAGTTATATAAATTGTTGATAAAATATATAAAATCGTCATTTATTTTGTTTGGAATAATATAAATATTTTTTCTATATACTTTCTTTAAGTCAGATACATCTGAACATATACATGGAGTATTAGATATAATTGACTCAACTATTGTCATTGGACTTGACTCTGTATTTGAAACTAAAAATTTAAAATCATATTTATGATATAAATTATCTGTTTTAGTAAAATTCATTAATTTTACAGACTTATTTAAATAATACTTACTTATTAATTTTTTAAGATATTTATTTTCATAGATACCATAACCATAAATATCTAATCTAAAACTGTACTTATATATTCTACTTATAACCTCAAAAAGTCTTTTGAAATTTTTAGCCTTTGTATAATTTGCAACCATGACAAATTTTAAAGGACCACTAAATTTATAATTTTTTTTTTGAATTATATTTTTTTTTAATATTGGGTTCCTAATCATTAAAAAGTTTTTTTTTGAAAAGAAAAATCTTTCGTGACATAACATTGCATATTTAGAACAAAAAATTATTTTATTAGGTATAAAATGAGAACATATTGAATTTATGCAGGCAAATATAAAATTTTTTAAACCTAGATATTTAATATTGATATTTGAATTGTGAATATGCCAAATAATTTTTCTTCTTTTAAAATAAATTAATAATGAGGTTATTATTGAAGGATGTAACCAAAAATTATAAATATCAAAATCGCTTTTTATAAGCACTCTTATAAAATCAAATAGTATCCCATCACAATATTTAATTTTAATATTACTTGGTAAGATAATATCATTATTATTTTTTTTATCTAAAACTAAAAAAAAGTGATTTGAATAAAAATTTTTAGAAAAAAGAGTTTCTATAACCTTT
>MDSV01219434.1_pt1 | contig 10662 bp, 8 predicted proteins | sample 810851 | NCBI WGS metagenome assembly MDSV01 (sample SAMN05326640, study PRJNA326480) | marine metagenome | isolation source: seawater | place: Atlantic Ocean: North East | collected 2012 | reverse complement strand
TGAATTATTATTTCAATATTTTTTTGGTCTACTGAAAACAATTTTTGAGCTTCTATCACTTCAAGCATTTTATTCATTAATGTTGCTGAGTCTATTGAGATTTTTTTCCCCATTTTCCATTTAGGGTGTTTAATAGCTTGATGAGGTTTGACTTTTTTTAACTTTGAAATTCTATATTTTAAAAATGGTCCACCTGATGCAGTTAAATAAATTTTTTTTACATCTGTTAAACTATGATTTTCTAATAATTTCATAATCGAAAAATGTTCAGAATCAACTGGAATTATTTTTGTTTTATATTTTAAAGATATTTTTTTTATCAAATTCCATCCACATATAATCGACTCTTTATTTGCTATCAGAATTTTTTTACTTTTTTTTGTCATTTCTATTGTTGGTTTTAATCCGTTAATACCTGGAATTGCAGCAATTGTAATATCTGATTTTTTAAATAAATTTAATTTTGAGTCAATATTATTGATAAATATAGTATTTATATTATTGAATTTTTTTTTAATTTTAAAAAAAACATTTGAATTATTAATTATAAATATATCCGGTTTAAACTCTTTTACTTGTTTGCAAATTAAATTGTAATTTTTATTTGCAGCTAAAATATTTATTTTAAATAAATTTTTATTTTTTTTAATTATTTTAAGAGTGTTTAATCCGATAGAACCTGTTGAACCTAAAATGGATATTTTTTTTTTCATCTTAATAAATAACCAGTAAAGATATTAAACCAACTGGTATTCCTAACAATATTCCATCTACTCTATCAAGAACACCACCATGCCCAGGTAAAATATTACCTGTATCATCTAATAATGATTTTCTTTTTAGGAATGAAAAAAATAAATCTCCAATTTGGCAACCTATTGATGTTGAGGCTCCGACTAATAAAACTGTTAAACTAAAATTGTTAGTTAAATAGTAGAAAAATAATAAAGCAAAAAAACAAGTAAAAACCAAAGATCCAATTGCTCCAGATATAGTCTTGTTGGGACTAATTTTAGTAAGTTTTGTTCCTTTAAAAATTTTTCCTGAAACATATCCTCCTATATCTGAAATTGCACACATTAAAAGGATTGAAAAAATTAATATTTTTAAATGCAAATAATTTGAGTAAATTAAAAATACTGAACAAAATAAAAAAATATAAATTATAAATAATATATTTATAACAAACTCTCTAATTTTATTCTTTCTATTAATAATTTGATTCATTTTTAAGAATTCTAGTATAGAAAATGTCCCAAATATTATTAAAAAATAACCTAATATAAAATTATTAATAAACATGAGGAATAAAGAACTAATTAATAATAACGATGTATAAATCCTTCTTTTTAAACTTTTATTCATTTTAAATAGCTCCAAAATTTCTTGTTATCTTTTTATAATTATTAACAATTTTTTTTAAGTCTTTAGTATTAAAATCAGGCCATAACTTATCTAAAAAATAAATTTCTGTATATGCTAGCTGCCATAACATGAAATTACTAAGCCTTTTGTGACCCCCAGTTCTAATTAATATATCTGGATTAGGGATCTTTGAGGTATATAGATTTTTTTCAATTGACTTTATGTTTACCTTTTTATTAGTTTTTCTAAGTGCATTTAATATTTCGTCCTTTGAACCATAATTAATTGCTAAATTCACTGTTATCCTTTTATTTTTTTTTGTTAATTCAATAGTTTTTTTTAATGATGATCTTATTTGATAGGGTAATTTATCAATTTTTCCAATTATGTTTATTTTTACTCCGTTTGATAAGACACTTTTTAGCTCTTCATTAAAATAATTTACGATCAATTTGAATAAGAAGTTTATTTCTGATTTTGGTCTTCTCCAATTTTCAGTCGAAAACACATAAAATGTTAGGAAAGGTATTTTAAGTTCTACTGAGGACTTAACGATTTTTTTTACTGTTTTTACCCCGTTTAAATGGCCAAAATTTCTACTTTTATTTTTTTTCTCTCCCCACCTTCCATTACCATCCATAATAAAGGCAACGTGGTTGAGTTTATTCATATTTGTAAAATCTCTTTTTCTTTATCTAATAAAATTTTATCTATATTTTTAATATTGTCATCAGTCATTTTTTGAATATTTTTTTCAAAAGATTTACTTTCGTCCTCTGAAATCTTTTTATCTTTTAAACTCTTTTTTAGATCTTCGTTCGCTTCTCTTCTTACATTTCTAATTGAAACTTTCCCTTTTTCTCCCATATTTTTTAAAATCTTAATTAGATCTTTTCTTCTTTCTTCTGTTAGATCAGGGATTCTTAACCTTATTATTTGACCATCTATTTGTGGATTGATACCTAATTCTGATTTTTGTATTGCAGAGTCTATTAGTGTAATGTTTGCCTTATCCCACACTTGAATAGAAATTAATCGTGCTTCTGGAACACTTATAGTTGCGAGTTGTTCTATTGGCATCAACTGCCCGTATACGTCAACTTTGATCATATCTAACATACTAGAATTTGCTCGACCAGTTCTAAGTGTAGACAAATCTTTTTTTAATGATTGTATACTTTTTACCATTTTACCAGAGTAGTCATTCTCATTAAATTCTAAACTCATTTAAACACCCTCACCAACTTTAAACCTAACAAAGTCAAGTATTCTTACTTCTTTATCAATTTTATTCTCCTTTAATATATCAGAGACCTTTTTTTTTGGATCCATTATCCATAATTGATTTAGTAAAGTATTGTCATTAATAAATTTAGAGATTTTACCTTTTGAGATTTTTTCAATCATCTCATCAGGTTTGCCAGAATTTTTTATTTCGGCTTTTATAATTTCTAACTCTTTATCTATTACATCTTTTTTTAATCCACTTTCATCAATAGATAAAGGATTTGAAGCGGCAATGTGCATTGAGATTTTAGTGCCAATACTGTCGTTTTTTCCTACATTAACTCCATCAATTTTAACTAAAGAAATTATTTTACCTATATTTTTTTCAATAGCAGCATGAACATAAAAAAAATTAATCCCAACTTTGTTATCAAAAAAATTAGCTTTCCTAATTATAATTTTTTCACCAATTTTAGCAATTAAATTTACTAAATTATCCTTAACTAAATTTTTATCCTTCATTTGATAATTATTAATTTTATCTAAATCGGCTTTACATACAAAATTTATATCGGAAAGTTCTTTGCAAAACGATATAAAATCTTTATTCTTTGCTACAAAATCTGTTTCGCTGTTAATTTCTATCACTGCAATTTCACCTTTTTCTTCTTTTACTAGAGCTAGTCCTTCAGAAGCAGTTCGACTCATTTTTTTTGATGCTTTAGCAATTCCTTTTTTTCTTAAAAACTCTATCGATTTTTCTATATCTCCATTTGAATCGTCTAATGCAACTTTACAATCTTTAAAGCCTACGCCAGTCATTTCTCTTAATTTTTTAATATTAGCTAGCAAGTCTTTATTTGACATTGTAATTAATTATTTTAATTATTTTTTTTTATATTCAGATTTTATTATTGATTTCTTTTCTGAATTTTTTTCCTCTTTAGGCTCTTGGACTTTAACAAACTTTTCTGCATCTTTAATTGTATCTTTTAGTAATTCACAATAAAGATTTATTGACCGTCTAGCATCGTCATTACCTGGTATAGGATAGTCAATTCCAGTAGGATCAGAGTTAGTATCTAATACAGCAATTATTGGAATCTTTAGTTTTTTTGCTTCAGCTACTGCTAATGACTCCATGTTTGTATCTATGATAAATATTAAATCAGGTGTTTTTTTCATTTCAGAAATTCCACCTAGTGATCTATGTAATTTTTCTTTTTCTTTTCCAAATTTTAAAATTTCTTTTTTCGTAAACCCAATATTTTCTTTAGAAAGTTGATCTTGGAGTTTTTTTAGTCTCTTAATAGAATTTTGTATTGTATTCCAATTTGTAAGCATTCCGCCTAACCATCTATAATTTACAAAAAATTGACCTGTTTCTTTTGCTAAATCACTAACTTGTTCTGAAGCTTGTTTTTTAGTTGAAACAATCAATATCTTTCCTCCACTAGCAATAGTTTTATGAACTTGGACTAGTGCGTTTTTTAAAAACTCTACTGTTTGAGTTAGATCAATAATATGTATAGAATTTTTTTCTCCAAAAATGTATTGTTTCATCTTTGGATTCCACCTTAATGTTTTATGGCCTAGGTGAACACCTGCTTCTAATAATTGTTTAATATCTACTTTTGGTACGTTCATAATTTTTCCGGTTAATCCACCACAGCTACTCCAAAATTTTGGACCGGGAGGGCAATGCCCTAAAAACTGTGTGCGAAATTGATTACTGATATATACAAACAGACAAAAAAAACAACCTTCTAAACAGTTATTTTTTTAACATATTCTTTGCTTTTTATAGCTTTTAAGTGCTTAAAATCGAATTTTCTTGAATTTTGAAGGTTGTAATAAATCTTTTTATTTTTGTTATGAATTATAAAACTAATATTAGTATTTCCTTTATGTGACAAAAGTTTTTTTAAATCATCTAAATCATAGTTTTCTTTTAATTCTATTGTAACTTTAGAATAAGGTTTATCCATTACTTCGTTTAAACTCTCTATTTTCTTAATATTTACTCGTATTTGTGAAGATTGGCTATTTGAATTATCTTTCTGTAACGTCAAAACAAATGACTCTGTTTCTTTAATTTTATCTCTATTTTGAATTAAAAGATCGGCAAACAAAAATATTTCAAACTCACCATCGTTGTCACTGAATTTAATGATAGCAAATGGTGTACCTTTTGCACTTTTTTTTTCTTGAATAGACATGATTGTACCAGCAACCAAGGCTTCATTTTTTTCATTTTTTAAAAAATCTTTATAGGAATGAATATTTAATTGATCAAAAACTTCTTTGAACTCATTTAACGGATGATCAGAAATATAAAAACCTAATGATTTAAACTCTTCAAACAAAAGCTCTTTTTTGCTCCACTTAGTGTAGTCTAAGAAATTAAAATCATCTATATTTTCAGTGATATTTTCAAATAAATTTTTTTGATTATTTGATTTGTCATCATTAATATTTTTAATTTTTTGAATAATCTTAGGAATAGAGACTAAAATTTTATTTCTATCTTGATCAAACTCATCAAAAGCTCCGGATTTAACTAATCCTTCTAATTGTAATTTATTTACATCTTTATCACTTACTCTATTCATAAAGTCTGTGAGAGAAGTAAAAACTCCATTTTTTTTTCTCTCACTAATAATATTTGAAATTGCTTCTGCACCAACGTTTTTTATAGCTCCTAGGCCATAATAAATTTTATTTTTTTCGGACTTAAACTCAGCAAAACTTTTATTAATTGATGGTCTTATAATTTCTACTTTTAACCGTTTCAGCTCTTCAACAAATTCTCTTAATTTAGAAGTATTTGTTAACTCTGTTGACATTGTAGCGGCTATAAAATCTTCCAAATAATAAGTTTTTAAATATGCAGTTTGATAAGCTATCAAAGCATAAGCAGCAGCATGACTTTTATTAAAACCATATTGTGCAAAAGGCTCTATTTTTGTAAAGACAAAATTTGCTACATCTTTTTGAATTCCATTTTTTACTGCACCACTTATAAATCTTTCTTTTTGTTTATCTAATTCTGCTTTTTTTTTCTTCCCCATTGCTCTTCTTAAAATGTCTGCCTCTGCAGCGGTGAAACCAGCAAGTATTTGAGCAATTTGCATAACTTGCTCTTGGTAAATTATTATTCCATAAGTTGGTTCTAATATTTTTTTTAATGTAGGATGAATAAAATCAGGTTTTTTCAAGCCGTTTTTACAATCATTGTAAATCGGTATATTGCTCATTGGGCCTGGCCTATACAAAGCAACTAAAGCGATAATATCATCAAATCTATTTGGCTTCATTTGTTTGATTGACTCTCTCATTCCTGTGCTTTCTAATTGAAAGAGCCCTGTTGTTTCTCCTGTAGATAAAAGTTTATATACTTTATCGTCTTCAAGATTTATTTTGCTTATATTTAATTCAATTTTTTTTAATTTTAATCTTTTTAACGTTTTGTCAATCACAGTTAAAGTTTTAAGGCCAAGTAAATCAAATTTTACCAAACCAGCATTTTCAGAAGAATACATATCGTATTGTGTTGAAGGCAGAGTTAAATTAGAAGAGTGATCCATATATAATGGAAATTTTTCAGCCAATTGATTGCCAGCTATCACCACACCAGCTGCATGAGTTGCCATATTACGATTTAAACCTTCCAATTTTAAGGATAAATCAATTAGTTTTTTTACTTTATCATTATTTTTAATTTCATCTTTAAATCTTGGTTCTCTATCAATAGATTCTTGAAGTGTTAAAGGCCTAGAAGGATCAAAAGGAACCATCTTACAAATTTTATCTACATGCCCATATGGAATACCTAGAACTCTTCCTACATCTCTCAAAGCCATTCTGGCCTTTAATTTTCCAAAAGTAATAATATGGGCAACACCATCCTTATACTTTGATTTAAGATACTCAAAAACTTTATCTCTTTGTTCCTCACAAAAATCAATATCGAAATCAGGCATTGATATTCGGTCAGGATTTAAAAATCTTTCAAAAATAAGATCAAATTCTATAGGATCGAGATCTGTTATATCTAAACAATACGCCACTAAAGAGCCAGCTCCAGATCCTCTGCCTGGTCCCACAGGTATAGAATTTTGCTTTGCCCATTTTATATAATCTGAAACAATCAAAAAATAACTTGAGTAATCCATTGAATTAATAATACTTAATTCATGAAAAAGCCTATCTTCGTAATCTTTTTTAATTTCTGAAGTTGATTTGATTTTATTTTTTTTAAAAACAAAATTATTTAATCTATTTTCTAAGCCTTTCATTGCTTGACTCATTAGTTCTTTTTCGGCAGAAATATTTTGTGAACTTGAAATAGACGGTAGTATTGGTTTAGATTTTTTAGGCTTAAAATTAAATCTTAGAGGAAAATTATAATTATTTTCTAAAGCTTCAGGAATATCTTTATATAACTTTTTAATATCTTCACTTTTTTTTATATAGTGTTGATCATTATATCTAAATCTATTTTTATCATCTAAAAATTTTTTTTCACCAATACATATTAAAGCATCATGCGCCTCTGCCATTTCTGAGCTTAAATAAAAAACTTCTTGACCAGCTATTATAGGTAAATCATAAGATGATGAGATCTTTAATAAGTATTGCTCGTAATCAGTTTCTTGCTTTTCTCCATGTCTTTGGATTTCAATATATAAACGTTCAACAAATGATAATTTAAGTTTATTAATAACTTTTTCAAATAATTTTAATTTATTTGAATAAAATAGTTTACCAAAAAAATTATTATAACTACCTGTAACAAGAATTAAATCTTCGTTATTTTTAATTAAATCTTCAATTTCACAAAAAGGGTCACTAGAACTTTTATCTTTTAAATAACTACTTGAAGATAATTTTGTTAAATTTTTGTAACCTTTTTCAGAAGTTGCGTATAAAGTAATTTTTCCTAACTGATGTTCTACTAAGAGGTTAATTTGAGTGCCTATAATAGGTTGAGTTCCAACCTTTCCAATTTTTTCAGCAAACTCAAGAGCACCACAAAGATTAAAACTATCAGCTAAACCAATAGCTTTGATTTTATTTGTTTTACAATAATTTGCTAAATCATCAATTTTTATTGCTCCTTCACAAATTGAATATTGGGTATGTATTTTTAAATTATTGAATTCTTCACTTCGAGTTGCCATCAACTCTTTTTATATTACCATTATAAATACTCAACTTATAATCCGCCATGTTAGCAAGTTCTCTATTATGAGTTGCAAATATTACTGCTTTGTTTAATTTTTTAAGTTTTTGAAAGTAAGTGAATATATCTCTAGAATTTTTATGGTCTAGATTTCCTGTTGGTTCATCCGCCAAAATCAAGTCTGTTTCAGATATGAGCGCTCTTGCAATAGCGATCCTTTGCTGTTCTCCACCTGACATTTCATTTGGAAAATGATTTTTTCTATTTAAAATATTTATTTCCTTTAAAATTTTCTTAGCCTTTTTTTCAGCTAAAAATGATTTAACACCTTTTATAATTAAAGGCATAGTTACGTTTTCGATCGCAGTAAAGTCTGAAAGTAAATTATTCTCTTGAAAGATAATTGAAATATTCTCTTGTCTAATTAAATCTTTTTCTTGATTATCAAGGATCTTAGTATCTTTATTATTTATTAAAATTTTACCTTTTGTTGGATCATCTAATAAAGCGAGTAAGTGTAACAATGAAGATTTTCCAGAACCAGAGGGCCCTACCAAAGCAACCATTTCTCCTTTGTTAATCTTAATATTAACGTTATTAAATAAATTAATCTCTCCATTTTTATGACTAAAAGACTTTTTTAAATTTATTGTTTCTAATAAAAACTTAGTCATATTTTAAAGCCCTAAATGTTTTCATTTTAGAAATACTGTTTGTGGGTAAAAAAGATGCTATTGCAGATATAAGACATGAAAAAAGGAAAATAATAAAAATTGAATATGTGTTAATTTCACTTGGTAATTGTTCTAAAAAATAAACATCGGATGGAAATAATTCAAAATTAAATAGAGTTGACAATAGCTCTCTAATTTTTTCGATATTTAAAGAAAAAATAATCCCTAAAATAATTCCAGTAATAGTTGCGCTTACTCCAATCGTAAATCCAGTTAGAAAAAAAGCTTTTTTTATGGATTTTTCACTTAAACCAAGTGTTTTAAGTATCGCAATTTCCTTCGTTTTATTTTTTATTAAAATTGTTAATCCAGAAATAATATTAAATGCAGCAACAATTATAATTAACGTTAAAATTACAAACATAACATTACGTTCCACCTTCAATGCACTGAAAAAAGATTTGTTAATATCTGACCATGAATATACAAAATAATTATGATTAATCTTTTGTATCTTATCTTTATATGAATCAGCTTTCATTGGATCATCTAAATAAATTTCTAAATTTTGATCTTTGTAATTTTTATCAAAAATAGATAGCGCATTTGATAGATCTAAAAAAACAAAATTTTGGTCAAATTCATAAAATCCGGTTCTAAATATTCCTGATATATAAAAAGTTTCCTGTTTAGGAAAACCTCCAAATGGTGTTGAAATAAAAGTTGACGACATTAAATTTATCTTGTCCCCAACATCTAAATTTAAATTGAAAGCCAATTCAACACCAATTAAAGCAGTATTTTTGTTTAATTCTTTAAGACTTCCTTTAGACATATTTTTTTTAAGAAAATCTAAATTTTGGACTTTATTTGAATCTATACCTTTTATAATTACTCCTTTTGCATTTTTTTGGTTTACAACTATTCCTTCTCCTGAAAAAGCTTTTGTAACTCTTATGTTTTCAAATTTTTCATTCAATTTATCTTCAAAATCATTTTGAATTTTAAAACTATTTGGTTGTATAACAACATGTGGATTTAATCCTAAAATTTTTTTTGTTAAATCATTTTTAAAACCGTTCATAACCGACATAACAATTATTAAAATAGCAACTCCAAGAGTGATTCCTAGGAAAGAAAAAATAGAAATCACTTTTAAAAAACCTTCTTTTTTTTTAGGTTTTAAATTTCTTAGTGAAATTAATCTTTCTGCTTTAGTAAACAATTTATTTTTTTTTAAGTTTTAATTTAATTAGATCCAAACTTAACATTTCGCTTTTTAAATTTAGTTCTTTAAACTCAAATTTATTTTCTTCTGATTTCGAACCAATAATAATTTGATATGGTATCCCAATTAAATCATGTTTTTTAAATTTATTAGACATATTTTCATCTACATCGTCTAATAATACGTCAATATTTTGATTTTTTAATTCTTTATAAATTTTTTCAGCTTTTTCTAGGTTTTTGTTATTGTTTTTTCCAATATTAGGTATTATCACGACCTCAAAAGGTGAGAGGGATTTTGGCCATTTCATAACTCCATTATTGTAATTTGCCTCTATAGTAGCTCCAACTAATCTTGATACACCAATTCCATATGACCCCATTTTAACCGAAATTTTTTTACCATCATGAGTATCTATTAAACAATTTAACGGTCTAGAATATTTATCACCAAAATAAAAAATATGTCCTACTTCAATTCCTTTTGTTTTAATTTGATTTTCTTTTTTTACTTTTTCATTAAAATCTTTTTCACGGTATTTTTCATCTGTTGTTGCGTAAATTGATGTAAAATCTTCTCTCATCTGATCTAATGAAGAGTCAGATGTGTTATATTTAGTTAAGTCTATTTCAAAAATTCTTTTATCAGCAAAAATTTCACTCTCACCAGTATCAGCTAAGATAATAAATTCATGGGAAAGATCTCCACCAATAGGACCTGTATCTGCAGCCATAGGTATAGCTTTCAATCCTAAACGATTAAAAGTTTTAATATAAGAATAAAACATTTTATTATAAGAATTTTTTGCGTCTGCATCTGATAAATCAAAAGAATATGCATCTTTCATATAAAATTCTCTACATCTCATTATTCCAAATCTTGGTCTTACTTCATCTCTAAATTTCCATTGAATATGATAAAGAATTTGAGGAAGAGATTTATATGATTTAATACTTGATCTAAATATATCTGTAATTAACTCT
>MDSV01109520.1_pt1 | contig 10662 bp, 8 predicted proteins | sample 810851 | NCBI WGS metagenome assembly MDSV01 (sample SAMN05326640, study PRJNA326480) | marine metagenome | isolation source: seawater | place: Atlantic Ocean: North East | collected 2012 | reverse complement strand
AATTAACTAAAAAAAGTGTTAATTATGATTTATTGCAAAATCAAGCTCTGAAATTAAATCATCTACATGCTCAATACCAACAGAAAACCTTAATAAATTCGGTGTTATTCCTAGTTTAGCTTTCTCTTCATGAGGTACAGATGCATGAGTCATAGAGTAAGGACAAGATATTAAGCTTTTCACACCGCCTAAACTTTCAGCTAATGTGATAATACTTAATTGTTTTGCAAAGTTATCAAGATTGATTGATTCATCTAGCTCAAAAGAGATCATACTGCCATATACTGAATTACCATCTGGCGAAGAATGCTGCTTTGTTGCTAAATCAAATTGTTTATGAGATTTCAGTCCAGGATATATTACTCTTGTAATTTTAGAATGGTCATCCAACCAATGGGCAATCTTATAGGCATTCTCAAATTGTTTTTTAACTCTTACAGAAAGCGTCTTTACTGATCTTAAAAGCAGCCAGGCATCAAATGGGCTAGGCAGTGCTCCTCCTGTATTCTGAATTAAAGTAATTTTTTCCGATGCTTCATCATTATTAATCATTAATGCTCCACTTAAAACATCAGAATGCCCGCTAATAAATTTTGTTGTACTATGCATAACAATATCTGCACCCAAATCTAATGGTCTCTGTCCGTAAGGGCTCATAAAAGTATTATCAACACTAACTAATACATTTCTTTCATGTGCTACTTCTGAAATCCTTTTAATATCAGCCAAATCAAGCAAAGGATTGCTTGGTGTTTCAAGATGAATCAATTTTGTATTTTCTTTTATTGAATTAGCAACTTTATCTACATTAGATGTATCTATAAATTCAAAATCTACTTTATTATCATTTAATACTCTTGTTACCAACCTAAAAACTCCTCCATAAACATTTTGTGAAATTAAAACATGATCTCTTGGTTTAAACATCATAAAAATTGCAGTCATTGCTGCCATCCCAGAAGAAAATGCATAGGCATATTTAGCATTTTCAAGCATCGCTAAATTTTCCTCTAAAGCTTCTAATGTTGGACTGCCGACCCTTGAGTAAACATATTTCTCCGTACTAGCAAAAGTTGGTTGCTTAAAAGTTGATGTAAAATGAATTGGAGTAACAGCAGCTCCTGTTTCATCAATCTTGTTTCCAACATGAATAGATTTTGTTGAAAAATGTAATTTATTTTTCTTTTTAGACACGTGTATATCCTTTCTCTAAATAAGATTCTAATTTTTTAAACTTAATTTTTATCTCTTCTCCTGAAGGAGATAAGACTTTTACTTTATCATTTCTACCAATCTTCTCTTCCGTATTGGTTGCAGGATTTTTTACAGTTTCTGATGATATTTCAGATGAAGCATCCGCATGAGTCATCTGAATATTTTTTTGAACAGGTGAAGATTGTTCTAGAGAATTTTCGCTAATCTGTGCATGATAACCTCTCTGCACAATTGATGCTCGTAAACTAGCCATTAAGTCTTGAAAAAAATTATATGCTTCTGCTTTATATTCTATAAGCGGATTTTTCTGTCCAAAAGCTCTTAAACCAATACCCTCTCTTAACTGATCCATCCCTAGCAAATGATTGCGCCATTTTTCATCAATTGTTCTTAAAACTACAAATTTTTCAAGTTTTCGTAATAATTCTGCTGGTATAATTTCTTCTTTTTTACTGTAGTATTCTAATGCTTTATCTGCGATGATATTTATAATATCTTCTTTGCTATTCTTTCCTTCAAAATCAGATTTATTTATTTCAATCAATAGATGTGCATTTAATTCTTGATTTAATGCAGGCCAATCCCATTCTTTTATATTTTTAATATCCAACGGTTCAAATAAATCATATATGAAATCATCAATAAATTGATCAATTGATGATTTAATTGATTCCGATAGCAATGCTTTATTTCTTAATTCATAAATAATTTCTCTTTGTTGATTCAAAACATCATCATATTCAAGCAAGTGCTTGCGCATACCAAAATTTCTCTCTTCAACTTTCTGTTGAGCATTACTCACTCCACGATTTAGCATTCCAGCGCTTAATTCTTGATCCTCATCCATTGCAAGTCTATCCATGTAGGAAGCTAGTTTATCCATATTAAATAAGCGCATCAAATCATCCTCCAAAGAAATATAAAATCTTGAGGAGCCGCTATCTCCTTGTCTCCCAGATCTACCTCTTAACTGCAAATCAATACGTCTTGATTCATGTCTTGAAGTACCAATAATGTGTAAACCGCCTAATTCTTCCACTCCCTCTCCTAATTTTATATCAGTTCCTCTTCCAGCCATGTTAGTTGCAATAGTAATAGCATTTTTTAACCCTGCCTGTGCTACAATTTGTGCCTCACTTTGGTGTTGCTTTGCATTTAGCACATTATGTGGTATTCCTTTTTGTTTTAACATTTTAGATAATAATTCAGAAACCTCAACTGATATAGTTCCAATTAACACTGGTTGTCCTTTTTTGAAATAGTCATTTACCTCATTAATTACTGCCTTATACTTTGCATGCATAGATTTATAAATAACATCATTAAAATCTTGTCTAACCACTGGACGATGTGTTGGAATTACAGTGACGCCAAGATTATAAATTTTTTCAAACTCTGCTGCTTCTGTTTCAGCTGTACCAGTCATTCCAGATAACTTATCATACATTCTGAAATAATTCTGAATAGTAATTGATGCTAATGTTTGAGTTTCTTTTTCAATTTTAACATTCTCTTTTGCTTCTAATGCCTGATGTAATCCACCGCTAAATCTTCTTCCTGGTAAAACCCTTCCTGTAAATTCGTCAACAATTAATACTTGACCATTCTGAACTACATATTCTACATCTTTATCAAATAGGGTATATGCTTTGAGAAGTTGATTTAAATAATGGATCTTGCTACTTCTCTGTGAATGTAGCTGATAAGCTTTTTCTTTATTTAATTTCTTTTGATCTTTCGATAAATCGCTCTCATCAATATCGCTTAACATCTCTCCTAAATCAGGAATAGTAAACGCCTCTAGATTATCTGGAGAAAGGGCTGCCCTACCTTTATCTGAGAGATCAACACTGTTTGATTGTTCATCTATAGCAAAATATAAATCTTCATCTAGTTCATGTAATTTTTTATCTGCAATATATTGAGACTCAACACTATTCATCAGTTTTATTGTCCCTTGCTGTTGGAATAATGCTTGAAGTTTTTCATCTTTAGGTAGTCCTTTTTTAGATTTTAATAAAAGTAGTCCCGCATCATAGAGCTGATCTTCTGATGGATTATCAATTTTTAAAATTCCTTCTGCCTTAATTAACAATTCAGATACTAATATTTTTTGCTTACTAACTAAAGATTTAACGGGAGAGCTCAAATCAACATAAGATTGATTAATTTTTGTTTCTACTGGACCAGAAATAATTAAAGGAGTCCTTGCTTCATCTATTAAAACACTATCCACCTCATCTACAATAGCATAGTGATGAGGTCTTTGTACTAAATATTCAGAATCAATTGTCATATTGTCCCTTAAATAGTCAAAACCAAACTCGTTATTTGTTCCATAAGTTATGTCACAATTATATGCTATTTTTCTTTCCTCTGGATTCATTGAATTTAAAATATGCCCAACAGACATACCTAAAATCTCAAATACTTTACCCATCCATTCTGAATCTCTTTGTGCCAAATAATCATTTACAGTAACAATGTGTACACCTCTACCAGATAATGCATTTAAATAAATAGGCATTGTTGCAACTAAAGTCTTTCCCTCTCCAGTCTTCATTTCAGATATCTTGCCTTGATGTAGTACAATACCACCGATTATTTGCTCATCATAAGGAATCATTTCCCACTTAATCTTTTGACCAACGGCTGTCCACTCTTTTCCGTATAACAAACGACAAGCATGCTTCACTAAAGCAAATGCCTCTACTAATATATTATCTAATACTTCTTTTTCAATTGTCTTGCGTACTCTTTGTATCTCTTTTCTATCTGTAAGATCTACAATTTGTTTGTCTTCAGCAGTTTTAATTTTTTCTTTGACAATTTCTTGTAATTCGCGAGTTCTTTTGAATAGATATGATTCGTCTTTCTCTTCAAATGAATCATATAGAGCATTAATTTCCTTCACTAGAGGTTGAATTTTTTTAATCTCTCTACCAGACTTTGTTCCAAATATTTTTGTTAATAAACTCATATTAATTACAGTGTTTTATGGATTGAATCTAATACTCCGTTAACAAATGCAGTGCTATCTTCTGAACTAAATTTTTTAGCATTCTCTATGGCAGAACTAATAGTTACTTTATGTGATATTTTATAATCTTCCATAAGTGACATTTCACATATAGACATCTGCATGATTAGTCTATCAATAATATTTACTCTTTCAAGAGTCCAGTTTTCTAAAAAAGATTCAATTTTTTTATCTAAAATATTCTGATTCTTTATTGTAGAATTAAATAATTCATCAACAAATTTCTTTGTTGGTTTGTCAAACTGATATCGTTCATTGATATCGTGTAAAACTTTTTTATCATCTTCACGTGAAACATGCCGTGCATACAAAGCTTGTAACACTGCTTCTCTTGCTTTCTTTCTATGTTGTTTTTTGCTCATATTAATGGTGATGCCATTGAGAAAATTCATTTATTCTTCTCTCTGCCAATAAATTAGCTGCCTCAAGCGATGAAATATTGTTTGTTGATGCATAATCAAATATTCTCATAAGAATATGATATATGCCTTCAACTTGATATTGAGCCTTATCCTTATTATAGCCTTTGAGCTCATTTGCAACATTAATTAATCCACCTGCATTAATAACATAGTCTGGAACATACATTATACCTTTTTTAAGCAATAGTTTTGCATCTCTATCTTCTTTTTCTAATTGATTGTTTGCAGCTCCAGCAATAACAGAACATTTGAGTTTTTCAATTGTTTGCTCGTTGATAATGGCTCCCAATGCACAAGGTGAAAAGACATCTAAATCAGTAGCTATCAATTCTTCATTAGAAAGAGGGATAACGCCAAATTCATTTACGACTATATCTAACTTGCTCTGATCAATGTCGTATCCATAAATAATTGCACCTTCTTTGTTAAGATGGCTACATAAATGATAACCTACTTTTCCAAATCCCTGTATTCCCACCTTCAAATCTCTCATAGAAGTAATGCCTAATTTTTTCTTAAGTGCAGCCTGCATTCCTACAAAAACTCCTAGTGCAGTAAGTATAGAAGGATCTCCACTTCCACCCATTGCTCTTTTAATTCCAGTAACGTGATTTGTCTCCATTCTTATAAATTCCATATCATGTACTGACATACCGACATCTTCTGCTGTAATATATTTACCATGAAGGCTTTCTACAAAACTACCAAAAGATCTTAACAGCACTTCCGACTTATCTTTATTAGGATCTCCAATAATTACTGCTTTTCCTCCACCTAAATTTAGATTTGCTATTGAGGCTTTATAGGTCATTCCTCGAGATAACCTTAAAACATCGATCAAAGCTTCTTTACCGCTTTTATAGGGATACATTCTGCATCCTCCTAAAGCAGGCCCTAAAACAGTATTATGGATTGCTATAATTGCTTTTAAGCCAGAGCTTGAATCATTGCAATAAATAATTTGCTCATGATTTGTCTCATCCATTCTCTTAAATATGCCTTTTTTAATCATAATTTTTCCTTTTATACTTTAGATTTCGAATATGCATCAATAATATGCTTTACTAAATGATGTCTAGCAATATCATTTTTATTTAGCTTTACAATACCGATATCTTTCATATTCTTTAATATATTTAAAACGCTAACTAATCCTGAATGAGATTTCTTTGGTAAATCAATTTGGGATATGTCTCCTGTAATAATTGCTCTAGAATCTATGCCAAGCCTAGTTAAAAACATTTTCATTTGAATCGTAGAAGCATTCTGTGCTTCATCTAAAATCATTGCTGATCTATTAATGGTTCTTCCTCTCATATAAGCTAGTGGAATAATCTCTATAATACCCCTATTAAGAAACATTTGAATTTTGCTCTTTGGTAATAACTCATGTAGTGCATCATATAAAGGTGCTAAATAGGGATCAATCTTATCTTTTAAATCTCCTGGAAGAAAACCTAAACTTTCTCCTGCTTCTACTGCAGGTCGACAAAAAATAATTTTTTCAATCTCATGCTTTTCTAATAAAGATAGTGCATAAGCTACCGCTAAAAATGTTTTTCCAGTTCCAGCAGGTCCTACAGAGATTACAATATCATTTTTACATAAAGAGTCGAATAATTTTTTCTGACCATCACTTCTAGCATGTATAGGTCCTTTTTTTCCATAAAAAATAACATCGTTGATAGACTTTTTACTATCTAACTTTTTTTGCATATTAATTGCTAATAATTGATTGATATCTTTAGTGGTGAGATTGTTTCCCTTCTTAATAGAATCAACCATATGTCCTAATATGATAGAAAAATGGTCTAAATCTTTTTTTAATCCTTTACAAAATAGACTATTACCACGGATATTAATATTCAATGGTAGAGATTTTTCAAGGAAAAGGATATTTTGATCTCCAATACCATACAGTTCCGTGAGATCGACCCCTTTTATTTCAAACGTTTTTTTCATTCTCTTTAATGCCTATACCTAAATCATTTAATTGTTCTTCTGATACAGTATTAGGAGAATCTTCCATAAGAGCGGATGCTGATGTAGTTTTTGGAAATGCAATAACATCTCTTATATTATCAACGCCAGCTAATAACATAACCAATCTGTCTAACCCAAATGCAATACCACCATGTGGAGGAGTTCCAAATTTTAGAGCATCAATAAAAAATCCAAACTTACTTTCAATATCTTCCCTAGTAAGATTCATAGTTTCAAAAATTTTCTGTTGTAGTTTCTGATCATGAATCCTAATAGATCCGCCTGCGACTTCATAGCCGTTAATTACAATATCATAGCCTTTTGATATTGCTTTTTTAGGATCTGAAATTGCAATTTTAAGATCTTTATCTTTTGGTGCAACAAAAGGATGGTGAACTGAATCAAAACGTTCATTATCTTCATCCCAGCTAAATAGTGGAAAATCTATAATCCAAACTGGTTTGAATATTGAATCATCACATAGATTTAACAGCTCTGCTAATTTTACTCTCACCTTTCCTAATACTTTTAAAGATACTTCAGCGCTATCTGCTATCATAAAACATATAGAATTATCACTTATATCACATTGTGATAAAATACTAGATTGAAGATTAGTATTAAAAAATTTTGATATTCCGCCCTCAAACGCACCATCTTTATACTTCATCCATGCTAATCCTTTAGCGCCAAAAGATTGAGCATACTCATCTAATTCAGAAATAATCTTTCTAGAGAAAAATTCTGAATTCTCAACATTAATCATGTTTACAGATTCAGAATCTTTAAAGGCTTTAAAATCAGATTCGTTAGAGAAGGTTTGAAAATCTTGTAACTCTATATCATATCTTAAATCTGGTTTATCGGTACCAAATCTTTTTATTGCTTCTTTATAAGGCAAAGTAGGAAATGGTCTGCCTATATCAACATTATTAACTTCCTTAAAAACAGTTACAATTAATTGCTCAACAATATCTCTGACATGTTCTTCATCTACAAAACTCATCTCTAAATCAATTTGAGTAAATTCAGGCTGTCTATCTGATCTTAAATCTTCATCTCTAAAACATTTTACAATTTGAAAATATCTATCCAATCCAGAAATCATAAATAACTGCTTATACATTTGAGGAGATTGAGGTAAAGCATAAAACTTGCCATTATGCACCCTACTTGGCACTAGATAATCTCTTGCGCCTTCAGGTGTTGACTTTGTTAATACTGGAGTTTCAATCTCAATGAAATCTTGATTGGTTAAAAAATTTCTTACTACTTGTGTTGTTTTATGTCTAAGAATTAAATTATTTTGCAATTCAGAATTTCTTAACTCTAAATAACGATATTTTAAACGATGCTCTTCGCTAGAAGCCTCTCTGTCATGAATAGGCATTGGAAGTGGAGAAGATATATTTAAAATATCTAGCTCTTCTGCTACAACCTCAACTTCTCCTGTTCTCAAAGTATCATTGATTAAATCTTCTGATCTAGCTATAACTGTTCCATAAACTGATATAACATCTTCATTCGATAGTGTTTTTCCTTTTTCTACAAGAGAATCTTCATTTAAAACAATCTGAGTTTTTCCAAATCGATCTCTAATATCAATGAAAATGATCTTACCGTGAGTCCGTGTTGAATTGACCCATCCAAATAATCGAACAGTTTTATTAAGATGTTTTTTGGTTAATTCACCACAATTATGGGTTCTAGAATTCATATAGTATCAATGTAATAATTATTTTTCTAATTCTTGCGCATTTTCGACAAGTAATAATACCTTATCTGGAATGTCATCTGTAGAGTCAGAATTAATATCGGCAATACCGCCACCAGAGCAAGAAAATTTTATCTCTTTTTTATCTGTTTTGACTGATATTATTCCCTCTTTTAGATTGAGGATAGAGTTAGTATGGTTTTTCATGATTCCAAAATAACCTTCTGTACCAGGACAGCTGACATATGTCACATTATCAAAATTAAATGAATGTGTTGGCGTTACAATATCTAGACTAAAAACTTTGCTCACGCCTTACCTTGTGGTTTTGATTTTTTACCCTTTTCAATTGCTTCATCAATTGATCCTACATATGAAAAAGCATTTTCAGGAAGTTCATCTACTTCTCCATTTAATATTGCTTCAAATCCTGCAATTGAATCTTCAAGCTTTACATAACGACCTTCTAGCCCTGTAAATTGTTCTGCTACAAAGAAAGGCTGCGACATAAATTTCTGCATTTTTCTTGCTCTAGATACAACCATTTTATCTTCATCAGATAGCTCATCCATTCCAAGAATAGCAATAATGTCTTGTAAGTCTTTATATTGTTGCAGTGTTGTTTGTACAGATCGTGCAACATTATAGTGTCTATCTCCAACTACTCTTGGATCTAAAATTCTGGATGTTGAAGTAAGAGGATCAATCGCAGGATAAATACCTAGTTCAGCAATCTTTCTCTCTAGAACTGAAGTTGCATCTAAATGTGCAAATGCTGTTGCAGGAGCTGGATCAGTTAAGTCGTCTGCTGGTACATAAATTGCTTGTACGGATGTAATAGATCCTTTTTTAGTTGATGTAATTCTTTCTTGTAGATCACCCATCTCTGTTGATAGCGTTGGTTGATATCCTACTGCTGAAGGCATTCTTCCCAACAATGCCGATACTTCTGAGCCAGCTTGAGTGAATCTGAATATATTGTCAACAAATAGTAAAACATCTTTACCTTCATCATCTCGAAAATATTCCGCCATTGTCAATGCACTTAAACCAACTCTTAATCGTGCGCCAGGAGGTTCATTCATTTGTCCAAAAACAAGTGCTGTTTTATCAATCACGCCCGATTCGGTCATTTCAGCATATAAGTCATTTCCTTCTCTAGTTCTTTCACCTACTCCAGCAAAAACAGAAAATCCTCCATGTTCTGTAGCAATATTTCTAATAAGCTCTTGAATTAAAACTGTTTTTCCAACTCCAGCTCCACCAAATAATCCTGTTTTTCCACCTCTAGTATAAGGCTCCATTAAATCAACAACTTTAATTCCTGTTTCAAACATTTCAGATGTTGTTGTTAAATCTTCTTGAGCAGGTGCAGATCTATGAATTGGAGATGTTTTGCTATTGCTTACCTTGCCTTTTTTATCAATCGGGTTTCCAAGTACATCAAACATTCTACCTAATGTTTCTTCTCCAACAGGAACAGAAATTGGTTCGCCCAAATCTGAAACTTTTTCACCTCTTACAAGACCATCTGTAGAATCCATAGCAATTGTTCGAACAACACCTTCACCTAAATGTTGTGCAGTTTCTAGTACTAAATCTGATTCATCTTCTCTTTTGATGCTTAAAGCATTCATAATTTTTGGTAAATGCCCTTCATTGAATTTTACATCAACCACTGCACCAGTTATTTGTAATATCTTACCTTCATTATTCATTTTATGTCCCCTTAGTCGACTAGCGCCTCTGCTCCACCAACAATCTCTAGCATTTCTGTAGTAATCGCAGCTTGACGCGCTTTGTTAAATTCTAGTTTTAATTCTTTAATAATTTCTTTTGCATTTTCTGTTGCATTATCCATTGCAATCATTCTAGCAGCCTCTTCACTACTATAAGATTCTAACATTTGTTGCCACATTTGTACCTTTAAATGTTTTGGTAGTAATGTATTGACAATACTTTCCTGATTTGGTTCATAATCATAATTATAATTTTTGACATTATAATCTTCAGTAAAATCAATTGGCAACACCTTTTCCATCATAAGATCTTGTGATGCTAAAGTTCTAAATCGATTATAAATCACATGCACTTCATCTACTTCTAAATCCGTAAAAGCCCTAATAAAAGTTTTAGAAATGTCTGATGCTGTATCAAATGTCATATCTTTCCAAAAATCATAAAAAGATTCTATAACATTATAATCTCTTTTAGTAAAATACTCGGAAGCTTTCTTGCCTAAGCAAAATAACTGTACTTTATTTTTACCAAATTTCTCAATTTCCTTT
>MDSV01146514.1_pt1 | contig 10664 bp, 9 predicted proteins | sample 810851 | NCBI WGS metagenome assembly MDSV01 (sample SAMN05326640, study PRJNA326480) | marine metagenome | isolation source: seawater | place: Atlantic Ocean: North East | collected 2012 | reverse complement strand
GTCTAATTATTTTAGTTATATCCCATCCTGCACTATGAATAAGTTCTGCTATACCTTCTCCTGAAGCAAAAGTAACTATTTCAAAATTATAATTAATTGAAGGTTTATTATTCTTTAAATTGAAAAATTGTTTATCCATATTTCCAATTTCTATGTTTGAAACTTTACCAAGCTTTTTTCCATATGAAATTGCTATATCAGAGTTTTCTACATGAACATGAATTTTTAGTATATTTTCCATAGAATCTACTGCTACAGACTTACCGATTATTTCTAATTCTTTTTGTATAGACTTTAGATCTAAATTATTTTCATTTGTTTCTACAGAAAATGTTGTACAAAACCCCCATTCATCCAATTCATGTTCTGATAAAAATTTTAGATTAATTTTTCCTTCAAAAGATTTTGAATCTGGCATTGGGACTTCTAATTTTTTTGATGGAGATTTGTTACCACAAATGAAGTTCATTAAGGTTGTGAGTATTATTGCAAATCCGAAACCACCAGAATCTATCACTCCAGCCTCATCTAATACAGGTAATAATTTGGGAGTATTTCTGACGGATTCAATAGATATTTCCGCAACATTAGAAATTAATTTTGGGAAATCAGATTTTTTAGAAACCTCCAGATTTGCTTGTTCTGCACATTCTCTAAATACTGTAATCATAGTTCCTTCAACGGGATTGGGAAGAGAGTTGTAGGCATTTTTTGTTGCTAAATCTAAGCACTTAGCAAAACTATTGGAATCTAAAAACTTTTTATTCTTCAACGATTGAGACAAACCTTTGAAGAATTGTGAAAGAATTAAACCTGAGTTACCTCTTGCCCCTAACAAACTTAATTTAGCAATATCTTTTGCTAATATATTTATTGGTTTTTCTTTATCTTTTTCATTCAGATTTTCTAAAATATATTTTACTGATAAATACATATTCGTACCAGTATCACCATCAGGAACTGGAAAAACATTTAAGGCATTTATTGTTTCTAAGTTTATTTCTAAAGATTTAGAAAAAGATTGAATTGCTTTAGATAATTGAACTGAATCTAGTGTGTTTAGTTTGATATTGCCCTCAATTGTCATGGAAAAAAATTAATTTTACATATAAAATAGTAATATTACTATTAATTTAACAAATACTTAACAAATTATTTGCTGAAATAATTAGTTATTTATAAAAACATGTCGAATAATTTATATAAGCACTTTTAGGAATTTTTTTATGCCATCATCTGATCAGTTGAGAGAAAAATTGGGATTAGGCCCAAAACCAAAGCCTTTATTTGGAAATAAACGTTCCCACGCACTTAATGCTACAAGAAAAATGTCTAAGCCTAATTTACAAAACAAGTGGGTAGTAATTAATGGTAAAAAATATAGAATCAAATTAACAGCACGAGAGATAAGAACTCTAGATAAAAAAGGTATTTCACTTTCTGCAGAATAATTTATTATTTCTTTGAATTTCTTAATTCTGAAATAGCAGACTTTGCACCTCTATGGTAGTTAAAAATTCCTGTACCTGAAATTAAAATATTGGCCCCTGCATCTATGACTTTTTTTGAGTTTTCAACTTTAATACCTCCATCTACAGCAATATCTATATCAATATTTTTTTCAATCGAATAATTTTTTATAGTTGATATTTTTGTTACCATATTTTCATTAAAGGTTTGTCCTCCAAATCCCGGCTCTACAGTCATTATCAATATTCTATCTACGCTTTCTAAATATGGAAGTATTGATTTTACATTTGTATCAGGTTTTATTGAAATACCAAGTTCCATTTTACTATTTTTTATTTTTCTTATAGAATCTTCAATATTTTCACATGCTTCATAGTGAATAGTGAATATGTCTGTACCACTTCTCTCGAATTCATTTATAAATCTTATGGGCTCTTCTACCATCATGTGTACATCTATCTTTAGATTTGTTATAGCTCTTATGGAATCCAAAATAGGCAATCCAAAAGTTATATTAGGTACAAACATACCATCCATTACATCATAATGTATCTCATCAGCACCTGCGTTTTCAATTTCTTTGATTGAGTCATATAAATTCAAGAAATTTGCAGATAAAATTGAAGGAGAAATTCTAATTTTTTTCATAATGATTAGTAGTTACTTTTATCTCTTTCTTAGCCTTAGTTAAAGCTTTTTCTACAATTTTTCTAGCAGTTCCACCAACAGAATCCCTTGATTCAATAGCTGTTTTTAAACTTAGTTTCAAAATATCTTCTTCAAAGTATTCAGAGTATTTTTTGTAGTCATTTATTGTCAGTGATGAAATCATTTTATTTTTCTTGATTAGCTCTTTTGTTAAGTTAGAAATAATCACATATGACTCTCTAAAAGGAATACCTTTTTTCACTAAATAATCTGCTATATCAGTGGCTAAAATAAAACTATTTTCGGCTGAAGAAAGCATTATTTCTTTGTTTATTTTTATGTTCTTAATTATTCCATCTGCAACATCTAAGCACTTCATTGTTGTGGATGCAGATTCAAAAAGATGCTTTTTGTCTTCTTGCAAATCTCTATTATATGTTAGTGGTAATCCTTTTAAGATTGTAAACATACCAACTAAAGAACCAAACACTCCGCCAGTTTTTCCTCTAATTAATTCCGCGTAATCAGGATTTCTTTTTTGGGGCATCATACTAGAGCCAGTTGAAAAATTATCTGAAATTTTTATGAATTGAAATTCTTCTGAAGACCAAATAATTATCTCTTCACTAAACCTAGATAAATGAGTCATCAGTAGCGAGCAAGCATTTATGAATTCAATAATAAAATCTCTATCAGAAACTCCATCCATAGAATTGTTTGAAATATTTGAAAATTTTAACTCTTTTGCTAACCATTCTCTATCTACAGGATAACTAACCCCTGATAAAGCACCTGACCCCAAGATCATTACATCTGCGCTGCTGTAAACTTGCTCAAATCGATTCAAATCTCTTTTTAGCATTTCATAATATGCTAAAAAATGATGAGCCAGTGAAATGGGTTGTCCTTTTTGCAAATGTGTGTACCCTGGAAGTACTGTATCAATATTTTTTTCTGCAATTTTTACAAATGAATATTGTAATTCTGAAATTTTTGAGATCATTTGTATACATGTTTTTTTAGTCCACATTCTAACATCGGTAACAACCTGATCATTTCTTGATCTAGCTGTATGTAGTTTGCCAGCAATTTCTCCAATATGATCATATAGTCGACTTTCTATATTCATATGTATGTCTTCTAAACCAGATTTCCATTCAAATGTATTGCTTGATATTTCTTTTTTTATAGCCAAAAGACCAGTAATAATTTTTTCTTTATCTTTTTCAGTAATAATTTTTTGCTTAGCAAGCATTTTAGTATGAGCAATTGACCCTATGATATCTTCCTCATACATTTGCTTGTCAATGTCAATAGAAGATGTAAAATCATCTTCTAAATTATTACCGCTGACACTACTAGTAAAATTATTTTTTTTGTTCATATTAGACATAAAAAAATCCTATCATTTACTATCATGAAAAGTTTGATTTTTTGCTTGAGTTTTACCAGGCAATGAAAATATATCAATAAATCCAGTAGCTGAAGAATGTTCAAAAATATCATCTGTTGAGTAAGTTGCCAAGTCAAAATCATAAAGAGAATATTCAGATCTCCTACCTGTGACAATACAATTTGCCTTATGAAGTTTTACTCTTACTTCTCCTGTGGTATATTTATGCATATCATTCATCATTGCATCAATATTATTTCTTAATTCAGTAAACCATCTTCCATCATAAACCATGTCAGAATAGACTTGAGAGATAGTATTTTTCATTCTTTGTTGATCTCTTGAAAGGGTTAATGTTTCAAGTGCCTTAATTGATTTATGAAGAACTATTGCAGCAGGAGTTTCATAAACTTCTCTCGATTTTATTCCTACTAGCCTATTTTCTGTGTGGTCTATTCTTCCTACACCATGTTCGCCAGCTAAACTATTAAGTTTTTCAATTAAGTCCTTACCGGAAACTTTTTTATTATCCAATGAAACTGGAATTCCTTTTTCGAAACCGATTATGATTTCAATTGGTTTATCAGGTGTATTTTCTATTGACTTTGTCCATGAAAAAGCATCTTCAGGAGGTTCTGACCATGTATCTTCCAAGTCTTCTCCTTCTATTGCTTGCCCCCATATATTTCTGTCAATAGAGTATACTCTTTGATCATTTCCAACCTCACGTAACTCTAATCCTGCTTTATTGGCATACATTTTTTCCTCATCTCTTGTCATACCCCATTCTCTAGCTGGAGCTATGATTTTTAGAGGAGAGCTATCAGCCATTAAGGTCATTACTGAAGCATCAAATCTTACTTGATCATTACCCTTACCTGTACAGCCATGAGCAACTGCACTTGCTCCAACTTTTCTAGCGGCTTCAACCAGTTTTTTAGCCATAAGGGGTCTGCCTAAAGCTGTTGATAATGCATATGAATCTTCATATACAGCTCCTGCTTTGAGTCCTGGAAAAATATAATTATTAACAAATTCATCTTTTACATCCCAGACTAATGATTCTATGGCTCCTGCTTTTTTTGACCTTTCTCTAACACGTTCAATCTCAGGGCCTGAGCCTAAATCTACTGTTAATGTAACGACATCCATATTATAATTTTCTTGTATCCATACTGTGGAAATTGTTGAATCCATTCCTCCACTGTATGCGAGAACACATTTTTCTTTACTCATATAAACTATTCCTTGTATAAGTTCACATATCTTTTAATACAGAATCTAGTATTGAAACTGCTTTATCTATTTCATTTTTTGTAACATTAAGTGGTGGCATAAATCTTATCATATTTGGACGAACAGCGTTGATAAGTAGTCCCTTATCTAAGCAGCGAGAAACTATTTCAGCAGATATATCTTTTGACATTTCTAGACCGATTAAAAGCCCCTTCCCTCTTACTTCGGTTATAAATGAAAAATTATTCATTAGGGCATTTAATTTATCCATAAAATAGTTACCATTATTGTTAGCTATTTCTGGAAGTTTTTCATCTAATAATACTTGTGCCGCTGCTCCTCCTGCAGCAGTAGTAAGCGCATTACCTCCGAATGTTGAACCATGATCGCCCGGTTCTAGCACTGAACAAAATTCTTTAGTCAAAAAAGCTCCTAATGGTGTTCCTGCTCCTAGAGCCTTTGCTAAGCTCATTACATCTGGCTCAACATTACTATATTTTTGATAACCAAAAAATGTTCCTAACCTTCCCATACCTGTCTGAACTTCATCTAACATAAAGAGAATATTTTTTTCATGACAAAAATTCATTACTTCAATCAGGTAATTATCTGATGGTATATTAACTCCTCCTTCACCTTGAACTGGTTCAAGTAGTACTGCACAGGTTTTATCCTTATCATAAGCAGATTTTATTGCATCTAAATTATTATACTCAACGTTAACAAATCCTGGCATCAGAGGTTTCCAATTATTTTGATAATGTGGTTGTCCAGTTGCTGCCATCATTGCTTGGGTTCTACCATGAAAAGAATTCAAGGTAGTAATAATTTCAAAAGCCCCATTTAATTTTTGTTTTCCCCATTTTCTTGCAACCTTACATGCTCCCTCATTAGCTTCTGCTCCAGAGTTACAAAAAAATACTCTATCTAGGTCTGAATTTTCAATTAAAATTTTTGCCAATGGGAGCTGTGGTGTAGTATAAAACAAATTAGACATTTGTAAAATTTTAGATGCTTGATCTTGAATCGCTTTAGTTACTTTTGGGTGATTATGACCTACATTTAACACTGCCCATCCTGCTGTAAAATCTAAATATGAATTATCCTCATTATCAAAAACTTCTGTACCTTGTCCTCTGACAAGAACAGGTGGCATTCTATTTACAACTTGCATATAATATTTTTTTTCTAATTCTTTGTATTCTTTGCTAGATAACATTTTTTTCTCCGAGTTAATTATTAATTATATAATTTTTGTTCCAATAATTTTATTTTCAATACATTGCAATAAAGCTCCTGAATCTCTACCATCAATTATATGCGCACTTCCGCCATTTTGTATTCCTTTTAGACAGGCTTCAATTTTTGGTATCATTCCACCAGATATAATACCTGATTTTAGTAGTTCAATAGCTTGAGATTTAGTCATTTTTGATATTAGTCTTTTATTATGATCCAGTACTCCTTCTACATCAGTAAGAAAAATAAGCTTTTCTGATTGCATATTGTTTGAGATAAAACTTGCTGCTGTATCAGCGTTAATATTCAAGATATTGTCATCTTTTTTATTTGAATAAATATTTATTCCTAGTGGTGCTATGACGGGGATTGATTTAGAACGAATTATAGTTTTTATAATCTCCAAATTAACTTTTATAATTTCACCAACGTAACCTAATTCTTCACTCAATAATTTACATTCAAATAAGGAATTTGAGATACCTGATAATCCTGTAGCATTGCCTCCTAAATTTTGTATTTCTGAGACAATATTATTATTAATAAGCCCTGATAAAACTGATGCGGCTACATCTCTAGTTTCTTTATCTGTTCTTCTAAGCCCATTTATGAATTCAGGATGAATACCTTGTTTCGCTATCCACTTATTTATTTCTTTTCCACCACCATGAACAATGATTGGAGATATACTTTCTTTCGAAAATTGTATTATATCTGATAATGAGCTATCACTTTCTCCAAGAGTACTTCCACCAATTTTAATTACTATAGTATTTATTTTTTCATTTTTCAAAAGGCTTAAATTCCCTTATTTAATTTTTCATATTATGTTGTATATGCAGAATTAAATATTACATATTCTTCTGTTAGGTCAGAACTCCACGCTTGACCAAATCCTTTACCTAAGTTTAGATTAACTTTGATTCTTACCTCATCTTCCCCTAAGGCACTTACGACACTTAATGTGTTATATGAGATAGCCTTACCATCTGCTACAATTTGAATGTCATTTATATATACATCAATTTTTGATTCTTCTAATTCTATTTCTGCTTTTCCAATACCCATAAAAATCCTTCCCCAATTTGGGTCTCTTCCATAAACTGCAGTTCGTACGAGTAAAGATGATGCGCATTCTCTTGATGCTAATAATGCATCTTTATCAGATTTTGCTCCTTCAACTGTTACTTCAATTAATTTAGTCGCACCTTCTCCATCTCTTGCTATTTCGGTAGCTAGGTGCCTGCAAACCTGTAATAGTGCTTTATGAAACTCATTAGCATCTGGACTTTTTTCATTAATTTCGTTTCCATTAGATTGTCCGTTAGCCATCAAAAAAACTGAATCATTTGTACTTTGGTCACCATCAACATCAATTTGATTAAAAGTAATATTCACACATTCACGCAAAGTTTTTTGCATGAAATTTTTATCTATATTAGCATCTGTAGTTATAAAAGCTAACATAGTTGCCATGTTAGGATGAATCATTCCAGAACCTTTTGATGATCCTCCTATTTTATAATTTTGGCTTTTATTTATTACCTCTACAGCAATTTCTTTTTTCCTTTTATCTGTAGTTAATATAGAATTTGAAAAATCGCCTCCTGCATTTTTAGAAATTTTTATTTTGGGTATAAATCTTCTCATTAGAGCAATTGGCAGTTCTACACCAATCACTCCAGTTGATGCTATTAAGGTATGATTATCTTCAATACCCAAATGTTTAGATGTTATTTTTGTTACTTCTTTAGCATCTATTAAACCCTGTTCTCCAACAGCACAGTTTGCGCATCCACTATTTACTACAATTGCTTGGGCTTCACCAAATTTTTCTATTCGATCTCTGGAAACTGTGACTGACGGTGAAACTATTGTATTTTTTGTAAATGTACCGGCTATCTTGGCTAGATTTTTCGTATAGATGATTCCAATATCTTTTTTGTCTTTGCCAGGACTTTTTAAACCTGCAAAAACTCCTCCTGCAAGAAACCCTTTAGGAGAAGCTATATTTCCATTTGGTATAATTTTTATGCTCATATTATTTGTAATTATAATTTTTTTTTATTATTTTAAAATTATAACAGGCACAAAATAAATCTTATTTGTAAAATATATACATGTTTTATAATAAATAAATTGTATAAACTGATGTATATAACTTTTTTCAATAAATCTATTAGTTCCCTAGAACGAGAAAGAAAAATATGACAAAGAAATATAAAGTAGATGTATTAATCGCTGGACAAGGTGCAGCATCTTTTGCAGCTGGACTTTATTCCTCTAGGTATCAAATGAGTACATTAATTGTAGGCGAGCATTTTGGAGGAGAAACTGCTATAGGTGGCTTAATAGAGAATTACCCTGGCCAGCCTGATATTGATGGTTTTGATCTTATGCTTAAATTTAAGGAACAAATTGAAAACTTAAATACCCCTATACACACATCAAATCTAGTGGATGTAAAAAAAAAATCAGGAAAATTTTATTCTTTATTAGAAGATGGGTCAAAAGTAGAGTCTATATCTTTAATTTTATGTATAGGACGTGAAAGAAGAAAATTAGGTTTAGAAAATGAAGAATCTTGGACAGGAAAGGGTATTTCATACTGTTCAACTTGTGATGCTCCGCTATATAAAAACAAACCATCTGTAGCAGTTGTTGGTGGTGGTAATGCAGCAGTTGAAGGAGCTTTGTTATTATCTAAGTACGCAGAAACAATTTATCTAATATATAGAAAAAATAAATTTACTAGGCCAGAGCCACTTTTATTAAAAATTTTAGATCAAACTGAAAATATTAAAGTATTATTTGATACAGAAATCAATAGCTTAATTGGAGATGATTTAGCTGGATTAAAAACCATAGGAATTTCAAAACCATGGGATGGAAATTCAGAGATTAATGTGGATGGTTTATTTATTGAAGCTGGAGCAGATCCAAGAATTGAAATACCAAAAAAATTAGGACTAGAACTAAACTCTACTTCTAATGAAGTACATGTTGATATTGCACAAAAAACCTCTATTGAAGGAGTTTATGCTGCTGGAGATTTGACTGATGGTACAGAGTTAAAACAAACTATCACCGCTGCATCTCAAGGTGCGATATCTGCACTATCTGCATATCAATATGTAAGTGAGTATAATTCCTTAAGGAAGTAAATTTATTTTTTTCAGTATATCTCCTGAAATTAAGAAGCTACCTGCATGAAAGCCTATCACACTAAGACCTGTACCTTGTGCTAAGTAGCCGGCAACATATAAATTTTCTATATTAATAGATTCAAAAGAATGTTGATGAACTTTCATCTGAAGAAGTTGAAACCTGTAATTGTCAAATTTTTCATAGAAGTCTATTTTAAAATCATCTAATAATTTATAGTCTGGGGTTCCACCAATTTCAATTATTATGTGGTCAGATTTGATTGTTTTTTGTTTATGGTTTCTTATAAATGTAATTTCTTTGTTTTCTGAAAAGTTTATAACTTTTGTTTCATAAAAAAGATTAATGTTTTTTTCATTATTAGATATGATGTCCTGCCATCTTTTATAATAATCTAGAAATTGTGATTCAATAATCAATTTCATATGATTTTGTTTTTTTTGCCTCATTATATAATTTATATTTTTACCTCTATCAAAAAGTTCTTGTGCTGCCCAATCGGAAGATCTTCCACCGCCTATAATTGTGATATTATTTCCTTTATAGTCATTAGGATCTGTATATGAAGTTTTAATGAAATCAAGATTTTCTCCAGGAACTCCGAGTTTTCTTTTTGTAGATTTTGGTCCTAAAGCAAAAACTAAATAATTGCTTGTAAATTTTCTTGTCTTTTCATTTTCTATCGAATAAATTATGAATTTTCCATCTTTTTTTTTTATTGAAATTATCCTGTGGTTATTATAAATATATTTCTCTAAACCTAATTTAGTAGAGTATTTTTTGTAGTAACTTAATAAATTATCTTTATTTATTATTTCATTTATATCAATATTACAATTGTAGTCAGCGTTATATTGTTTTATGGGATAATGAGATAACTCCATCCAATTAGCTGGGCCAAGAGTCAATTGATTAGTTGGTACATTATTCCATAATCCACCAGCTCCATCATCGGTTATTATTGCCCAATCAATTCTTTTATTTTTTTTAAAAATTAATGATTCAGAATTTTGGAAAATTTTTTCATTTGGATGGTGTAAATCTCTGAAATGAGCAATTGGCCTTGTACCATTGCCTATCAAAGTTTCTGTGTCTATAGTTAGCAGGTTCATACCCTTATTATTGTATGGATGCCAGCCTTCTAATGTTGCTGCTACTCCTAGTCCACCTGGTCCGGCGCCAAGAATAATAACATCATGGTGGGGCAAATTTATATCCTTGTCTATTATTTGTTTACTATTCGACTCTTAACTATATCGTAATCAAGCTCAACTCCCAATCCGGGGCTTGTAGGTGGAATTACATAACCATTCTCTAATTTTAGAGGTTCTTTGAATATTTTTTTATGCAATGGACCTTGATTCATCTCTTGGATAAGGAAGTTCGGAGAGCAAACATCAACTTGAATAGCTGCAGCTGAAGCTATAGGGCCGCAGTACATATGAGGTGCAATTACTGCATAATATGATTCAGCAATTCCAGCAACTTTTTTTGCTTCAAGTATTCCTCCAGC